>Ga0172371_10013580_pt1 | contig 10593 bp, 10 predicted proteins | sample Lak12m_FD_114543 | JGI IMG/M metagenome (GOLD analysis project Ga0172371, IMG submission 114543) | Freshwater microbial communities from Kabuno Bay, South-Kivu, Congo - kab_022012_12m | ecosystem: Environmental > Aquatic > Freshwater > Lake | place: Democratic Republic of the Congo: South-Kivu... | reverse complement strand
ATTTGCGGCCACTTTGTACCCTCTTTGTCGCCTGTAGCTACGGCTACAGGCTTCGCAGTCGGCTCCAAACTGCCTCGCAACTGCACTCGCTGCCATCCCAAGCCCTAATGAACAATCTCGGTTTAAACCTTGCAACAACTCAAGGACACTCTGCATAACTCCCCGCGCGTTGTGGCAGCGCGGCCTCAGGCCGGACTGCGGCGTTGCATTTATTTGCCGATAGCTGCGGCTATTGGCTGCAAAACGGTGCCTTGCATTCCATCCCGATCCGCACGACCACACATTCGCCAGAGTGATGCAGAGTGTCTTCAACGCGATTTTAGTTGCCTGGGTTGACACGTAGCCCAATTCCGGGTGCACTGCGATTATCCCGGATTATCATGACTGCCCTTTTGGAGACATCTTCATGTACTTTCTGGTTCTCGGGATCGTGTTGCTGGTGATGAAATATCTGGCGTTGGGGCCGGTGGCGCAGTGGTCGTGGTGGTTGGTGTTTGTGCCTTTTGTACTGGCGGTGGTTTGGTGGACCTGGGCTGACTATTCGGGTTACACCAAGCGCAAAGCGATGGAGCGTGAGGACAAGCGGCGCGACCAGCGCCGCCAGAGCACCAAGCAGGCGCTGGACGCCAACTACCATGGAAGCGACAAAAAGCGCTAGTGTGGTGTTTGACGCTATCCGGCACTTAAAACCGCGTCTTTTGGGTCATGGCGTCGTTGCAAATCAGCGCGATACCTGCGGGTATCGCTGTGGTTTGCGCCTGGCCCTGACCCAAAATCCATCAGTTTTAAATGTACCGTCAAGCATCAAACACCACACTAGGAGCCTGTCTGGCTTGGGGCGTCGATAGCGGGAATCGGCCCCGGCAAGACCAGTTTTTGCCGGATTTGCTTGCCCATTGTCTGCTGAACAAGCGATTTGCAACGACATAATGCGCCCAAAGGTGGCCCTGAGTAAAAGTGTGTGTTATTGCTTTACAAGCCCTGAGCGCAAAATTGAAATGGCATCGATAGGGTGCACGGACAGGGTTAGTGGCTGACCTGGCTTTCCTGCAGCAGGCGTTGCACCGTGGCGCACAGCTCTTCTACATCATTGGGCTTGTGGATGAGCGCGCGCGCGCCCGCTGCGAGCGCCTGGCGTTCGATCTCTGGCGTGACATAGCCAGAGGTCAGCGCCACCCACAGACCAGGGCGGACGCGGGCCACATCACGCATCAAATCGACGCCGCTGTAGCCGGGCATATTGAAGTCAGTCACCAGCAGGTCGCACCCGGTGCGGGGGTTGGTCAAGGCCAGCAGAGCCTGTTTGGGGTCCGTGAAAGTCACCACTGTATAGCCTTTGCGCGTCAACAGACGCTTGACCAATAAGACAAGCGCGTCGTCGTCGTCCACATACATCACGCGCCGCCCCAATCCAGGCAGCACCGATGTCGGCGCTGTCGTCGCAGACGCTGCGGCAACCTCTGCGGTTTCAGCCTGCGTATCGGGTACCGGAAACAGCAGGGTAAAGGTGCTGCCAGCGCCGGTCTCGCTTTGGAGTTGTACCGTGCCGTGGTGTGCGCGCATGATGCCATGCACTACCGACAAGCCCAGCCCGGTGCCTTGTCCGACCGGTTTGGTGGTAAAAAATGGCTCAAACACGCGCTGTTGAATCTCTGGGCCGATGCCGCAGCCGGTGTCGGAAACCCGCAGCCATACGTGCTGACCACGCAGCCCGCCGCGACGCTCGGCGTCGTCAGCGGTACTGCGCAAGGTGTAACCCAGTTCAATCCGGATCGTGCCGGTCGCGACACCGATGGCGTGAATCGCGTTGGTGCATAAATTCAGCAATACCTGCTCGATCTGGGTGGCATCGGCCATAACCGCTGGTGTGTTGGGGGTGATGTTCAGGGCAATACGCACTTGCGGTGGCAGTGTGACCTTGAGCAGTCGCGTGGCTTCTTGCACCACTTCGGCCAAACATAACAGGCTGCGTTTGGGCGGATCGTTGCGGCTGAACGCCAAAATCTGGCGCACCAGGTCACGCGCGCGTCGGCCGGCTTTGTCGATTTCGGCCAAGCTGGTGAGCACCGCAGTGTTGGCTGAGGCATCATCACGGGCCAACTCGACATTGCCCAAAATCGCGCCAATGATGTTGTTGAAATCGTGCGCAATACCGCCTGCCATGGTTCCAATGGCCTGCATCTTTTGCGATTCCCGCAGTTGCACTTCGAGTGCGTCACGATGCGCCTGCATTTTTTTTCGGCTGGTCAGATCGTGGATGAACAGGGTCACGATGTCACCATTGGCATGCGGTTCACGCGACAGGCTGACGTCCAGCGTCACCGTCTGGCCATCTTGTTGGCGGCCGTCCAATTCACCCAGTTGCATCGAAACGCATTCGCCAAGTGTGGCCAGAGTCAGTTCCAGCGCTGGTAGAAAGCGCGTTACCAGTTGCCCCTGCGCTTGCTTGGCCGGGCAGCCAAACAGACGTGTGGCTGCCGGGTTAAATACGGTGATGCGTTGTGTCGAGTCCACACCAATGATCGCGTCCAGCGAAGAATCAATGATGGCAGCCAGGCGGCCGCGGCTGCGTGTCAGCTCCAGGTTGCGTTGGCGCAGGGTGTCGGCGGCCTGTTGTAACGCCAGGCGTTGTGCAATCTGCGGGCCCTGTTCGATGATGGCGCAAATAAACTGCGCTGTGCCGTCCGGCGCGTCGTCGATGCGGGCTATATGCAGGTCGCCTGCCACCTGACCTTCGACGCCGCATCGCATGGTCAGCTCGGTCAACATCGCGACACCGCGCTGTTGCGCCTGTGCCAAGCCTTGTTTGACACGTTTTAGGTCAGACCCGTTGAACAGTGGGAACAGGAAACTCGGCGGCGGGTCGGTCTCGCGCGGTTGTAGCAATGCCAGTGCTTGCGCGTTGTGTTGCAAAATCTGTCCGTCTTCAATCACCACGATCAGCGCCAAGGGAACGTTGGAAAAAAGCGTGACAAAGCGCTCATAGGCGTTTTCGGCGGCGGCCTGGCTGAAACGCAAGGCCTTGTTCTGAATTTCCAGCTCGGCCTGGTAATGCCGCAGATCCCGGCCAAGGTGCTTGTCCAGCGACGCCGTGCCAGCCACACCACGTTGGCGCTGCGGTCCACTCAGCCGACGATGCAGCCGACTGGCGTTGGCGGCGCTTGGTCTTTTGGCGGGGGGGCGTTGCCGCATGTGCATGGATCAAAGAGCGCGCAGCTTTTCCAGTGCAAGCTGTAGCGTTTCGTCTTTTTTGGCAAAGCAAAAGCGCACGGTGCGCTGATCAAATGAATTGCCATAAAACGCCGACAGGGGAATGGCTGCCACACCCACCTCAGAGGTGAGCCACTGACAAAACTGCGCCTCCGGCAGGTCATTGATGGCGCGTGTGTTGACACACTGGAAATAGGTGCCCTCGCAAGGTAACAGCTGCAAGCGGGTTTGCGCCAGACCGGCACGAAACAAGTCGCGCTTGCGCTGGTAAAAACTGCTCAGTCCAAGATAGGGCGTCGGATCGCTCATGTAGGCCGCCAACGCGTACTGCACGGGTGTATTCACGGTAAAAACGTTGAACTGGTGTACCTTGCGAAACTCCTGAGTCAGTGCGTAGGGTGCCGCCACATAGCCCACCTTCCAGCCTGTGACATGAAACGTCTTGCCAAAACTTGACACCACAACAGCACGCTCGGCCAGACCATCAAAGTGCGACACACTTTGATGCCGGGCACCGTCATAGACCATGTGCTCATACACCTCGTCGCTGATCAGCACAATGTTGGTTGCTGCCAGCACGGTCTCCAGTTGCCGCATCTGCTGCTCAGACCAGGTGGTGCCGCTGGGGTTGTGGGGCGAGTTGATAACCATCGCACGCGTGCGCGGCGTGATGGCACTGGCAATGCGGTCAAAATCAGGCCTGAACGTTCCCGGGCATAACGGCACCCGCACCGCGACACCGCCAGCGAGTTCGATATTGGGCACATAGCTGTCGTAGCAGGGCTCCAGTACGATCACTTCGTCGCCCGGATGCACCACCGACAGGATCGCAGTCAAAATGGCCTGTGTGGCACCCGCAGTAACGGTAATTTCGGTGTCAGCCGAGTAACTGCGGCCATAGAGCGCTTTTATTTTGGAAGCAATGGTGTCGCGCAATACCGCCACACCGGCCATCGGCGGGTATTGGTTCAGGCCTTGGCGCATGGCCTGGGTGACGGCATCGATCAGCTTGGGGTCACAGTCAAAGTCGGGAAAGCCCTGGCCCAGGTTGACGGCCTTTTTTTCCACGGCCAGCGCGGACATCACGGTAAAGATGGTGGTGCCAACGTTGGGCAGGCGGGAACGCAGTTGTGGGGTAGCCATGGGTTGGGATCGGTGAGGGGTTAATGGGTTGAGTCAGGCTTAAAGTTCGTAGTCGCTGACATGGCCTTCCATGGCACGCGCCACCAGTTGGCGGCTGAGCCGGTTGCTGAGCATCTCGGCAAAACTGAAGACAAATTGGCGCAGGTAGGCACCGCGTTTGAAAGCCACACGCGCGACGTTTTGGCCGAACAATTGGCCTGCCGGGCGCACGACCAGATCGCTCTTGACGCCTTGTTCGATCACATCGCTGACTGACATTTCGGCAGCAATCCCGATGCCCAGACCCAGTCGCACGTAGGTCTTGATCACGTCCGAATCAATGGCTTCGAGCACGACGTTGGGTGCCAGCTTGCGGTTGGCAAAGGCGTGGTCAATGCGGGTGCGGCCGGTGTAAGAGGGGTGATAGGTGATGAGCGGCTCGGCGGCCATGTCTTCCAGCGTCAGGTGTTCCTTGGCGCAAAGCCGGTGCCCGGCGGGCAGTACCAGCACGTGTTGCCACTCATAGCAGGGCAGGGTAACCAGCTCGGGGTAATTGGCAATTGACTCGGTGGCCATGCCAATGTCGGCCACTTCGTCGATGAGCATGCGCGCTACCTGATCGGGCGAGCCTTGGTGCAGGCTGACGTTGACCTTCGGAAAGGCTTTGCGCAGTTTTGCAACCGGCTGCGGCAATACATAGCGGGCCTGGGTATGCGTGGTGGCAATCGACAGCGTGCCACTGTCACCCAGACAGTGCTGTTCGCCAATGCGTTTGAGGTTGTTTACCTCGCGCAGGATGACGTTGATGCTCTTGACAACTTCCTGCCCGGGCTCGGTGATGCGCTTGAGGCGCTTGCCATGCCGGGAAAAAATCTCTATGCCCAGTTCGTCTTCCAGCTCGATGATCGCCTTGGAGACGCCGGGCTGCGAGGTGTGCAGCGCTTTGGCCGCTTCGGTCAGGTTCAGGTCTCTCCGCACGGCCTCTTGGACAAAACGGAATTGATGCAGATTCATCGTGGCGTCTTTTGTGGTTTCAAGGCAGGTTCAGGATAAAGCCATTTTTGCCAGTAAATCTATCACCTGCGGATTCTCCCCTGCCGATGGGCGGCAGTCGATGGTGACGCCTGGGTGGTCGTGTCGCAATTGCGTCACCAGGCGTGGCAGGTCTTCCCGGGCGTGTTTACCAAGCCCCAAAAAGAGCGGCAACACGACCCATTCGGTGGCGCGGGTTGTTGCCAAATCTTTGCCAACGCTGGTCAGGTCGGGGGCGCTTAATTCAAGAAAAGCGCAACGCACGATGGCATGGGCGTCCAGCGCTTGCACCCGCTGTGCAACGTTGTCCACGCAGCCACGCCACACCGGGTCGCGTGAACCATGGGCAAGCAAGATTACGGCGCGCATGGTCAATCAGTGCCTGAAAACCAGCCACGTAAAGGCGGCCAGAGACATCACGGAATAGATGAGCCCAGGCAAAGCCGCTGTTAACCACGGTTGCCAGTTCTGCAAGTTGCCCATGTAGCCAAAAACGTTGTTGAGCAAAAAAAAGCTGATACCCGCCATGACGCCGCCAAAAACGTAGGTGGGCAGCCCGCCGGAGCGAAAGTGAAAATAGGCAAAAGGCAGCGCCAGCACCACCATCACCAGACAACTCAAGGGATAAAAAACCTTTTTCCAGAATTCGATTTCATAGCGTTGCGCCGCCTGCGCATTGCTTTGCAGATGACCAATGTATTGATAAAGATCCAGTGTATTCATCCGCTCAGGCTTGAGTAGCGCGGCAGACACCATCTCGGCAGAAATCCGGTTCGGCCAGCGCAGGATGGGTACCACCGCACGGTCAATCTGGGCCACTTCACCACCACGCAAGGTAAATTCAGTGCGTTGCACATCGGCCAGCAACCAGGCGTCGTCATCCTGCAGCGTAGCAGAGGCGGCCTGCGTCATCGAAGCCAGTAAGCCGCGGTTGTCGAACTCAAAAATCCGCACCCCGTGCAGTCCTGCGTCTGAGGCCAGTTGCGCCACGTTGACCGCATAGGTTGCATAGGGCTGACGCTCCTTGAGCCAAGCGCCGGTCTGTCCGATGGTGATACGGCCGGTGTAGCGCGCCTTGAGCAGCTGTGCCGTGCGGTCGGCCACTGGCGAGACATAGTCACCAATGGCAAATGTCAATACAACAAAGCCCAGCCCCAGGATCATCAGCGTGCGCAGCGCGCGCCAGGGGCCCAGGCCGCTGGTACGCAAGATGGTGTACTCTGAGCTTTGCGCCAGGCGCGCCATCACAAAAATAGTACCAATCAGCACCGCAATCGGCATCAGTTCGTACAAGTGGCTGGGCAGGGCCAGCGCCACATAGGCCAGCGCGTGGACCAACTTGTAGCCGCTGGCTGCGTGTCGGCCCACGCTTTGCACTTCTTCGACAAAATCGAAGAAAAAAAACAGCGACAGAAACCCGAGCGTAACAAACCCCACGGCACGCAACACTTCACCATGAATGAGACGTCGAATCGTCTTCATGAACGTGCCACCCGCACTGGTTTGCGCCCGGTCTTGCGCGTTAACCAGCGCCCCACAGACCACTGGTTGTGTGTCTTGGCCAGCCACAGCATGGCAACAACAAATACACCACCATGCAACAGCGGCATCAGCGTGGCAAACGACACGCTGCCAGCGGCAATCCAGTTTTGCCCAAGATTCACGACATTGAAATACGCCACAAAGGTAAACAAGGCAAAGACCAGATTGATACTTTTGTTCAGCCGTGGGTTGACATTGGAGACAACGATGCCAATGATGACCAGATTGATGGCCGTCAGCACCAGGCCCAGGCGCCAGGACAGTTCTCCCAGGTGGACGGTGCTCAGGTCTTTCAACAAAGCCGTTGTGGGCAATGTGTTGACCGGCACGTACGCCGTGAGGTTGCCTGCCGTCTCACTGATCTGGGTGCCGTACAGCCCGAACTGGCTCAGTTTGAGGTCGGTGGTGCCGACGACACGCTCAAGCCGTTGACCATTGTTGAGCATCAAAAACTGTCCCTGCGGCAGACGCTCGATGCGACCGCTGCGGGCCGAGGTCACGGTTTCTTTGTCACGTTCGGTGGTGGCAATGAAAACATTGGAGCCTGTGGTCTGACCGTCAGCGTTCTTTTCGACAAAAAACACGCGCGAACCGTCACCGGACTCCTGGAACTGGCCGGGCTCGATGCGATCGAGGTCGCCTCGGCGTTCATACTGGCTCTTGAGAGTTTCAATTTGCTGGTTGCTCCAGGGCAACACCAGCAGTGCCAGCAGCGCCACCACAGCAAAAACAGGCCACGAAAACCGCATCAAGGGTTTGATCAACGATGACGCTCCTTTGCCGCTGCAAAACCAGATCACCATTTCGCTGTCCCGGTACATGCGCGACAGCGCTGATATGACGGCAATAAAAAGGCTCAGGGCCAGCAATGTCGGCATATAAGCCAGCACCGTATAGCCCATGATCTGGGTGACGTCTGCCGGGTTGAAGTTGCCGCGCGAGGCCTGACCCAGTGTGCGAATCAACGTCATCGTCATGACCACGGTGACCAGCACGACCAGCACCGCACCAAAACTGCGTGCCAACTCGAGGCGCAAGGAAGAATGGAATAACATTGCCTTAGAAACGATCAGCGAATTATCGACTTATGAAATTTCAACTCAAACCTCTGAAGCTCCCTGCATTAGCGGGGGAGAAAACCGACGTCTTGCTGGTCTTTGTGCCTGGCGATTTCAAACCCGCAGCAGACACGCTTTCGGGCTGGATTGACAAGACGATTCAAGACGGCGATTTTCAGGGCAAATCGGGTTCATTGCTGGAAATATATCGTCCACAAGGGTTGCAATGTACGCGCCTGATGTTGTTGCCGCTTGAACAGGGGTTGACAGCCGATGTCAAAGAGAACTTTGGCACAGCCATGGCCAGGTTGAAGGCTTGCAAGCCCGGGCAGATCACCTTGTGCTTTCTGACAGCGGTGGCGCCTGTCGTTTTGCGTTGGTCCTTAGCGGCACTGGCTGACGTCAGTTATGCTTACACTGCTACAAAAAACAAAGCACAGACCAGTTCTTTGAAGCGTGTGGACGTTGTTGCGCCGATGGACGAAATCTTGCCCCAAGTCTTCGACCAAACTGTAGCAACGATTCAAGGGGTTGAACTGGCGCGTGAATGGGGCAATCGGCCTGCGAACCACGCCACGCCAACGCATTTGGCCCATGCTGCCAAGGCACTGGCCAAACTTGCAGAAATCCGTTGCAAGGTGCTGGGGCCCAAAGAGGTGGCGGCGTTGGGCATGGGTGCGTTTGAAGCGGTTGCAAAGGGTTCCGACGAGCCTTTGCGTTTTATTGAATTGCGCTACCAAGGTGGTGCCAAAAGCGATGCGCCCGTGGTGTTGATCGGCAAGGGCATCACATTTGACAGTGGCGGCATTTCCATCAAGCCTGCGGCGGAGATGGATGAAATGAAGTTTGACATGTGCGGCGCGGCCAGCGTGCTGGGCGTGTTTCAGGCGCTGGGGCTATTGCGACCCAAGATCAATGTGATTGGTTTGATTCCTGCTTGCGAGAATTTGCCCGGCAGCCGGTCGGTCAAACCAGGTGACGTGGTCACCAGCATGAGCGGCCAAACCATTGAAGTGCTCAACACCGACGCCGAAGGCCGCTTGATATTGTGTGACGCGCTCACTTACGCTGCGCGCTTCAAGCCGCGCGCGGTGGTGGACGTTGCCACGCTCACCGGGGCTTGTGTCATTGCGCTGGGCGATGTGCGTAGCGGTTTGTTCAGCAACGACGAGACGCTTGGCGCCGCATTGAAACATGCCGGCGATACCGCCTTGGACCCATGTTGGCCGATGCCGCTGGATGAAGACTATGCGCAAGGTCTTAAAACGTCTTTTGCCGACGTGGCCAATGTGGCAGGGCGACCCGGTGGTGCCATTACCGCCGCCAAGTTTTTGCAGCGATTCGCGGGCCAGTGGCCGTGGGCGCATCTGGATATTGCCGGCACGGCCTGGAAAAGCGGCAAGGCCAAGGGTGCTACCGGTCGGCCCGTGGGCTTGTTGGTGGCGTACCTGATGGCGTTGACGGTGGCGCGCGCGTGAGCACCGTTGCCTTTCATTTCAATGTCAGCGATCGCTTTGATTATGTATGCCGATTGGCACGCAAGGCGCAGGCCGCAGGAGCTGGCGCGGTATTCGTAGCCGACGCCGACGTGCTGGAACGCATTGATCGTGACCTGTGGTGTCTCTCTGGCATCGATTTTCTGCCGCATTGCCGCGCAACGGCTTCGCCCGGCATGCAGGCACACTCACCGCTGGTTTTAACGTCCAGACTCCAAGAGCCCGCACGCCAGGGCACCGTGCTGGTGAATCTGTTGGCAACAGTACCTGAAGGTTATGAGGGGTTTGACCGGGTCATCGAGGTTGTTGGCTTGGAAGAACGAGAGCGCAGTGCGGCGCGTGCGCGTTGGCGGCAGTACGCTGCGGCTGGGTTGCCATTGACACGTTTTGATGCGCGGCGCGACGGGGTTTCGAAATGACGGCGTTCAAGCACGTACCGCGATTCATTCCAACGCTGACTGAAGTTGTCGATCCGACCTCATTTCAGAATGTGGTGGATCGCGCCCAACCCGATTTGCTGGCGCTGGTGCAACAAGTTCAACGGGAATTGCAACCGATGCTGGAGCGTCGTTTGCAAGCAGAGTTTGAACAATTTCAACGCACCGTGCTGGCCGAGCAATGGCAAGCCCTGCGGCTGCGTTTGCAACAGGACTTGGACGAGATGGTGTGCCACGCGATTGCCCATGGCGTGGCAACCAGTGACGGCGACAGCGGAACAACGATCACTCCTAGGGTTTTTACTGATTCTTAAGCAGCCCAATGGCCTGGTTTGGCCTGAATTTTGCTGTATCGTTCGGGGCGCTGAATGATCCCATTCACACTTTTTATCAACTTGGAGTTTTTATGCAATTGAAATTGAAATTGACGGTTGCGGCATCCTTGGCTGCCGTTGCAGGTATGGCCATGGCTCAAGAGGCTGTGGTCAAAATTGGTCACGTGGCTCCTATGTCCGGCGCGCAGGCGCACTATGGTAAAGACAATGAAAACGGCACGCGCATGGCCATTGAAGACCTGAACGCCCAGAAGATCAAGATCGGTGGCAAGACCATCAAGTTTGAAATTGCGGCCGAAGATGATGCAGCCGATCCAAAACAGGGCACCGCTGTGGCACAAAAACTGTGCGACGCCAAGGT
>Ga0172371_10013579_pt1 | contig 10593 bp, 7 predicted proteins | sample Lak12m_FD_114543 | JGI IMG/M metagenome (GOLD analysis project Ga0172371, IMG submission 114543) | Freshwater microbial communities from Kabuno Bay, South-Kivu, Congo - kab_022012_12m | ecosystem: Environmental > Aquatic > Freshwater > Lake | place: Democratic Republic of the Congo: South-Kivu... | reverse complement strand
TGCTCGGTGTTCTCGTCGTTATCGCGCCGGTGTCGGTGCGCAACTCGCTGCTTGCGCACGAGTTCACGCTCACGACTACCCAGGCCGGGCAGAATCTCTATATCGGCAACAGCCCGTACAACATCGGCGGCCAGTACGAATCGCCGCCGTGGGTCAGACCCAATCCTACCTACGAGCAGTCCGACTTCGCCGAATACGCACGGAAAGCGGAAAAACGTGAACTCTCGCCGGGCCGGGTCTCTCGATTCTATGCCCGTGCCTCGCTCGACTGGGCAAAGACTCATCCCCGCGACTTCGCGAGACTTCTCTGGCGCAAGACCGTGCTCTACTTCAACAACTTCGAGGTGCCGGACAATCAGGACATCTACTTCTTTGCCCGCTACTCCTGGGTACTAAGGCTGCCCCTCATTTCCTTCGGGCTGGTCTTTGCTCTCGGCCTGGCCGGAGTGATACTCCTCGCCCGGGAACCGACCGGCCTGTCGCTGGCCGTCTTCTTTTTCGGCTATGCCGCATCGGTGATCATCTTCTTCGTATTCGCCCGCTACCGCATACCCGCGCTGCCCGCGCTGCTGCCCTTTGCCGGCGCCATGGTTCCGTGGCTGGCCGATTCCGCGCTCACCCGACCATCGCCTCGCGCCACTCGCCGCACCGGCGCCGGCCGGTTGGTGGGCGGGCTCGCGCTTGCCTTGGCCGCGTATGCCGCGACGCTCTACCCGGTTCACGCCGGCCAGGGACAGGCCGATACGGCGATGAGCCTCGTGAACCTCGGTGCAGCCTACAGCCGTGAAGGCGACACCACGAGGGCGGTCGAGACCTACGAGGAGGCTCTGGCCGCCCAGCCGGGTTTCGCCATCGCCTCAAGAAACCTCGGGCTGATCATGCTCGCCCGCGACAGCACCGATCGCGCGTTCCGGCTCCTTTCCGACGCTGAGCGTGCTGACCCGGCCGACCCGTACACCCATGTATACCTGGGAGAAGCCTGGCAACGCCGGCGCCTGCTCGATTCGGCATTGGCCGAGTTCAGGAAGGCGGTGGTGCTCGCACCCGGCCGGGTCGAGTTCCGGTTGGAGATGGCTAATGCACTGCTGCGACTCAACGACTGCCCGCGGGCGCTCGCCCAGTACGACACCATGGTGCAGCTCGCGCCCGATAACCCCGCCGTCCGCCACAACTACGCGGTCTGTCTCTATGACGTCGGCCGACTTGACGAAGCCCGGCTGCAACTCGAAGCTGCGCGTCGCCTGGGTGGACAGATAAATCCCAGGCTCGACTCGCTGCTCAACGCCGGCCGCAATCCGGCCCGTTACTGACCTCAGCGTAAAACTCCCCGCCCCCTCCCTTTTGTTCCCTCCCCTTGAGGGGGAGGGAAGGGTGAGGGTGCCGCAAGCAGCCCATTGCCTGGGCGAACCTCATTAGCCGGCCCGGGCCTCCCGTCAGCACCGGCGTCAACTCCCTGCCCTTTGCCGGCACGGCCTAGTCCTTGACATCCGGCCTTTGTTGACCGAGAATCCCACTGATGGCAATTACCAACGACAAACCCCGTCTCCTGCTCGTTGACTTTGAGAACGTGCAGCAGGTCGAACTGGCGAAGCTCGACAACAGCTACCGGGTGATCATCTTCGTCGGCGCAGACCAGAAGAGCGTACCGTTCGATCTGGTCACGCGGGCGCAGCAACTCGGCAGCCGCGTAGAATGGCAGAAGATAACCGGCAACGGCTCGAACGCTCTCGACTTCTTCATCGCGTTCCAGCTCGGCCGCGCGTTCGACACGCTGCCCCGGCCCGAATGTGTAGTCCTGTCTCGGGACAAGGGATTCGACCCCCTCATCCGGTTCCTCAATGTAAACGGTATGAGATGCCGGCGCATCAGCAGCCTCGCCGAACTGCAGCACCGGACTCATGCAGTCGCTGCCGCTCCGGAAGACCCGAAGCTGCGCCGCGTCGTCGAGGTACTCAGCAAGGTCGAGAAGCGCGCCCGGCCCCGCAAGCGCCGGACCCTGTCGCAGCACATCTCAGCCATGTTCCAGAAGAAGATAACAAAGCTGGAAGTCGAGCGGATGATAACGGCGATGCTGACCGGCGGGCTGATCTCCGAAACCAACAACACGATAACCTACGAATTCTAGCAATCGGGCCAAACGACCAAAGGCGGGGACCGCAGGCACAGACGACGGAGCCGCAGCCGTCACGGCCTATCTGGCTGCCCTGCCCGGGGACGCAAGGGAAACGCTCGAAAAACTGCGCCGGGACATCAGGGCCGCGGCGCCTCACGCAACCGAGCAACTGGCCTACCAGATGCCCGCATTCAGGCAGGGACGCCTGCTCGTATCCTACGCCGCCTTCAAGCACCACTGCAGCCTCTTCCCGATGAGCCTGAAGGTAATGCGCGACTTCGCGGCCGAACTCGATGGCTACGATACGAACAAGGGCACCATCCGTTTCCCGACAGGAAAACCGCTTCCCGCCGGACTCGTGAAGAAGATAGTCAAGGCCCGCATCGCCGAGAACGAAGCGCGGCCGGCGCATCGCGGCCGCCGATAACGGCCCCTTCCGGACAGCGGCGAGCCAGCTTGACTGACCGCACTCAACTGCTACTATCTAAACGGTGCAGCTTGTCCTCCTCTTTGCACTGATCGGCTCCGACCCTACTACACTGCTGGTGCCGCCGTTCAGCCACACGCTCGGATTCAACCGGATCGGGCGGTTCTATATCAGTATGTACCTCGGTCGAAGCTTCCGGCTCGACGACCCGCAGGGAATGTGCGGGGCGAAGATGGTTGAAGAAGACGACCCCAGCACTTCCAATGACGACCATATTCTGACCCTGTTCGGGGTCAATTCCGGCACGAGCCAGATCGTGTACAACGTCAGACTCATCGACCCGCGGATCTACGGGTCAGCGGGGAGCGATACCGGCCACTTCGACCACCCCCACGGCGTCTGCTGCAACAAGTACGGGACCGTCTACGTCGCGGACACCCGCAACAACCGTGTCGTCCGGCTCAAGTACGAGAACACGAAACTAAGGTGGGTTTCGGCCATCGACTCGGGTCTGGCCGCTCCGCGCGACGTAGCGATCGACACACGTGGTCGCGTCTACGTGGCCGACAGCGGCAACAATCGGGTCGCCGTGTTCGACTCGCTCGGCGCCCCGGTCGCGTCATGGACAGCGGACCTCGACGGCCCGACCGGAATCTGCGTGCTCGACCCGGACGCCGACTACAACGACTTCGGCGTCAACGCCGCGGTCGTGATCGACCGGGGACGCACCCGCCTCAGCCAGTTCTCGCTATCCGACGGCCAGCAGCGGCGGATGGTCGACATGCGCCGCATCGGCCTGGACGAAGCCGGGTTTGCGTACTGCGCATTCGACCGGCATGGCAACGTCTACGTCACCGACCAGCTCAACTCGCAGATCCACCTCTTCGATCCCGACCTGAGGTACATCGTCTCCTTCGGCCGGCAGGGAGCCGAAGGCACGACGTTCGACGCGCCGACCGGCATCGCCCTCTGGCGCCGGTTCGGCCAGGTTTTCATCTCCGAAGCCGACGGCGGGCAGTACTACTGGGTCGGGCTCGACGCCTATCTTGTCGGCTTCTATCCGGCCGAGTTCGACTCAGTCCGTCCCGGTACTACCATCGCGCTCTACGTCACCGAACTGGCCGACATCACTGTGGACATCGCCGACTCCGCGGGTAGACTGATTCGCTCGCTTGCCCCACCGCATGTGCAGCACCCGGGCGAGGCACTGATTGTCTGGGACGGCCGGGGCAACGATGGCAAGCTGGTACCGGTGGGCGAGTACAAGGTGACCATAGTCGCGAAGCCGACCTACAGCCGACCAATGCGCATCCTGCGCAAAGAACTTACCGGCACGGTGCGCCGAATCTAGGGTTCAAAACCGAATCATGAAGGATGTGACCGAAAGATGACTACTGAACGACTGCGGGTATTCGCCCTGCTGGCCGGTCTGGCCGCGTCGGCCTTCGCGACCCCCTATGCGGGCGATTTCGAAGAACTGGGCACTTCCGCCCGTGCCATCGGCATGGGCGGTGCGGTCGTGGCCGCGGCGGCTGACCCCAGCGCCATCTACTACAATCCGTCCCGGACCTCGGGCTTTGCACGGACCTCCATCCTGTTCCTTCACTCCGAGGATTTCTCCGGCCTGGTCAAGCACAACTACCTCGGCGTCTCATTCCACGCCCCGCTTCAGTCTGTCGGTTTCGCCGTGCTCCAGAACGGCGTACCCAACATCCCGCTCACCACGGTACCCGACACGACTCAACCGTCCGGCCCGAACAACCGGCCCTATGTCCTGCGCTACGTCAGCGCGACCCAGCTCGTGGGCTACGTCAACTATGCCCGAACCCTGTCGCCCTACGTCGCAGTCGGCGGCAACGTGAAGCTCATCTACCACGACCTCGGGGTCGGTTCGGCGTTCGGAATGGGGCTCGACCTCGGCGCGACGCTCACGCCGATGACCGACCTTGATGTCGGCCTGCGGGTCCGCAATGCCAGCACGTCGCCGCTGTTTTGGGATACGGACACGCAGGAACTGATTGTTCCGCGCGGCGCCCTGGGCATGGCCAAAACCTTCCGGATAGCGCAGGACCGACTCACTTTCGCATTCGAAACCGAAGCAAACCTGGATGGGCTCGAATTCACGCCGAACTACGGAGTCGAGTACGGATTCCGCGAAGTGCTCTTCGGCCGACTCGGCGTCTACCGGGGCAACTTCACGTTCGGTGTGGGATTGCGGATCAAGCGCTTCCACGTCGACTACGGCTATGCCTCGGGCGTCGCCCCGGACGCGCGGGACCTCGGCAGCCCGCAGCAGCTCTCCGGGGGATTCGAATTCTAGGCTCCGAGGTCAACCGGAAGTTACCCCACCTTTCGGCGCTCGTCATTCCGCTCGTCTGCTACTTCACGCCCTGGCGGCTGGCCCTGCCGATGATGGCAGTCGCCACCTTCATCTTCCTGCTGGTGGACTTCCTGCGGCTGCGCATTACGTCGGTGAAAAGCGTGTTCATCGTCCTGTTCGGCTCCCTGCTCCGCCGCAAGGAGTTTACGTCGCTTACCGGCGGCTCCTACCTGATGCTGGCGTCACTGGTCTGCATGCTGATTTTCGGAGCCGGCCCCGAGGGCCGGGTCAGCGGCGTGTTCATCGCCGCCATCTCGTTTCTTGCCCTCGGGGACACGGCCGCGGCCATCGTCGGACTGTCGCTGGGTCGGGTGAAGATATTCCGCAAGAGCCTGGAGGGGACCCTCGCCGGCCTGCTCGTCTGTGTCGGAGTCGCCTGGGTCGTGGCAATCCTGCCGGGTCTTGATTTTCCGCTCGGGATCGGTATTCTTGGTGCGGTTTCCGCCTCGGTGGTTGAGGCGCTGCCCATTGAAGTTAACGACAACGTCGTGATTCCGCTGCTGTCCGGGACCGTCATGATGGTCGCCCTGCAGATCGTGCGGTGACGGAATCGCGGCTCGTGCGTCTAAAAGGGATTAATCGTCGCTAGATTCTCAAGGAGGCACTGCGTGAAAAAAGCCCTGACTCTCGGCCTGCTCTGCCTGATAGCGGCGGCAGGCGCCGTCGCTGCTCCGCTGAACGCGGCGCTGGACAGTGTGTACCAGCTCTATGCCGCGAAGGACATGGACAAGGCGTACGCCATTCTCCAGCGTCTCGACGCCGAAGCCCTGAACCCGGCGGACCGCTTCGCGGTCCGGCTCGAAATCGGCGACTTCCTGCTGGACAAGAAAGCGGACTACCCCGGCGCCGAGTCGGTTTACACCGCCATCGCCGCCGAGTACCCGAAGCACAAACTGCTGCCGGACGTACTCTACCGGCTGGCGCTGGCGCTGGAAATGCAGGAAAAGTACCTCGATGCCGCGAAGAACTATGAGATCGTGGCAACGAAGTACGCCAAGTCGACCTACGGCGCCGACGCGCTCGACGCCATCGAACGGTGCTTCCGCAAGAACTACCAGGACCGGGTCGCCTTCGTAGACTCCTACCCTATCACCCGCATCGAGATCGACGACCGCATCAGCCGCAACCCGTCGGCGTACGAAAGTTACGAAAAGAAACAGCAGTTGCTCGACACGATGGTCGACAACCGCCTGCTCTATGCGGCCGCGCTGGCGGCGGGAGTCGCCAACGACTCATCATTTCTCTTTAACCTCGGCGAACAGCGCAACCGCGCCATGTTCCAGGAATGGTACGCGCGCACGGTCACCGCAAAGAGCCAGCCGACCGAAAAAGAGCTGAAGGCTGCCTACCAGAAGGACCTCGCGACCAAATACACCACGCCGGAGAAGGTCCACCTGTATCAGATTCAGGTGGCGACCAGAGCGGAGGCAGAGAAACTGCGCCAGGAACTGCTCACCGATACGACCAAGAAGTGGGACAGCCTCGCCCAGCAGTTCTCGACCGCCCCCGACAAGGAGAAGGGCGGCGACCTGGGACTCGTGGCCCGCGGCTCGCAGCCCAAGCCGGTCGAGGACGCCGCGTTCAAGCTCAAGGTCGGCGACATCAGCCAGCCGATTCAGGTGAAAGACGGTTTCCTCATCATCAAGGTCACGGAGAAGAAGCCGAGGACGGTCCGCACCTATGCCGACGTCCGCAACCAGTTGTCCGGCGACATCCAGCAGCAGAACTCGGGGAAACTGTACGATGAAGCAGTCGCCGACCTCAAGGCGAAGGCGAACGTCATTCTCGACACCACGGCCATCGAAAAGGGCAAGGATACGCTGGCGATGGTCAACGGCATCGTCATCGACACCGCCGCCCTCATCGCCCGCCTCAACGCCATCCCGCCCTTCTACCGTTCCCAGTTCGACACGCCCGAGGGCAAGCGCCGCATCCTCGACAACCTCGTACTCGAGAAGCTGCTGCTCAAAGAGGCGGAAGCCCAGAAGCTGTGGCTTCTCAACAAGGTAGTCGACCAGGTACTGAACCGAAGGACCGGCATGCTGGTCGATGCGTACAAGCGCATGATGGTCAACGACAAGGTCGTGCTTGATTCGGCCCAACTGATGGCCGACTACAAGGCGAACATCGCCGACTACCGGGAACCAACCAAGGTCCACGCCCGTGAGATCACGGCATCGGGCCTTGCCCGGGCACAGGAACTGCGGAACTGGGCAGCCACCGGCAAGCTGCCGGCCATGGTCCAGGGCCGGGGTCTGCTCCTGCCGGAAGCGAACCCGGAGATCGAGGCGGCATTCGCGTCTCCTGCCGCCAACACCGATTCGCTGCTGGGCGAGCACGCCTTGGCCGGCGCACCGGTAGCGCTGCCGGGCAGGCCGATGGTCAGCGTCGGCCCCAAGAACGTTCCCGACATCGCTCAGCGAACGAGCCTGACCGGTCCCTATGCCGGCCCCGCGCCCTACGGCCTCGGTTTTGCTGACCTCTCCAAACTGGACAAGCTGTACAAACCGGCGCTGGTGAAGGTCGAGCGACAGAGCCAGCTTGACTCGCTGCTCGGCAAGCCGGCCGCGCCGGAATCGGCCGCTGCCGCGCCGACCGATTCCGCCAGACTTGGCGTCTACGTTGCCCTGAGTGAAGCCCTGCCCGCTGATTTCTCGGCCGGGCTGTTCGGGCTGAGCGAGAATGCAACCGCGAAGCCGCTTGTGACCACGGACGGCACGCTGCTCATCAAAGTGACGAAGAAAGACACGGCTCAGAAGACGACCTTTGCCGATATCGCCAAGCGCTTCTCCAAGTCCTCCAGCCGCTGGGCGGGTGGCGACCTCTACTGGCTCGCCCGCGACGACAAGGCCCACGACCAGAAGCTAGTTGACGCCGCGTTCAGCCTGTCCAAGGGCAGCCTCTCCCCGGTCATCAAGCTCAACGACTCAAGCTACGCCTTCGTCACCATGGAAGAGAAGAAGGCGGCGTTCACTCATCCGTTCAGCGAGGTCCGCTCCAAGATCGATAACAAGCTCCGTCGGGCCGAAGAGAAGCAGATGTACGACCAACTCCTCAAGGACCTGCGGGCCAATGCCCGGATAGAAATCCTGATGAAGGAATCCGACTTCGCGGTTGAGCCTCCGCCGGAAGAAGTCAATCCCACAGAAGCGCAGCCCCAGCCGGCCGCTCAACCCCAACAGAAGTAGCTCGCATCAACCAGAAAGCCCCCGGTCCCAAGCCGGGGGCTTTCAGTTTGTTGAAGGTCCCGGCAGCCTGGTATCCGCCTCCCAGCCCTTTGCTGCCTTGTACGGCCGATTCTCAACTGCCGTAAAACGCGGCACCTACTCATCCCGTCTCAGGTAGCTCTTTCGTCTAGTTAGATAGAAGTCACTGAGAACATAGACTTTACGCGACTGGCAAAGTCATCTTGTCCCGGCACTAGAATTGCAGTGAGACAAATGAGGCAATGTCGAACTGTCTTGTATCGATTGCACGACCCAACGACGGCAACTGCGGTACTGGCAGATTGACACGAATTTGTGAGCATAGCGAGGCTGAGACTGGAGGCGGTCTGATATGCAGCGGCCGGTCGGAAGGCTGGCAGTCGCTGTGAATGCTTACCTTGGGCCCGCCTTCCGGGGTGGCGAAGGCGGGCCCGAGAAAGCACCAACTGAGTGCGGACGACGAACCAAGGGCTGCTGTCATCGACGGCATGCCCGGACCGCTGTTCAAGAAAGGAAGCCAGAGTGAGTAGTTGTATGCCGAATCTGACAGTCGCAGCCAGGATGCCTCGGGCCCGAATCCGCAGCCGTGCAGCCCTGCTGCAGCTCCTTGCACCGGACCGCGGCGCTCAGGTGCTGCCCTACGGGAGAACCGTGGTCGCGCGCCGGGCTCGCCTGCGCCGGATGCTCAGCGCGGAGCTGCTGGAGTTGCGCGCTCTCCGGCAGCAGTAACCCGCCCCGCCCTGCTCGCGCCAGACCAGCCGCCCGCGCGCCCGATTTACGGGACCGCGGCGTGAACGCGGCCTGGTTTCGAGTCGCACCTACAGACGAACTGCTCCGCGGTTTCGGTCGCCAGATTCCTCATTCGAACTAATGCCGGCCAGTGACCGCCGTCCCGACGGGGTCGTGCCCCGCCGGTTCAGCTTGACAGGGCACCCGGATTGCATCAGGATTTACTCATGGCGACATATCCTGCTCAGGTCAGGACCAACCGATGAACTGGTATTACTCGTGCCCCAATTGTCGGCGGGCCCGCAAGATTCCCTGGAACGAGATCGAACACGAAATCGTCTGCCCGGACTGCGACACCGCCCACTACGCGCCTACACCCAGCCAGGACCATACCGCCTATGTGGACGGCAAGGTCTGGCCCCGGGAGACTGAAGACGAGGTCGTGGCCATGCGCGGCAGCGCCTGCATAGCGCCGGGCTGCTACCGCGAACACGCGACCCTGGTTCCGCGGCTGCCGCTCTCCGAAGGCGGCAGACTGTCGGTGGAAAATCTGATGCCGGCGTGTGCCGAGCACGCCGCGGTCCGGGGCAACGAGGACTTCGACGAATGGCTCCATCGCGTCAGCAAACCCGAACCCGAAGCCGCCGCATTCGGCATTACCATCACTGCTGCCGCGCCGAACGAGGTGCCGGTTCAGACATTTGGCCGTACAACCGGAATTCAGCCTGTTGCCGGTCAGTTCTCATTATCCGGTCCCTTTCCGGCCGGCGTCCGGCTGGTGTCTGCCGCTCCCTTTGTTCCCGGTCCGGCCACTCGGCTGGTCCTGTACTACGAATGGAAACTCGGGCCCGGCGAGTCATGTCGGGTAGTGCTCGGTGCGTGGCCGCGGACCGACCAGCCGGACTTCTCCCGGGGTGTCGCCGGCTCCAAACGCTGCACGGCCAACGAGCACCGGGCCGCCGCGGCGCAAGAAAGCTCCGCCCTCCTCGAGATCGTCCTGTCCGATTCCAGGGACGAACTCTGGGTTGCGGCGGTCTGGGTAGAAGCCGAGCGCGAGAGCCATGCCGTGACGAACTACTACCTCGCCGCGGCCATTGACGAACCGGAAGCCGAAGCACTCTAACTAAGCCAGGCACTGCCGTGTCGAACCCGCGACGGCGCGGGCAGCGCCGGCCAGAACGCCACCTGCAATGGAGCGCCAGGACGACCCTCCAGCCTGACGCCGCTGGCACCGGGCAGTTACCTGCTGTATGCTCTACCGCTCACGACGGCAGGAGACGGGAGGAACCGACCGAGGAAGTCCTGTCCGGTCCAAGGATGCAGACGGTGTTCCCTTGGCACCCGGCCGGAGACTCTGAGCCGCCTGTCGTCAGCCCCATTCTTCGCGTCCGTAGGTGCCGGACCGGACTATACCCCGGATAGTCCCGGGTAGGCCCCCGTTAGTAGCGACCGTGAACATGAGACCCACGCATTCGGCCCTGATTTTGCGTGAGTTACGGGGCAGGCATCATCGAATGTTAGCAGATTTCGCTACACGTCCGACGCCGAGCCAGCGTTTACATGTCCCATCCCGAACATCGCCCTCGTGCATGGCCAAGCATAAGAGAGGCCTTCGCACCAATCAGCGCCCTCCAGCCTACTCACTCTCTTCTTCATCCTCCGCCACCGGCGAGGCTCCATAGGCGATGGCGATGCGGTGAGAAGCGCCAAGCCTGCCATAGGGCGCAAAGGCGTAGTC
>Ga0172371_10013577_pt1 | contig 10594 bp, 7 predicted proteins | sample Lak12m_FD_114543 | JGI IMG/M metagenome (GOLD analysis project Ga0172371, IMG submission 114543) | Freshwater microbial communities from Kabuno Bay, South-Kivu, Congo - kab_022012_12m | ecosystem: Environmental > Aquatic > Freshwater > Lake | place: Democratic Republic of the Congo: South-Kivu... | reverse complement strand
CATTCCCGCCGGATCGTGAGAAACTCGCCCGACTTGACGGGTTGCTCGACCGGCCGGCCGCCGACCGTGACCTTGGCCGAGGCGCACCACCGCGGGATCCGCAGGCGCAAGGAAAACTGGGCCGACTTGGAAGGCTCGACGTGCAAGACCACGTGTCCGGAGCCGGGGTAGTCGGTCTCCTGGCGGACCTTGACGATTGTGTCGCCCTCGATCGTCACTTTCGCTGAGGACGCGGTGTAGAGATTCACCGTCAGGCCGCCTTCCGACCGGTAGTAGACCAGCGACGGCAACTCGCCCACGATCCGGCGATAGTTGTTCGGGCAGCAGTACGTATCGCCCTGGAAATACGTGCGCGGGCCGTCGAACGGGGTGTAGTAGCGGATCCGCCGGCCGTCGGGCGATTGGGCGGCAAAAAGGGCGTTGTAAATCGCCCGCTCCATCATGTCGCCGTAGCGCGAATCGCCCTCGGAGCGGAGCAGGTCGTCGAGCACGCGGATCAGGTAGGCCACCGCGCAGGTCTCGCCCAGGTTGATCGTGCCGGTCTGGCTGTCGTGCCAGCACTCGTGATCGCCGCACGTGCCGGTGACCACCAGGCCGTCGCGCCGGGTGAGGAAGTCGATGGCGCGGCGGGTCGGCCCGAGCAGCTTCTCGCTCGGCCCCGCGCGGTTCAACTGGAGTTGCGCCAGGCAGTGGGCCAAATAGGCGTAGGCATGCCCTTCGACCGCGCCCCACCGGCCCACCACGACTGGCAGGTCCCACTCCGGCAGCTTCCGCTCTCGGGTGCAGAACTCGCGGTACTTGGGATCGCCGGTCGCATCGCTCAGCGTCAAGAGCGTCCGCTCCAAGCCGGTCACGGCCATGTGAACGTTGATGCCCTCGGGCTGCCAATTCGGCTTGTCGGACCATCGGGCCAGGATGTAGTCGGCCAGCCGGCGGGCCGCGGCGAGCGACTCCTTCTCGCCGAACAAGCGGTAATCGCTCGTCAGGCCGTAGATCAGGTAGCCCATCTCGTGGATGTCCCACAGTTCCCACATTCGGCTCTTGAGAATCAACATGCCGAGATACCCATCGGGTCCCTGCGCATGAATCGCCTCCGCGACCAGGTGCTTCTTGAGCGACACGGCTTTCGGGTTCTCGCTATAGGCGGCCAACCGGACCGCCGCGTCGATGAGCATCCCCAGCCCCACGAAGCCGTCTTTCGCTTTGTTCTCCTGGAACGGCTTCAAGAAATCCTTGTCAACGTCCAGTTTCAGCAGGTTGTTCTCGACGGTCACGTCGATCCGCCGGCCGATCTCGCCGCCAACCTTCACCTGGCGGACGTCGAGTGGAATCATCCGATCGGCCGCGGTAGCGGAAGCCGGAGCAAGAACTAGCGCGGCCAGCAGGGGGAACGTCGAGATCATATGTTGCATTGCCATCGGTTGACCTGAGGTTCCAAAGTTCGATTGCCTTGGCAGCGTCTCTCTTCTGTCAGCAACCTCACACCGACCAGAGCCGAAAAGCCCACGGGTCGCTACCCGTGGGCTTCGTGCTCCCAGGAGTCTCGGCGGTTCTTCGGCGGCCGATCGTCCCTTGCCGGGACCGACGAAACACCCCTAACGGCAGCACCGAGGCCGGCACGGCTTGCAGCAAACTTGTTGGCAGCAGCAGGTGGTGGGGCACACCGGGACCTGGATCGTCTTCGGTTCCATCTTGCACACCCGCACCGTCACCGGCTTCTCCACCTGGTGGGGAACCATCACCGTGTACGACCTGGTCTCCTCGACCGGCTCGCACTTGTAGGTCGTCACGCATTCCGTCTTCGTACACGTCTTGGGAACGCACACCGTGTAACACACTTCCCGGGTCGCCGGCACTCGCTCGAAGTCGCACACCCGGACCTTGCAGGTCCTCGTCACCGGTTTGCACACGGTGACCTTGTACGTGCAGGGTTCTTCCACCCTGACCGCCTTCATGCAGGTGTACTCGACTTCCTTCTGCACAACGTTGGGCACCCAGCACCGGCACTTGCACGGCGTGGCGCACGGGTCGCAAACGCCGCAGGGAGAGTCGCAGCTCCGCTCCTGCCAGTGCCCCTGGTCCTCGCACACGATCTTCTTCCGCGTCTCCGGGACCATCTTGCACACGGTGCGAGTGCCCTGCCGGGTCTCCACGACCGGCACCATCTCGGTATACTCGCGGGTCTCCTCGCGGACGACCGGCTTGCACACCGTGTACTGCTCGGTCCGGGTCCGGGTCTCGGGGACCATCACGGTGTACTGACGCTCGACCGTCTTGGTCTCCGGCACGCGCCGGTAGGCGGTCACGGTACACTGGCGGACTTCCGGCCGACACTCGGTGACCGTACACATCCGGGTCTCGGTGGTCCACACCGGGCAAAGGACGGTCTTCTCGACATACTGGACCGTCGGCTGGCAGGTTGCCGGGGTCGCCGCAGCCTGCTCACAGGTGGCACAGTCGCCTGCCCGAGCGATTGCCGTCGACGCAATCGCCAAGGCCGCAATCAGCGGGACAGAAACCATTCTTAGGGGGTACAACATCGGATCTTCCTCCTTCTCCAAGATGTGAGACCGCGCCGAATCATCTTATCCAGACGCTGCGACCTGCAAACTCCGCAGATTCCTTACCTAATACGATAGGAGCCTGAACCGTCCGTTTCAAGCACCCACAATGGGGAAAATGGCGAAGAATTGGCCGGGTTGGATGCCTTGGATCGCTAAGCGACCTAACGCCCGGACTAAGCCGAAATGAGGGGTGCCATGGGCAGCTTGTCAGCCCGTGCTGCCGCCGATTCACACACTGGCCGGCACTCGGCCACCGGCACCCAAGCCACGCCGGTCGGTGCCGGTCATTCCACCGTAACGCTCTTAGCGAGGTTGCGAGGCTTGTCGACGTCGCAGCCGCGGGCCACGGCGATGTGATAGGCAAGCAGTTGAAGGGGAATGATCGAGACGATCGGCTGGAGATACTCGGCCACCGCAGGGACTTCGATCACGTCGTCGGCCAAGGCGATTGCCTCGGTGTCGCCCTCGCAGACGATGGCGATCACCGGGCCACCCCGAGCCTTGATCTCCTGGAGGTTCGACATCACCTTGTCGTACACCGAGCCGTGCGGCATGAGGAAGACGCTGGGGGTGTGCCTGTCGACCAGGGCGATCGGGCCGTGTTTCATTTCCGCGGCCGGGTACCCTTCCGCGTGGATATAGCTGATTTCCTTGAGTTTCAGTGCCCCCTCCAGGGCCGTGGGAAAATTGAACTGCCGGCCCAGGTAAAGGAAGTTGTTGCAGCGCACGTATTTCGAGGCAATCCGGCGGACCTCGGAATCGGTCTGGAGGGCTCGCGACACCTTGTCGGGCAACTCTTGGAGCTCGCGGATGATCCGCACCCCGGCGTCGAAACTGACATGCCGCAGTCGCCCGAAGTACAGGGCCAACAGCGCCAGCACCACGCACTGCGAGGTGAACGCCTTCGTGGAAGCCACGCCGACCTCCGGACCGGCGTGCAGGTAGATTCCCCCGTCGGCCTCCTGGGCGATCGAACTGCCCACCACGTTGCAGATGGCCAGCGTGGGGAACCCCTTACGCCGCATTTCCCGGAGGGCGGCCAGCGTGTCGGCCGTTTCCCCGCTTTGGGTGATGGCGAAGACCAGCGTGTTGGCATCCATCGGCGGGTTGCGATAGCGGAGCTCGCTGGCGTATTCCACTTCCACCGGGATTCGCGCGAGGGTCTCGATCTGGTGCTCCCCCACCAGGCAGGCGTGCCAGCTCGTCCCGCACGCCGTCATCACGAGGCGATTGACCGAGCGAAGCTGTTGGGGCGTCAAATTCAGTCCGCCGAGCCTGGCTGTGGCCGCGTCGAGGTCGAGCCGGCCGCGCATGGCATTGCGAATCGTTTCCGGTTGCTCGTAGATTTCCTTGAGCATGTAATGCGAGTAAGCACCCAACTCGATGTCGCCAGCCGCGACCTCCAGCACCTGCACGTGGTGCGCGACCGCCCCGTGGTCGCGATGGACCACGTGGACCGAGTCGGCCGTGAGCACGGCAATCTCGTGGTCGGCCAAGTAGATGATCTTGTCGGTGTACCCCGCCAACGGGGACGAATCGCTGGCCACGAAATGCTCGCCGGAGCCCACGCCTAGGATGAGCGGGCTGCCCAGTCGGGCGGCGATGAGCACGTCCGGATGGTCGCGGAATAGGATCGCCAGCCCATAGGTGCCTTGGAGCTGCGCCAAGGCCGCCTGCACCGCCGCAACCAGGGGCGCGTGATCGCCGCTGGTCGACCCTGACCCAGGGTTCACACGCCCCTTCAGGCAGTCGGCAATCAAGTGAGCGATGACTTCCGTGTCGGTGGCCGAAGTGAAGACATAGCCTTTGGCTTCGAGCCGTTCCTTGATGGCCTGATAGTTCTCGATCACCCCATTGTGGACCAGGGCCACTTCGCCGTTACCACCAAAATGGGGATGGGCATTGCTGTCCGTTGCGGCCCCGTGGGTGGCCCAGCGGGTGTGACCGATCCCGATCCGGCCGTTCACGGGGTTCTCAGCCAAATGGGTTTCGAGACGGTCGATCCGGCCCGCCGTTTTTTCGACCCTGAGCTTCCCCGACGGGTCGATGGTGGCCACCCCGGAGCTGTCGTAGCCCCGGTATTCCAGTCGGCGGAGTCCTCCCAGGAGAAAATCAACGGCTTCAGAGGATCCGACGTAACCCACGATTCCGCACATAGTTAGGCGTCCTCAATAGGGGACAGGGGTTAGGGGGCAGGGTTCAGAACTTCTGATCGACGTTCCGCGCAAATCCTGACCCCTGACCCCTGTCACCATCTTTCGCTGCTCCCGCACGCCGCGCGTCGGGCAGTCTAGCACATCATCGGGTCCGCAGGAGAGGGAGAAATTTATCGAGCGGCTCCTTAGCTCCGCAAAAGGCCCAGGCAGGGGGCTCCTTCGGGGGGGCGGCTGTTTGCCACAGGGCCCACTTACGGTAACATAGTTAGGGAAAGGCACTTGGCCACCCCTTGCTCTGTTGCGTGGAGATTTATGCCGCCGTTTGTAATTGACGTGCGGGCCGCTGAAGATGCCCGTGACGTGGTGCACCGAGCGGTCCAGGCCCTCGCGGAAGGCAAGCTGGTGGCCTTTCCGACGGAGACTGTGTACGGGCTGGCGGCCCTTGCCTTGGATGCCTGTGCGGTGGCCCGGCTCGTGGCCGTCAAGCGCCGCAAGCGGGGACATCCGGTTACCTTGGCGATTCGCAGTCTCGACGAGGCATTGGACTACGCGCCGGACATGAGTCCGCTTGCCCGCCGGTTGGCGCGGCGGTGCTGGCCCGGCCCGATCACCCTCGTGCTCGACGATTCCCATCCGGAAAGCCTAGTCAGGCGGCTCCCGGAGGAAGTACAGCGGATTGTATCGCCGAAGGGGTCGGTGGGATTACGCGTGCCGGGGCACTCCGTCGTGCTCGACGTGCTCCAAATGATCGCCGGGCCCCTCTTGCTGTCCAGCGCGAACCGCGGCGGGGACCAAGATGCGCGAACGGCGATGGAGGTGGTGGAGACCTTGCGCGATGACGTGGATTTGGTGCTCGACGATGGCCCGGCCCGCTACGGCCAGCCGTCATCGGTGGTTCGGGTGGCCGGCAAGGAGTACACCATCCTGCGGGCGGGGGCGGTCCCGGAGAAGGCGATCCGGCGTCTGAGCAGCTTCATGGTGCTGTTTGTTTGCACCGGGAACACGTGCCGAAGCCCCATGGCCGAGGCGATCTGCCGCAAGATGCTTGCCCAGCGGCTAAACTGTGCGATCGACGATCTGGAGGACCGCGGAGTGATGGTGCTCTCGGCAGGGGTCTCGGCCATGAGCGGGGGCCGGGCGAGTGGGGAAGCGGTCGACGTGCTCTCCGCCATGGGGCTCGACTTGAGCCAGCATGAGACGCAGCCGGTGAGCGACTCGCTGGTACGCCAGGCCGACGTGATTTACACCATGACGCAGTCGCACCGGCAGAGCATCCTGGCCCAGTGGCCCGAGGCCGCGGAGCGGACTCGGCTGCTTTGCCCATCGGGCGGCGACATCGTCGACCCGATCGGGGGGCCCCTGGAACGCTACCAGCGGTGTGCCCAGCAAATCGAAACGCAGCTTAGGGCTCGGTTGGACGAACTGCCCTCGTGAGTCGAGGGAGGGGGGGTTATGCGGATCGCGATTGGCGCGGACCATCGGGGGTATGCGATTCACAACAAGGTTGTGGACCTGGTCCACCGATTGGGGCACGACGTGGTCGACGTGGGCACGTACGCCGACGATCCGGTCGACTACCCGGACATCGCCGCGGCGGTGGCCCGATTGGTGAGTCGCGGGGAGGTGGAGCGGGGGATTCTTATCTGCGGCACGGGTCTGGGGATGTGCATTGCGGCGAACAAGTTCCCCGCGGTCCGCGCCGCCCCCTGCCACGACGACCTGACCGCGGAGATGAGCCGACGGCACAACGACTTGAACGTGCTCTGCCTCTCGGCCGACATGCTGGGAGAGCGGCTCATGGACCGCATGATCGAAATCTGGCTCAACACGCCGTTTGAGGGCGGGCGTCACGCCCGCCGGGTCGAGAAGATCGCGTCGCTGGAGAGGGAGTTCCTCGCCGGGCCTCCAAAGCACGGGGAACCTTTGCAGTCGTAGCGGATTTTCCGGACGACTTGCGACGATCTGCGAAAAAAGCGAGTCGGCAGAGCGGGTCTCCTTCTTGAACATTTTCCGGGTCTTGGTAGAGTCGAACCATGGGGCCTGCGGGGAGGCCCTGACCACCGAGAACTGAACCCATGGCCGATTCTCGAAAATCGTCGTCGGACGAGCTCGAAGAACTGCTCCGCAACGCCGAACTCCGCGACGAGTTGGAGCCCTACTACGACGAGTCGATCAGCCGCGTGACCGTACACCGGCTTCCCCTTGCCGTGGAGAACGAGTACCTGGCCAGCATGCTGGCGTGGGAGATGGCCCCGATCGTGCCGATCTTCCGCTGGTTCGATCCGGAGTTGCGCCCGCCGCGCCCCTCCGTGCTGAACGATCAGGACTTGCACGCCATCCTCTGGGACCTTATTCACAAGCTTTACGAGCGGCGGATCATCCTCGACTTCACCGACCACCTGTCGGACCGCGGACTCTATACGCTGATCTATCGCGACATTCTCCCGGCCCGGGAGAAGAAGATCGACCCCAGCATCAGCTTTCTCCACTGGGATTGCGCGGCCGTCGGCGGCGATCCGGAGACCTGGCTCCGCTACTACGCCAGCGAGGAGGAGCGCCAGGCGTGGGCGGAGACCTACCGCCAGCCGCTCCCTCCCACCGAAATCCCACCCTTCCCGCGCTCCATGCCGGAGGAGCCGACGTAGGAAGACGCGGAGAGGGGGAGAAGAGGAGAGGGGGAGAATACCTTCGGTTGTGGGACGGTCTCCCGACCGTGCCACCTTTGCGAAGGTCTCCCGATGCGACTTCCCACTCCAGGGACACCGAAGACCTCCGTTTCCTCTGTTCCCTCCTGTGAAAACCGATGAACAGGAGGCAACGGAGCGAAGAGAGAGGCTCCACTCCGCCACAACCGCCGGCACGTTTTCTCCGCGTCTCCCTTTCTCCCCCTCTCCTCTTCTCCCTTCTTTCCGCTCAGTTCTCCGCTTTCACGTCGTAGCACATGAGCGTGTTGTGGGCGCGGAGATAGAGCTTGCCGTCGTGGATCACGGGGTACGGCCACGCGGGCCCATCGACCACGGCCGCCTTGAACGTGCCTTTGACGCGGAAGTCGTCGGGCGTGGCCTCGATGAGGGCCACCAGCCCGTCCTCGTAACGGAAGATGAGGTTGCCGTCGGCATAGAGCACCGCGGCCGAGCGCTTCCCGAGCGGCGGCTTCGTCCACTTGATCTTCCCGGTCAGGAAGTCGAGGCAGACCGGCGTGCCGCTGTTCTGGCCGCTCCCCCCATAGATGCTGTCGCCCACGAGCACCACGCCGCCGTGATGGTTCTCGAACTCGCGCGGGGTAAGGAAGTAGACCTCTTCGGCCTTGAAGCCTTCGCCGTCCTTGACGATTTTCAGCAGGGCGCTGCCGGTCTTATAGCTCGTGGTCACGAACACGTGGTTGCCGCGGACCACGGGGGTGGGGATGTTCGCGACGCGGTTGGCAATGCGGTTGTAGCCCCAAAGGAACTTCCCGGTCTTCGCGTCGACGCCGGCCGCGCCCCGCCCGAGGATCTGCACGTACTGCCGCACGCCGTCGATGTCGGCGGCGACCATCGACGTGTACCCGGCCCCGTCTTTGCCGCGATCGCCCAGCGGCGGCGCCGCGCACTTCCAGATCACTTCTCCGGTCTTCTTGTTCAAGGCGACGATCGTGGCGTCCGGGCCGCCGGGGGTGCACACCACCTGGTCGCCGTCCACCAGCGGCGACTCGCTGAACTTCCACACCGACATCATCTTGCCGCCGAAATCCCGGGGGAAGCTCTTCTGCCAGCGGGTCTTCCCCGTGGCCGTCTCCAGGCAGGCGAGATCGCCGTCGGTGCCGACGACGTAGAGCAGCTCGCCGTCGACCGTCGGCGTGCACCGAGGCCCGCCGTCGCGGTGCGGCGGGCCGATCCGCGTGGCCCAAAGCTCCTTGCGGGTCGCCAGGTCGAACGCCAGCACGCACTGCGATTCCTCGTCGCCCACTCCCTTGCGGTCGCCCATGGTGAAGAACTTCCCGTCCACAATGGAGATGGTCGAGTATCCGCGCCCCAGGCCGGTGAGCTTCCAGAGCAGCTTCGGACCGCCCTCAGGCCACTCCTTGAGCAGGCCGGTTTCCTCGCACTTCCCGTCGCGGTTCGGGCCGCGGAACTGAGGCCAGTCGGGACTGGCCGCCCGTACCGCCAGCGCCGCAGGCGCAAGCGCCAAGCACAACACCACCCCTCTCACTCCCCAACGCAGGCAAAGCGACATCGTGACACTCCTCGGCGGCTGAAGATTCGTTGCAGTCGACTGCGTGCGCCCGCGGCCCCAGGGCCGATCGGCTGTCGAGCACGAGCCTCTACACCCGACTGCCCGGCGCAAACGGCGCCACGGCGTGGTGGAGGGCAGTCGGCGAAGAATGAGATTATCGCGCACCGTCGCCGGCCAGTCAAGCGAATCCGTGGAAGGGCTCGTGGGGGAGGGCAACGACGCAACGCTACGATTCCGTCCGCCCTAGGCCACTTTCGGAGCGCACTGGGCGGAGCGGAACAACTCGGTGCTGAGGTAGCGATCGCCCCGGTCGGGCAAGAGCACGACGATGACCCCGCGGGACAGCCGGCTGGCCACCCGGAGCGCCCCGACCACCGCAGCCCCGCTCGACATCCCCACGAAGATCCCTTCCAGGGTCGCCAATCGCCGCGCCGTGGCAAAGGCCTCGTGGTCCATCACGCTGATCTTGTCGTCGAGCATCTCCGGATCGTAGATCTTCGGCCGGATCGACTCCTGCATGTTCTTCAGGCCCTGAATGCGGTGGCCCACGGGCGGTTCCACCCCGGCGACCCGCACGCTCGGCTTCACTTCCTTCAGATAGCGACTCACCCCCATCAAGGTCCCGCTGGTGCCTATGCCGGCCACGAACACGTCGACCTGGCCCTCGGTTTGCGCGAAGATCTCCGGGCCGGTCGAGTCGTAGTGGGCCAGCACATTGCTCGGGTTGTCGAACTGGTTCGGCGCGAAGTACTCCCCCGGGTACTCGGCGACGAGCTGGCGCACTTTGCGGATGGCCCCGTCGGTCCGCTCGTGGGCCGGGGTGAGCACCATGTCGGCGCCGAGGGCTTCGAGGACCTTGCGTCGCTCAACGCTCACGCTGGCCGCCATGCAGAGCTTCACGCGGTAGCCCTTGGCCGCCCCGATCATGGCCATGGCGATCCCGGTGTTGCCGGAGGTCGCCTCCAGGATGGTCTGATCGCGGGAAAGCTGGCCCGACTCTTCGGCGTCGCAGATCATGCGCAAAGCCGCTCGATCCTTGACCGACCCGCCCGGGTTGTTCCCCTCCAGCTTGGCGAAAATTCGGACCGTGGGCCGCTTCGGGTTGAGACTGTTCAACTCCACCAGCGGGGTATTGCCGATCGCATCGAGTACGCTCATCACTTCCCCCTCCATGGGCTATTCCTCATTGGCATCATCGGTTCGATTTGCGCCGGATCTCCAATGGGAGTTGCGGCCGATTGCCTTCCGACGGGGGGTAAGGCAGCGAGGTAGGGCGGACCGAACGCAGTGAGGCCCGCCCGATGCGCAATCAAGACTTCCGAAGTCTCGAAGACTTCGGAAGTCTGCGGAGGGCGCGTGAGGCCCGGCGGGGCCGGGGGTAGGGCCCGGCGGGCGTCGCTTCGCTCCGTCCGCCCTACACTTGCAGGATTAACCCGGATTATGCACATCGCGGGACGTCCCGGCGCAGTGTGCGCGACACTAGCCCGACGCGCAAGCGAGGGTAGATCGTTGGCAATCCCTCGCTTGCGCTTCGGGCTAGTGGTCCGTCCAGCTAGAGTTTACTAATTGTAGACCTTTGACGTGACGCAGACGCCATTGTGTTCATCTTGACGAACGAATTCGGGGTAGAGCCGACGCAGTTTGACGCGGGCGTCATTG
>Ga0172371_10013574_pt1 | contig 10595 bp, 9 predicted proteins | sample Lak12m_FD_114543 | JGI IMG/M metagenome (GOLD analysis project Ga0172371, IMG submission 114543) | Freshwater microbial communities from Kabuno Bay, South-Kivu, Congo - kab_022012_12m | ecosystem: Environmental > Aquatic > Freshwater > Lake | place: Democratic Republic of the Congo: South-Kivu... | reverse complement strand
CCAGTCAACCAGCACGAACGTGGGCTCGCCGCCTCGGTCCACCATAAGTATGTTCTTCATAGAGTAGTCGTTGTGTACTATGGTCTTAGGTGATTCAAGCAGCGGCTGCACCGCAACCTTGAAGCCCCCCGGCAATGCCTGGAACACCTCCAGCTCCTCAGGCTGTATGTATCTTCCGAACCTGGACAGGAAGACCGGTGTACGAGCCAGACCGTTGGATAACAGGTTGATGGAGTTATCTAAGCCAAGGAGCTTGCCCCCCATCTCCTGGTCTTGCCAGTGCCTCGCGTGGAGCCTCGCCATGTTCTCGAGCAGCTTGTACGCTTGCTCCTCGGTGGCCCCGGCCTCGTCCCGGACGTTTGTGGAGTCTGGGAAGTCCTCTATTACGAGGACGTAGTCCCCTGTCTCGGCGTCGATATCCGAGTGGACGTGTCTTGGGACGGGTATTCCGACGGTTGGGGCGATGCTTCGGTAGAACATGACCTCGTTCCTGTAGGCTTCCAGAAGCCACGGTGTCCTATGGTTGCGTGGGTGAGGTAGTTTCAGGACGACGGATTCTGGGGTGTCCTGCGTCTTGTGGCGGTATGATAGACTTGCCCGGTAGATGTAGCCTGATACGCTGTCCCGCTCTCCCAGTGGTTGCAGCTCTGCTGATTCTACGTGGTTGCCTCCGTTTAGTTTGAGTATGGATGTGAACCATTCGGGGGTGAGGTCTCCCTTTGTGGATGGGATGGGGGTCACGGCTTCTCGACCGGAATTCTACTTGTTTGAGGCTTGTAGATAGTTAACACCTTCTTTTTAGGCGATAACGCCTTTTAGTAGGCAATAAGACCTTTTTTTCAGGGTTTATCATTCATTGAAAAATGAGTGGAACCCGGGCTCCGAAGTGGGAGCTATTCAAATGCTAAAAAGAAATGAGGTGAGGAGATAAGAAATGAAATATGTCCTGTTCTTCGAGGGACCCTCGCGCGAGGCATGAAATCGTCGAGAAGCCAGGTTGAGAGCGCGAAAATCAGCGAGGCACGGAAAGACGAAAAGAAGTACGGGAAAACGATACTTGAAGCCCACTACTACGATACCGGTAAGGGAATTGCTATCGTAGAGTTCGAGAACCACAAGCAGATAGCGAATAGGATGACTTTGGGAGAACCTGATGTAATATACAAAATTTGTCCCTTGATACCCGGAGCAGATATGGGCGAGGCGAGCACAAAAATAGGCGAATAAAAGGAGAACCCTAAAAACCCCATTTTATCTGAATCAAGATTTTAATTAAGATTTGAATCATACCTGCGCTCGAAATCAGGAATTATTTAATCCCTATACACACTCGACTGTGCTGTGAGGATAAGGTTATGGTGAGTATCTTATCCTTTTGGGGGAGTCTCTCGTATCATCAATGCAGAGACTCGGCTAAAAGTTGAGGGGGGGTACCCGTGATGAACGCGGAAAACCCCTGGAAACCCGGAAGGACCGTGAAACGCGTTCCGTTCGGGAGCCATTCCTCACAGGAACGCTATTCTAGCCGCACGGAAACGCGTCACACAGACTAAAAGTGGATCAGGCTAGAGGCCATGAAAACCCTTCTTTCTACAGCAGTAAGTAGCCCCGGAGACCCAGAGGACGATGATCCCCCGCGAGCCCGGTTAAAAAACTGGCCTAGAGCCCTAGGCCACGTCGAAGAAGTGGGTCGGAGGGTACTTGGGAAGCTCGCGCGCGAAGCTCCTGTCGGGCCAGAAGTAGTGGATGACCTGGTGGGTCACCTCCGCTGGCATGGTGAGGCCCACCCACGTCCTGTGGTACTGCTCCTGGCTGTCCACCTCGTGTATGAAGCACCAGTTGAACTTGACCTGGCTCGGACCGTAGAGCCCCATGAAGCGGACGTTGTTCCTCTCGCACTCGGATCGCACCGCCTCGACCCAGCGCATCAAGGCGCCCCTCGTCCCCTGCCAGTCGACGTAGTTGATCACTGCCGCCCGTACCGCATCAGATGGGGGTCGAACAGAAACCCGTGAACGGCTACACAGGCCGCCCATATATGGGTTATTCCTGGGGCCTCTCAGGGTTCTTGAGCATCAGCCACGCGTACACGAGGCCCACCACTAGGAACATGGACTGGATGACCCAGGGCAGGGCCGGGCTCAGGTTGTACACTATGCCCCCCGCCAGGTTACCCAGCGTCTTGGGCAGGAAGATGAGGAACCCGCTGGGGAAACCTATCCCGGTCACCCCCAGGGTTATCCCGCTGCCCACCACGGCCATTGTGCGGCCCCTAATGGGCTTGGGTATGCTGTCCGCCAGGTAGACCTGGGACGCTATCCACATGAGGACGCCGGCCAGGGTGGTGACCGAGTAGATGATGAGGGTGTCCCAGAACCCCGTGGCCAACGTGAACAGGAACATGAGGGGCGCCGAGATGAGGAACCCCGCCAGGAAGCATTTGCGCTCCCCCAACCTGTCCACTATCTCCCCGATGAACAAGCTGAGGACGGCCCTCGCCACACCTCCCCACAGCAGGATGACCCCCCACTGGTACGGCTCCAGCCCTATCTCAACGGTCGAGTATATTATCCAGAAGGGCAGGATCATGCTGCTGAGGAAGGCAAGCAGGACGCTCATGGCCGCGTAGACCCTGATGTTGGCCCATATCCACCTCAGGGACACCACCAGGTCGCCGTAGGCGCCCCTAAGCAGGCTGAGCGGGGCCCAGTCCACCTCCTGCACGGCCCCCAGGGTCTCCCTCAGGAAGCGGAGCCTCATGAACGTAACAACGATCCCCACGACGAGGCTAATGGCGAACCCGAGCCTCATGGCCGGCACCATCTCGAAACGAGCTATGAACAGGCCGGCTATGTAGGGCGCCACGATCCTGATGATGTTGGGCAGGGCGAAGTTGAAGGCATACAGCTTGCCTCGCTCCCCCACGGGGATGCTGTCCGCCATCACAGCGTTCATGGCCGGAACGTAGAACAGCACAGCCTGCTGGTACACCATGGCGAAGGCTGCAAGCTCCCAGCTCGACGCGAACAGGAAGAGAAGGAAGCTCGACGTGTACAGGAGCGTCGAGTACGACACAAGCTTCACCCTGCCCCTCTTGTCCGCTATGTACCCCCCAATGGGGTAGAGCAGCATGGCGGCGAAGCTCCCCAGCGCGTTGACGAGGCCGATAACAGGTACGGAAGCCCCCAGGGTGAGCATGTAGCTGCTGATGAAGTTATCTACGTTTGAGTCGCTCATGCTCCAGATGGCCCGGCTGATGGACAGGACAAGCACGTTACGAGGGATCAGCTTACGCTTAGGGGTCTCCTCCAAGAAGCCTCCACCAATATAGTGTTAAGGGGAGCCTAATGAGTGATTAAGTTTTACGGGCGCGCCTAGACCTGCGCCCTCTCGGGGTCCCTGAGCCACAGCAGGGTGAAGGCCAGGGCCACCACCAAGAGCACCGTCTGGAGCAGCCAGGGCAGGGCCGCGTCGAAGCTGTAGATGTAGCCGCTCACGAGGCTGCCGATGGTCATAGGTATGAAGACCAGGAACCCTGAGCTCCAACCGCCCCCAGTGACGCCGATGCTCATGCCGCTGCCCAGACCCGCCATGACGCGCCCCCTCATCTCCCGTGGGATGCTGTCAGCCAGGTAGGCGCTGCTGGCTATCCACATGAAGGCGCTGCCAACGACGAGGGCGCCGTAGATCACCATGGCCGCCCAGAAGCTCTGAGCCAGCGTGAACAGGTACATACCCGGGATTGCTATCGCGAAGGTGGCTATGAAGCACTTCCTGGCCCCCAGCCTGTCCACGATGGGGCCTATGATGAAGCTGACGATGGTCTTGGCCACGCCGCCCACGAGCATTATGACCCCGAACTCGTACTCCGTGAGGCCGATGACCTCGTTGGCGAAGACCACCCAGAAGTTGAGGACCAGGCTCCCCATGAACGCGATGAGAATGCTCACGACGGCGTAGCCCCTGATGTTCTGGAACGTCCACCTGATGCTCCCCAGAACGTTCCTGTAGCTCTCCACGAGAATCTTGACAACGTCGCTGCCTATGCCCTCCCCCTGAACGGTCTCCTTCAGGTACCTCATCCTGAGGAAGGTCACGAGGAGGCCCACCGTGAAGCTGATCATGTAGCCGAGCCGCATGGCCGGGAGCAAGGTCATCCTGTCGATGAGGAGGCCGCCGATGTAGGGGGTGAATATCCTCACGGCGTTGGGGATGGCGATGGTGAGGGCGTAGAGCTTGCCCCTGGCGCCTGGCGGGATGCTGTCCGCCATGATGGCGTTAAGGGCCGGCATGTAGAATAGGACGACGTTCTGGTACGTGAACGCCAGGGCCACCCACCTCCAGTCCGGGCTGAACGCGAAGATGAGGAAGCTGCTCACGTAGAGGAGCGTGCTGATGCCCACGAACCTGGCGCGCCCAGCCTTGTCAGCGATGTAGCCCCCTATCGGGTACAGCAGGCACGCGGCCAGGCTGCCCATGGCGCTCACCCACCCGATAGTGGGCTTGTCCCCACCCAGCGCAAGAATGTACAGGCTCAGGTAGGGAAATACCAGGGCGTCGCCCATGCTCCACAGGATGCGGCTCACAGTCAGGACGAGGACGTTGCCTCTCATGAGTCCCCTGAGGGACGTGCCCTGGTGGGCCATCGTCGACATATAGAGAGCTCCGAATCTGCGTTAGGGGAATCCGCGGCAATTTAAACATTCTCACGGCTAGTGGCCGCTTCGCCACTGGAAACCGTTAAACCCGGAGCCCACGGTCTAGGGCTTAGAGGTACCATGGCGAAGCAGGGCAGGCCCCACCCCTACATCCCCAACTCCGTGCCCGAGGTCAAGCAGGAGATGCTGAGGCTGGTGGGCGCCAAGGATGCTGACGAGCTGTACAGGGAGATGATCCCCGGGAGGCTCCTCATGAAGAGGCAGCTGCGGCTGCCCGAGCCCCTCACAGGGGAGCTGGAGCTGAGGCGCCACGTCGAGCACATCCTGTGCGGGGACGCGACGACGGACGAATACGTCAGCTTCCTGGGAGGCGGCTGCTGGAAGCACTACGTCCCGGAGGTCTGCGACGTGGTGGCCGGGCGCAGCGAGTTCCTCACGGCCTACGCGGGGGGCAGCCACAGCGACCTGGGCAGGTACCAGGCCAACTTCGAGTTCCAGAGCCTCATCTGCGAGCTCCTGGGCATGGAGGTGAGCGGCATCCCCACATACGACTGGGGCGCCGCGGCAGGTAACAGCGTCAGGATGGCGGCCAGGCTCACGGGCCGCCGCAGGGTGCTGGTCCCGGCCAACATGAGCCCGGCGCGGCTCAGCATCATGCGCAACTTCTGCGACTCCGCGCAGCAGGGCGCGGGCCTCGACGTCGAGGTCGTCGGGATGGACGCCGAGACAGGCGCGGTGGACCTGGCCGACCTGAAGCACAGGCTGGGCGAAACCGTCGCCTGCGTCTACTTCGAGAACCCCAACTACCTGGGCGTCGTGGAGGCGGGTGGCGCCGAGATCAGCGACCTGGCCCACGGCGCGGGAGCCGAGAGCGTCTGCGGCGTCGACCCCATAAGCCTCGGCGTGCTCGCCCCGCCCAGCGACTACGGAGTGGACATCGCCTGCGGAGAGGCCCAGCCCCTGGGAATCCACATGCACGCGGGCGGCGGCGGATGCGGCTTCATAGCGAGCCGCGACGAGGAGCGGTACGTGGCGGAGTACCCCCTCAGGCTGGTGAGCCTCGCCGAGACCGCCGAGCCAGGCGAGTACGGGTTCGGCCAGGCCCTCTACGAGCGCACCAGCTACATGGCCAGGGAGAACGCCAAGGACTGGGTGGGCACCACCACGGCCCTCTGGGGGATCACCGCGGCCGTCTACATGAGCCTCCTCGGCCCCGAGGGCATGAGGGAGCTGGGCGAGACCATCCTCCAGAAGAGCCACTACGCCGCCGAGCTGCTGGCAGAGCTTCCGGGCGTGGGGGTGCCGTTCGGGGGCTTCTTCAAGGAGTTCCCGGTCACGTTCACAGGAAGGACCGTGAAGGAGATCAACAGGGGGCTCCTCGGGCGCAGGATATTTGGCGGTAAAGACCTGTCAGGGGAGTTCCCCGCCCTCGGCCCGTCAGCCCTCTACTGCGTCACGGAGGTCCACACCGCGGAGCAGATAGAGGCGCTGGTTGAGGCACTCAGGGGGGTGCTGGCATGAAGCCCAGGGGATACCACGCGGCCCGATGGGGCGAGCCCATCATCCACGAGCTCACCAGCCCAGGCGAGCGCGGCCTCATACCCCCTGGAGCCGAGGAGAGGATCAAGGAGAGAGTGGGCGACACGTCAAGGCTCATCCCGGAGCAGATGAGGAGGCGGGCCAAGCCCGGCCTGCCCGAGATGAGCCAGGCCCAGGTGCTGCGCCACTACCTGCGCCTCAGCCAGATGACCCTGGGCATGGAGCTCGGCATAGACATCGGCGTCGGCACGTGCACCATGAAGTACAGCCCCAAGGTGAACGAGGCCCTGGCACAGATGATGGCGGAGGTCCACCCCGAGCAGCCCGAGGAGACCATCCAGGGCCTCCTCCGGGTACTGTACGAGTTTGGCGGCGTGTTCCTCAGGGAGATAAGCGGCATGGACGCCTTCAGCTTCCAGCCGCCGGGCGGCTCGGCGGGCGCCTACAACAACGCCCTCATGATGCGCAGGTACCACCAGGTCCACGGTGAGCCGTGGAGGGACGAGGCCGTCACCACCATCTTCAGCCACCCATGCGACGCGGCGTGCCCCGCCACGGCCGGCTACAAGGTTGTGACCCTTTACCCGGACCCTGAGACGGGGCTCCCCGACACGGAGGCGCTTAAAGAGGCGGTTGGTCCGAGGACGGCGGGCTGCTTCATCACCAACCCAGAGGACACCGGCATCTTCAACAAGCAGATAGACGAGTGGACGGGCATCGTACACGACGCCGGCGGCCTCTGCAGCTACGACCAGGCCAACGCCAACGCCATCATGGGCGTCACCCGGGCCAGAGAGGCCGGGTTCGACATGTGCTTCTTCAACCTCCACAAGACCTTCAGCAGCCCCCACGGCAGCAGCGGCCCCGGCTCGGCGGCCATCGGCGTCACCGAGGAGCTTGAGCCCTACCTGCCGGTGCCCGTAGTGGTGAAGAGGGGCCGAGGATACAGCCTGGACTACGACCGGCCGCTGAGCATCGGCCGCGTCAGGGACTTCATGGGCAACGTCCAGGCCGTGGTGCGCAGCTACGCGTGGTGCATGGCCCTGGGCGCGGAGGGCATCAGGGAGGCAGCAGAGGTCAGCATGATCAACAACCAGTACCTCTCCGAGAGGCTGCGGCGGATGAGGGGCGTCTCGCTGCCCTTCGGCGGCAGGCGCCTCGACCAGGCAAGGTGGAGCCTCGCCGGGCTCAAAGAGGAGACGGGGATCGGCGTCCAGGAGGTGAACAACAGGCTCGTGGACTACGGCGTCCAGAGCATGTTCACGAGCCACCACCCGTGGCTGGTGCCCGAGCCCTTCACCCCGGAGCCCTGCGATACGTACAGCAGGGCGGACATCGACTACTGGGCGGATGCACTGGAGACGGTCATCGGGGAGGCCTACGCGGACCCCGAGCTGGTGAAGGCGGCGCCGCACAGGAGCAGCAACCACAACGTGGTGGACGGGGGCTTCGACGACCCCGCGAGGTGGGCCATGAGCTGGAGGGCCTACGTGAGGAAGAGGGGTGAGAAGCGGTGAGGCTCGAGGGCAGGGTGGCCGTGGTGACGGGCGCAATGCAGGGCATCGGCGCCGGAATCAGCCGGGTGCTGGCCAGGAACGGCGCAGCCGTGGTTCTAACGGACGTGTCCCCCAGGGTCGAGGAGACGGCCAGGGCCATAGCCGCGGATGGCCACAGGGCGGAGCACGCCGTCATGGACGTGACCAACCCTAGACAGGTCGCGGAGGTCATGTCCGGGATCGAGAGGAGGCACGGCAGGGTAGACATCCTCGTGAACAACGCTGGCGTCTACCCCCGCCGGAGGCTCGTCGAGATGGATGAGGAGTTCCTCCACAGGATGTTCGAGATCAACGTCTTCGGCATGTTCAGGTGCGCCAAGGCCGTGCTCCCCGGCATGGCTGCGCGCAGGTACGGAAAGATCGTGAACATGAGCAGCGTCACTGGCCCCATGGTGGGCGCCCCCAGCGGCGGCCAGACCGCCTACGCCTCGACGAAGGCGGCCGTCGTAGGATTCACCAAGGCCCTGGCCCTCGAGACGGCGCAGAGCGGCGTCAACGTGAACTGCATCCTCCCCGGCTACATCCAAAGCCCCAGCGCCTACGGCCTCAGGGGCGGCGCAGGCGACGGGGACGCCGAGGAGAAGATGAGGGAGTTCGGCTACAAGATACCCGTGGGGAGGCAGGGGACGCCGGAGGACGTGGGCAACCTGGTCCTGTTCCTGGCCTCGGACGAGTCAAGCTACCTCACGGGCAGCGAGATAGTCATCGACGGCGGCAACATCCTCCAGGAGGAGTTCCTGGGCCCCTACAAGCCCAGGCAGGCTACTCGAGAGCCATAAGCTCCGTGTAGAAGCTCAGCTTCTCGTCGTCCAGCTCGTCAAGCCCGTAGACCTCCAGGAACAGCGGAATCCAGCCGCCCTTGGACTCCCTCTCCCCGTAGTTGTACTTGAGGCTCCACAGGCAGCTGGCCAGGTCCACGTAGGGGTCGGCGAGGCCGCCGTGGTCCCAGTCTATGACTCCGCTGAGGCGGGGGACCACGGTTATGACGTTGGGGAGGCAGTAGTCGCCGTGGGTGAACGCGAGCGTCTCGGCTGGGGCGAGAGCCACAAGCTCATCCAGCTTCGATTGTTCGACCTGGCTCAGCCTCGGCCTGAGGGCGGCGACGCGTTCCTCGATGGTGTTGGTGTAGGGGCAGGCGTCGGCGTCAAGCTCGTGGATACACCTCAGGGCGAAGGCTAGTACACGCACGGCTTCCTCCCTCTCCTCGGGCTGCACCTGGTAGGCGGGGGTGCCCGGCACCTCGCGCGTCAGCAGGTACTCCGAGCCCCCCGAGGACATGTAGTAGAGGGGCTCCGGGGAGGGGAGCCTGACCCCGATCCACTTGAGGACCTCGTACTCCCTCTTGAGCACCGACCCGCCGCCCCTCAGGACCTTGAGGTACAGAGGCGGCTTCTCGTCGTGAACGAGCCTGTACACCTCGGCGGCCGTCTCCCTGTATGGGTGCCTGGAGGCCCTGTAGCCTTCGAGGAGCTCGTCGATGGGGCCCCCCAGCCTAACCGACCTTGACGATGGTTCTCCTGCCGTACCCCGTCACCACCCTGTAGTAGCCCTTGAGCTCCTCATCAAGTCCCGGGTCGCCTGTGTCCACCCTGAGGGGCCGGCCCCTGAGGCTGGCCAGCTTCTCCGGCGTCGCCACGACCACGATGTTCTGCCTGCCCACGCGCCTGATGACCCTGGGGCTTATCTGCTGGTTGCCCCTGCCCAGGATGAATCCCTGGCCTCCGATCACCGATAGGATCGCGGCGCCTCTGCGCCTCTCCAGGAGCCCCAGGAGGGTCTCCTCCGAGGCGTCCCTGGCAACGACACCGCCGTCCAGCACAGCGTCCACGCCCAGCAGCGTCTTCTCAAGGCCCAGCTTCTCGGCGATGGGCACCGTGGTCGATCCGGGCCCCAAGATGTAGAGGACCCCGGGCTCCATACTCTCCACCACATCGGCCGCAATGGCCTCCAGCGTGTACTCGTCCTGGTGCCCCGCGCTCTCTTTGCCTCCCTGCATGTGCCGAGGGGAGTGGGGGACCCTCATGTAGCCGTATAGGCTTGCGGACAGGCTTCCGCGCCTGAAGGCGTCCTCGTCTATGTCCATGACCTCTGCGTCCCTAAGAGGGGCCCCGCCCGTCAGGTACAGGGCCGCCAGGCTGCCCGCGGCCTGCGGGGTCACCGCGAAGACGGCTGAGTGGACCTTGACCCCGGAGGGCACCCCCAGGACCGGCACCCTGCCGCCCACGGCCTCATACACGTCCCGGGCTGTTCCGTCGCCACCCACGAAGAGGATGAGGTCGACGCCCAGGTCTCTGAAGGCCATGGCGGCCCTCCGTGTGTCGTCGGCCGTGGTTGCCTCGCCGGTCTCGCCGATGACCTTGGCGTCTACTCCCGCCCCGCGGCACTCGTCCTCGCCCATTGGCCCCGGGTAGGTGTAGAAGGTGACGCCTGGGAGGGCGGCTTTGAGGACCGTCAGCGCGGCCACGGCCCGGCCGGGTGAGACCCGGGTCGCCCCCATCTCCAGGGCCCTGCGCTGCGTCTCCTCGCCGTCGCTGCCCTTAAGTCCCACGGCTCCGCCCATCCCAGCCACCGGGTTGACTAAGAGGCCGACGGTGTTCAACCCTTAAACCTTCCCCGGGACCCTATATAAGCAGTGGATTGCGGTCAGCTGACTAGCCCAGGAACCTGATTATGGTCAGGGCGAGGGCCCTGGCCGTGGCTTCCAGCTGCCCAAGAGGAACGCTCTCGTTGGCGGCGTGGGCTGCCCGAACGTCGCCTGGCCCGAACACGACCGTCGGTGTCCCCCCCACGTTTATGAGGAGCCTGGCGTCTGAGGCGTAGGTCATGCCCTCGTGGACGGGCT
>Ga0172371_10013573_pt1 | contig 10595 bp, 12 predicted proteins | sample Lak12m_FD_114543 | JGI IMG/M metagenome (GOLD analysis project Ga0172371, IMG submission 114543) | Freshwater microbial communities from Kabuno Bay, South-Kivu, Congo - kab_022012_12m | ecosystem: Environmental > Aquatic > Freshwater > Lake | place: Democratic Republic of the Congo: South-Kivu... | reverse complement strand
CGGTTGAGGTTTAACTAATTTTATCTAGCACCAAACGCACGGATTTGTTAAACCTTCTTGACGGTATGTACTTGCCGGTTTCCACTAACGATATATAAGTTTGGGTATAACCAGTAAGGTCGGATAACCTTTGCTGGCTGATATATTTCCCCTTTCTGGTTCTAAGCTGGTACAGGTATTTTCCAAAATCTTCCATTGTTTGCCTCCACTACGGTATAATTAGTTTGCATTTTTAATAAGTCTTGTAATACTTGAAGCTGAACTTTAACTCTGGCTAAAGCATCAGGCGGGAATATCTTATAGAGAACGTTCGGCGGGCTTTGGAGCCAGTTGGTTTTTACACGAATTTGAATTAAGCCATCCTTTAGAAGTGGTTTAAGTTATTTGCTTGATGAAGTCCCTACAAAGATTCGAGTAATTTTATAAGAGGTTCATTTGTAAAATGAATATTTCTTTTCGCTTCTGGATTTTGGTTCGTCAAAATTCCAATGTCGCTCAATTTTCTTAATAATGCCATGGCAGATGTGTGGCGTACTTTAGTTGTTTTCATTACATCAAGGGTAGATACAGTTCTTTTGGTGAAAATAAGGGTTACAACACCCTCAATGTTGGGGCTGCTAATTTTCTGTCTAGCTTTTACTCTTGCTGTCTCATACAAATCAGAGATCTTATCGACAATTTCCTCAGAATGCATGGCCTGTTCCTTAATACCTTTTAAAAAGAATATTATCCAGCTTGTCCAATCTTCTTCCGTGGTTACTTTTAATAATAAATTATCGTATTGAGATCTCTCTTTCAATAAATACCCGCTAAGATACAGTACTGGGTATCTAAGGACACCTTTTTTTATTAATTCAAGAGAGACAAGAACTCGACCCAATCTTCCGTTTCCATCTGCGAACGGGTGTATTGTCTCGAATTGATAATGGGCAACGGCGGCTCTCATTAGGGGATCGTATTGGTGTATGATTTTGGGTTTGTTTAAAAAGAATTCAAGCTGGCTTATTAAATTTGGAACTTCAATTAGGTCTGGAGGAAGATAAACTATCTGATCGTCTTTTTTAATTGCGTTATTTACAACACAGAATACACACCACTATTAAAACTTCTCCTTTCAAGTTCCGTCTACTCCACTCTTAGAATCAGTGTCTACCAAAAGGGACTCTTGACAGGGTGAGTTTTGCAACGATTTTGAATTTTTCGATCGCGATACTAAACTAGGTTGAGGATAGAGTGGCCGATAGCGGCATAAAGTAAAGAACCAAGAATGTTAGCAAGGCAAGTAGTCCAAGCGAAACGCCAAAAATTAACTCGATAAATCCCAGCAGTAAGGCTGACTAGTTTCCCACCGAAGCCGGGAATAAAACGACCAAAGAAGAGAAAAATAAAAGAATTGGCGGGTAAATGATCCAGGTTAAAAGGGAGATGCTTTTTTTGTTTATCAAAGTTGGTGGCGATGTTTATTTTGGTACCAAGATAATATTCGATAATGGCGGCAAAATTATTACCAGTAAGACTAACGAGAGTACCATATACTGGTCCAAAAAGAGCGCCGTTTATGAGGGCTAACGGATCGGGAGGAAAAGGAGTGATTGAGAGAAGACCAAAGAGAAGGATAATAACGAGAGGAGTGGCAGGGCCAGTTGAGGCGAGAAAGGATTGAAGGTGATGAGTATCTTTTTTAAAAAGAATAATTATAAACAAAGAAAGAGAGATGGTAAAAGTAAGAAAAAGGCGACTTTGGTTTTTTTGGGACACGAAGTTATTTAATTTCCGGAAACCAGTCGATGGGGGTAAGATCGTCGGGTTCGCTATTGTAGTTTATGGTGATTTCTTCTCCACGCTTAATTGGTTTTATCGCTCGATAGACCATAGTGGTATCGCGAAAATTTTGTTTCCAGTCGGCGTTAGGACTGTAGGAATGGTTATAAATGGAGCCGTAGCCGAGAACGACTGCGGCGCCTCGAGTGCTTCGCCAGGGATAAATATAGTAAGCAAGGAGGGTTTTTTCGCAATGTTTGCGTTCAGTGGGAGTTAAACAAAGGACAGGACAAATTTCGATAATTTCATCTTTACCAAAATCTTTGATGGCAAAAACGCCCCGACCCATTTTCTTAGAGATGACCTTAATTTCGATTATTGGAGGGAGCATAGTAATTAGTTTAGCAGAAGTTTGGAGAGGTTTTGGTGGTGAATTATGATACAGTTTGGATTAATTAATGAAATCTTTATAGTTTGTTTAAACTTAACAGAAAAAATGTGTTTTTGGCGATATTGATATGCCTGTGTTTCGGGTTAGCGGGGAAATTGTTTGTGAAGATAAAGACGAACAACGAGAGTAAGGGATTAGTTAAACAGGTGAATTTTTCTGAGCAGGAGACGAAAAAGGAAAAGAAGGTGGCGTTAGTGGCGGTGGGGGATGTAATGTTGGGAAGATCAGTTGGCGTAGTTTTGGCGCGAAAAGATGATCAGACCTATCCTTTTAGAAAACTCAAAGAAAAATTGGTAGCAGCAGATATTTTTTTGATTAATTTAGAAAGTCCAATATTTGACCCCTGTCCATTAACAAATGGAGGAATGCGATTTTGTACTGATCAGAAAGCCATTGGGGGATTAATTTTTGCAGGAGTAGACGTAGCTAATTTAGCCAATAACCATATTTATAATTATGGTCAGAAGGGTTACCAAATGACGGTTGATAAGTTGAAAGAAAGTGGAATTGATTTTATCGATGCAGACAATTTAGCGGTAATTGAAAAAGATGGTGTAACTTTTGGTTTTTTGGGTTTTGACTTAGTAAGTAATCAATATCCAGATGAATTTATGGCAGAGCGAATATTAATGGCAAAAAAGGAAGCGACAATCTTGATAGTGAGTGTTCATTGGGGAGCTGAGTATGGCAAAAAAGAGAGTGATAAACAACAACATTGGGGTAGATGGATGGTTGATTCTGGGGCAGATTTAGTTATTGGCCATCATCCTCATGTAGTTTTACCAATTGAAATATATCAAGGAGTACCGATAATATATTCTTTGGGTAATTTTATTTTTGACCAAATGTGGTCGCAGGAAACTAGAGAAGGAGTATTGGGAAAATTTGTTTTTAGTGATGGGAATTTGGTGGATTATAGTTTTGTACCTATTTTTATTAACGACTCTTATCAAGCAGTTGAAATAGTTGACAAAGAATGGAAGGCGCGAATATTAAAAAGGCTGGAACAATAACAGGTTGTGGTATGATTTAAAGCATGGAAGTTTCTGAAAAAATGCGAGGTAAATTTACCCCTGGAATTTGGGGCCTGATAGTGGTTTTGGTGTTAACGGGAGGAGTTTTTTTCCTAGGTTGGAAATTATCTGAATCTCGGCAAATTGGAGAAAAAATGGTTGTGAATACTGGAGATAATAAGGGTCAGGAAGCAAGAGTACAAGAGCAAACGACACCGACTGTGGGAGTGGATCGGTTGAGTGCAGAGGGTTTGAAATTAATGGCAAAAAATTTGGGGATAGAGACGAAAAAATATGATCAGTGTTTAGCGGAAGGGAGATATAGGACTAAGGTTCAAGATGGTATTCTTTATGCCCAGAATTTGGGAGTAACGGGGACACCAACCTATTTTATTAACGGGATAATGGTTGTGGGGGCATTACCACAGGAACAATTCGAAAAAATAATTGAAGCAGAAATTAAAGATGGGAGTGGAGATAAAGTGGTAGGTGTGGGGAGTGGTGAAAAACTAGTGAGGAAAAAAATTACAACAGGAGTGGGTTATATAGAAGGAACGGAAAAAGCGAAAGTAAAAATGGTGGTATTTTCCAGTTTTGCTTGTTCTTATTGTGCACGTGGAGCACAAACAGAAAAATTGCTTTTGACTAAATATCCCAATGATTTAAGTTTAGAATTTCGTCAATATTCAACTCAGAGTGTTTCGGAAGCGTTAGAATGTGTGGGTGAACAGGGAAAATTTTGGCAAGCGCATGACTATTTATTTAAGGTAGGTAGTTAAGAGTAAAGGAAAATGATTCGGTTTGGTTGTTACCGGCGGATATAATAAAAGAATATTTGAAGTTTGGTTGAAGGTTTTTTAGAGTGATAGTGTGAGTTGTTTTAGGGGTTTCTGATACGGGATATGTTTGTTCTCCGGTTGGAGTGTTAAGTTTTAAGGAACTGATTGAGGGGGATTTGGTAGTGAAAGAAATTATAGTTTGGTTAGAATCGAGAGGGGTGATGAGGGGTTGGCTTGTGGGAGAGTTAGCCCGAATTCGTGATTCCTGTCTTTCGTTTAAATATTTAAGGCTGATGGGGATAAAAGAAATGGCAGTGAAAATGAAAATTATAGGGAGGAGAATGGCAAAAGCAGATTTTATAGGTATACCCCAAATCTGATGATAAAGAAGTTTAGTTTTTTGAGCTTTTTTGAAGGAGATTAGATTACCAGGAGGGAAAAAATGGCCGTGGTTATTGGGACAAGCAAAAACAGTAAGTTGAAGAGGAAGGCTTTGTTCGTGGATATTGATTAAAATATCAGAACAGATAGGGCAATGAAGAGACTGATTAGTAATAGTAGTTTTAGCAACAATAGAATCGAGGTTTTTGGCAGTATTTTCAGAAATGAGGTTGACGATCAGAGAAGGAAAAAAGTGACCACCGCAATTAAAACATTCATCTATAAGAGCCTTTTGTTTGTCGATGGTTTCGACTTCAGTTTCGGTCATTGGCTGGTGACAGTTAGGGCAGAGCATGGTATTTGTAGTATAATTGAAAATGAATTTTAAAGTAGGAGGTGATACGTTTTTATGATAAGTAAGAAGGGTAATGGTGATGTCCGGCTTTATGTGGGCAATTTACCTTACACACTAAGATCAAATGATTTGTATAAAATGTTTGCCGACTATGGGACGGTAGCGGATGCAGTAGTAATGATGGAGAGCGGAAGAGAAGAGCGGAGTAAGGGGTTTGGTTTTGTAACTATGTCAAGAGAGGAAGAAGCAGAAACGGCAGTAAGAGCGATTAACGGAAAGGATGTTTTGGGTCGAGCAGTGGTGTGTAATATGGCGAAACCGAGAGAACCAAAGCTGCCATTCTGAGACCTTGGGTGGTATAAATGAGTAATGAAGTTAAAGTTTTTAGGAGCGGCTGGCGGTTTAGTAACTGGATCCAGTAGCTTGATTAATGGCCAAACGTTGATTGATTTAGGTATGTATCAAGGAACGAGAGAAGTGGCTGAATTAAACCAACAACCTCTAGATTTTGACGCGAGAAAGTTAGACGCAGTAATTTTGACTCATGCCCATTTGGATCACTGTGGTCGATTGCCATTATTAATAAAGGGGGGATTTTCGGGCAAGGTTTTTATGACAGCAGCAACGAAAGATTTAGTAGAAATAGTGTTGTTTGATGCAGTAAAAGTGGCTAGAGAAGATGGGGATAAAGATAATTTATTTGGAGACGAGGAAGTAGAAAAAATATTATTGATGACAGAGGTGGTTGAATATAACCAAAGCTTCTTCTCTGCTGGAGTTAATTTTTCTTTGATCGATGCCGGTCATATTTTAGGGTCAGCAAGTGTTAAATTGCTATTACCAGATAAAAGAAAAATGATCTTTTCTGGGGATTTGGGAAACAGTCCACAGGATTTAATTAAACCGACAGAAAAAGCGGGTGAGGGAGAAGTGGTGATAATGGAATCAACTTATGGAGATAGATTACACGGGGTTGAAGACGAAAGAGAAGTGTTGGTGAAAGAAGTCGAGGCGGTAATTCGTGATGGGGGGACACTATTAATACCGGCCTTTTCTCTAGAAAGAACTCAGGAATTATTGCATGATTTAGATTATTTAAAGAAGACAGGGAAGATTAAAGATAATTTAAAAGTGTTTTTAGATAGCCCGATGGCGATTCGAGTGACTGAAGTATTTAAGAAGCACGGGGAACTTTATAATGAAGAATTAAAAAAACAGGCACAGGTGGATGATCCGTTTGATTTCCCGGGTCTGTCGATGGTAGTTGAAGCTAGTCAGAGTCGGAAAATCAAAGAGGTAATTGGAGCAAAAATAATTATTGCGGGAAGCGGAATGATGGCAGGAGGGAGAATTTTGAGTCATGCCCAAGAATATTTAGCTGACAGCAGAACGAGATTGTTGTTTGTGGGTTACCAAGCAAAAGGAACAATCGGGAGGGCGATTCTTGAAGGAGCAAGATCAGTGTCAATATATGGAAAAAGTATTGAGGTGGAAGCACATACCAGAGAAATAACCAGTATGAGTGCGCATGCGGACCAAGAACAGTTATTAACTTGGCTAGAGCAAATTAAGGGGACGAGAGAAGTTTTTTTGATCCATGGCGAAGAAAAATCGAGACGGATGCTTAAGAGTAAAATTGAAGAGAGGCTGGGGTTAAAGGTTAAATTACCTTTAATGGGAGAAGAGGTGGAAGTGTAGAAATTTTAGGGCGAAGTTGTTTTAAGGATATATAATATGAGGATGTCTTTTGTAGTAAAAGATTTGGAAGTTAAAGTGGGTGAGAAGAAAATATTGAAAAAGGTTGAGATGATAATCAATCGAGGGGAATTGGTGTGTTTGTTGGGGCCCAATGGTTCGGGGAAATCAAGTTTGATGCAAAGCTTAATGGGAAACCCAATCTATCAAGTTAACCCAGAAGCGAAAATTAAAATCGATGGAGTTAACGTGAGCAGTAAAAGTGTTGATGAACGAGTCAATAACGGTTTGTTTTTGGTATTTCAATCTCCAGTAGTGATTCCCGGAGTAACAATCAGAGAAGTGATATTAGCATGGCAAAGAGAAAAAAAACGTTTGGGAGATAAATTTTTAGGATCAAAAGATGATGTTTGGGTCTGGAAGAAGACAATTGAAGAAAAAGCAAAAAGAATGGGAATAAATAAAGAACTACTTAAAAGAGGTTTGAATGAGGACTTTTCTGGTGGGGAAAAAAAAAGAATGGAACTGCTACAACTAACACTTTATGAGCCGAGATATGTGTTAATAGATGAAATAGATTCTGGTTTAGATATTGATGGAATAGTTGTAGCGGCCAAAGAGATTGACAGATTGGTAAAAAAAGAAAAGGTGGGAGTGATGTTGGTGTCTCATTCCCAAAGTTTGTGGCGTTATCTTAAACCTGATCGAGTTTTAGTAATGAAGGAAGGAAGTTTGGTAAAAGAAGGGGGAGCGGAATTGATTAATGAATTACAAGACAAAGGTTATGAACAATTATAATTTGGATGAAGCAAAAGAATTTGATTATGTGTACAGATCCGGTAGAGGGTTAAATAGAAAATTGGTAGAAGGTTTGTCGGAAAGAAAAAATGAGCCGAAATGGATGAGAGAATTTCGATTAAAATCGCTATCGTTTTACGAGAAAATGAGATTGCCTAAATGGGGAGTTGATTTGTCGGGGATTGATTTTGAGAAAATTTATTATTATTTGCAACCAGTAAAAAAAACTGAAGCAAGTTGGGAAGCGGTACCAAGAGCAATAAAAGATACTTTTGAGAAAATTGGTGTTCCCCAGGCTGAAAGAGAAATATTGGCGGGAGTTAAGGGTCAATTTGATTCGGAAGTAGTTTATTCTTCGATAAAGAAAATGTTGAGTAAAAAGGGAGTGCTATTTTTGTCAATGGATGAAGCAGTAGTTCAATATCCAGATTTGGTGAAAGAATATTGGGCAAAAACGGTGTTACCAATGGATAATAAATTAGCGGCATTAAACAGTGCAGTTTGGAGCGGAGGAAGTTTTATTTATGTACCACCAAGGGTGGATGTAAAATTGCCGTTACAAGCGTATTTTAGAATGAATTCTGAAAGTGCTGGTCAATTTGAAAGAACTTTAATTGTTGCTGACGAAGGAAGTAAACTTCATTATATTGAAGGTTGCAGTGCACCAGTTTTTTCAACAGCATCACTTCATGCAGCAGTGGTGGAAGTAGTAGTGAAAAAAGGGGCGAAAGTGCAATATACAACAGTACAGAATTGGTATAAAAATGTTTATAATTTGGTGACAAAAAGGGCGGTGGTGGCAGAGGAAGGACAAATGCGTTGGGTAGATGGAAATTTGGGGTCGAAGATTTCAATGAAATATCCGGCTTGTATTCTTAGGGGGCGAAAAGCGAAAGGGGAGATGTTGTCGTTATCTTGGGCGGGTGCAGGCCAACAACAGGATACTGGGGCCAAAATGATTCATGTTGCCAAGGAAACGAGCTCTCAAATTATTAGCCGGTCGGTTTCTAGAGATGGAGGTAGGGCTAGTTATCGGGGACTGGTAAAAATTAATCAAGGGGCAGTAGGGGCAAAAGCTAAGGTTAAGTGTGAGGCGTTGATTTTAGACGATTTAAGTCGATCGGATACTTACCCAACGATTGTTTCATTAGAAGAACAATCTCAAGTGGAGCATGAAGCGACAGTAGGACGCTTAGGAGAAGATCAGTTATTTTATTTGATGAGTAGGGGTATCCCCTTAGATGAAGCTGAGGCGATGATAGTGAATGGATTTTTGGAGCCAGTGATAAAAGAGATTCCGTTGGAATATGCAGTGGAAATGAACCGTTTGATAAATATGGAGATGGAAGGAGGTATCGGTTAAAAAATGAAAAAACAAGTGAAGAAAATAATAATCGACAAGAAGGGAGAGAAAGTTTTTAAATTTAAGTTTGATCAAGATAATTCAGGTACAGAGATGGTGGTAATAATTTTAGCGTTGTTACCGGGTAATTATCGAATAATGCTTAAAATTGATCACGATGAGTCAGAGACGAAGGGGAAGATATTGGTTCGAGCGGTAGTAGGAAAAAAGGCAAATTTATTGGTGGATGGTTTAATCAGAATTAAGAAGAAGTTAAAGGGGGTTGATAGTAGTTTAGAAATGAGAAGTTTGGTTTTGGGTGAAAAAGCAAAGGTGGAAATGAGACCAAGTTTGGAGGTTCTAGCTAATGAAGTAAGAGTAGCTCACCAAGCAACAATAACAAGGTTAAGTGAAGAACAGATATTTTATTTGATGAGTCGAGGTTTAGAGAAGAAAGAGGCAAAAAGATTGTTAGTAAGGGGATTTTTGGGATTCTTCGAAGAAAGTGACGAGGAATGGCGTAAAATAGAGACATGTTTGAAGTGAAAAAGATCAGAGGAGATTTTCCGATTTTGAAACGGAAAATAAATGGTTTGCCACTTGTTTATTTGGACAATGCAGCAACGAGCCAGAAACCAAGGCAGGTAATTGAAGCAATAGTTGATTATTATGAAAATCATAATGCCAATATCCATCGTGGGGTGCATACCCTTAGCGATGAAGCGACAATGATTGTTGATAATGTAAGAGAAAAAGTGGCGATGTTTATAAGAGCGAGAAGCGTGAAAGAAATTGTTTTTGTTAGAAATGCGACTGAGGGGATTAATTTGGTGATGAGAAGTTTTGGAGAAAAAGAAATCGAAAAAGGGGACGCAATTGTAATTAGTATTACGGAACACCATTCTAACCTGGTAACCTGGCAGATGTTAGCCGAAAAAACAGGAGCGGAATTAAGGGTAGTAGATATTAACAGCAATGGTGAAATCTCGATGATTGATTTGGAAAATAAATTGGACAAAAAAGTGAAATTGGTGGCGATAACAGCAGTGTCGAATGTATTGGGAACGGTGAACGATTTAAAAGGGGTGGTAGATTTAGTGAGAAAGAAAACTGTGAGAGCAAAAATTTTAGTTGACGGGAGCCAGTTGATTCCCCATAGAAAAATTAATGTTGATCGGTTGGGGGTGGATTTTTTGGTGTTTTCGGGGCACAAGATGCTTGGGCCGACAGGAACGGGGGTATTGTGGGGGAGGAGGGAAGTTTTGGAGGAAATGCCACCATTTCTTTTTGGGGGAGATATGATTTCTGAAGTGAAATTATCGGGAACAACTTGGAACGATTTACCTTACAAATTTGAGGCGGGAACACCGGATATTGCTGGGATTGTTGGGTTGGGAGCGGCGGTGGATTACCTGCTGACTATAGGTATGGAGGAAGTTGAGGAATATGAGAGAGATTTAACGGTTTATGCATTAGAAAAATTTGGGAACTTAGAGAAGGAAGGGGTAATTGAAATTTACGGATCTAAAAATGTGAAAGAAATAATGTCAATTATTTGTTTTAATGTAGTGGGAGTGCACGCACATGATAGTGCTCAAATACTGGATCGTTTTGGGATTGCGGTGCGAAGCGGGCAGCATTGTGCTGGCCCGTTATTGGAGAGACTAGGGGTAGTGGCAACGGTGAGGGCTAGTTTTTATATTTATAACACTAAAGAAGAAATTGACTATGTGGTGAAGAAAATACCAGAAGTGCAGAAAATATTTAAGATTTAATATTTTTGTTAGAAGTTTATGAATCTTTACAAAGAAGAAATAATTGATCATTACAAAAATCCTCGTAATTTCGGAGATTTGAAAGGAAAAACCAATGAGGCCAGGGGGATGAACGCTTCGTGTGGAGACATGGTAGAGATTTATTTAAAAATTAGCGGAAATAAAATTGTTGGAGCTGGTTTCCGGGGGGTGGGGTGTGCTCTATCTACAGCGGCGGCGAGCTTATTAACAGATGAAGTTAGGGG
>Ga0172371_10013572_pt1 | contig 10595 bp, 7 predicted proteins | sample Lak12m_FD_114543 | JGI IMG/M metagenome (GOLD analysis project Ga0172371, IMG submission 114543) | Freshwater microbial communities from Kabuno Bay, South-Kivu, Congo - kab_022012_12m | ecosystem: Environmental > Aquatic > Freshwater > Lake | place: Democratic Republic of the Congo: South-Kivu... | reverse complement strand
GTTCCGCCACCTGCGGGGCGGGAGGACATAACAAATCCTCACTTGACCCCCGGCTTTCGCCAGGGGTTATCAATAGTAATGCCCCGTTCGGGGCAGATAAAGGATGTCGGAAACTGGTGAAAAGAAATTAATTGTTCCGCCACCTGCGGGGCGGGAGGACATAACAAATCCTTACTTGACCCCCGGCTTTCGCCAGGGGTTATCAAAAGTAATGCCCCGTTCGGGGCAGAAAAAGGATGTCGGAAACTGGTAAAAAGAAATTATTTGTTCCGCCACCTGCGGTGCGGGAGGACACAATAAATCCTCACTTGACCCCCGGCATTCGCCAGGGGTTATCAATAGTAATGCCCCGTTCGGGGCAGATAAAGGATGTCGGAAACTGGTGAAAATAGGGTGAATTTAAAACCCACACGAATCTCTAATCCAAATTTAAACAAAAAAACTGCCAGCGTTGAAACACTGACAGCTTTATTTAAAAACTCTTCTGAATACTGATTACTTATAATCTTCCCAGTTTACATTCATCATATCACCGGTTTTTTCAAAAGCAATGTGCATACCAAAGCAGGCACGTAGTGTTTGAGGCGTGTGTGATGGACCAGAAAGCGCAAGATAGTCTCTCAGTAATTGACGATACGACGGATCAACACAATTTTCAATGATAGCATCCGCTCTGTCAACCGGACATTTACCTCTTAAATCTGCCACTCCATGCTCGGTGATGATTACATTTACAGAATGCTCATTTTGGTCAACATGCGATACCATTGGAACTATGGCAGAGATTTTACCACCTTTTGCTGTTGATGGCGTGGTGAAAATAGAAATATAAGCACTGCGTGTGAAGTCGGCCGAACCACCAATACCATTCATCATTTTAGCTCCAAGTACGTGTGTACTGTTTACATTACCAAAGATATCAGCTTCGAGGGCAGTGTTAATAGTAATAAGTCCTAAACGACGGGCAAGCTCCGGACTGTTCGACATTTCCTGCGGACGTAAAACCAGTTTACTTCTGTATTCTTCAATATTGGCATAAATACTCTGAAGTACCGGGGTAGTAATTGTAAGTGAACAACCACTTGCAAATGTTACTTTACCGTTTTTTATCAAATCGATGACTGAATCCTGAATTACTTCAGTATACATCTTAAAAGGAGGAATTTCATCATTTGTTCCCAAAGATGCCATTACAGCATTGGCGATATTACCCACGCCGGATTGAATTGGTAAAAATTCAGGCGGTATTTTTCCGGCTCTTAATTCAGCAGCAAGAAAATTTGCCACATTCTGACCAATTTTATCTGTAACCTCATCAGTTGGAGTAAATCCACCTACTTCATCATCAAGATATGTTTCAACTATTCCCACAATTTTAGCTGGATCAACTTTGATGTAAGGTGTACCCATTCGATCATTTGGGGTCATCAGTGTTAATGGCAATCTGTGAGGAGGATCTTTAGGTTCAAATATATCGTGGAAACCTCTTAATTCTTTCGGATGTTTGGTATTTAATTCAATCAGGATAATGTCTGCCAAACCACAAACTGTAGGTGAAATCCCCACTGAAGAAGTCAGAATAATCTCACCATCTTCAGTAACATCACAAGCCTCAATAATTGCAACCCTCGGACGTGGCATAAAACCAAAACGCAAATCAGGAGCCAGCGAAGACAAGTGCATATCGAAATATGGTGCGCGGTCTTTATTCAAAGCATCTCTCAAATCTCTGTTTGATTGATAAGGTGTGCGAAACAATACAGCATTTGCTCTTGCGAGTGCTCCATCCAGTGAATCACCCGTGGATGCTCCGGTATAAATTCCTATTTTAAATTCCTTTCCCTCAGCATGTAATGCTTCTGCCTTTCGGGCAATTGCTTTCGGAATTTCTTTCGGACATCCTGCAGGAGTAAAACCACTAAATCCAACGGCATCACCATTGTTCACGTAAGCTGCTGCTTCATCAGCAGAAATAATCTTATACTTTGACATAAATTAAAATTGTTATTAAACGGAAAACGTCTGATTTTCAAACAAATAACAGAAAAACAATCTTTTACTTAAAAACCGTCACAAAATTATTAATTTTTTTTCAATTATGGAAAAAATTCTTTAATAAATTCCATCACATCTGAAAATTAATTTTTCCATCAAAATACCTGCAATTAAAACCCGGTTATCATCAGAAATTGAAAAAAAATACGCATATTTGCACTAATAAAAAAATATAACTTATGTCAACAATAAAATCATTAAATCCTCAGGGATTATGGACAAATTTCCATGCAATAACTCAGATTCCAAGGCCATCAGGTAAGAAAAAGGAAATCGGTGATTATCTGGAAGAATTCGGTAAAAAACTTAATCTTGAAACAATCAGAGATGAAGTTGGAAATGTGCTTATCAGAAAACCGGCAACCCCGGGAATGGAGAATCGCAAGGCTGTAATTTTGCAGGCTCACATGGATATGGTTCCTCAAAAAAACAGTGATAAAAAACACGATTTTGAGAACGACCCAATTGAAACAATCATTGATGGCGATTGGGTAAAAGCAAACGGAACAACATTGGGGGCAGATAACGGCATTGGACTTGCGGCAGGACTGGCTATTCTTCAGTCAAATGAAATTGTTCATCCTTATCTGGAAGTATTTGTAACTGTTGATGAAGAAACCGGCATGCATGGCGCATTCGGATTACAACCCGGATTTCTGAAAGGTGAAATATTAATCAATATGGATTCGGAAGATGAAGGTGAACTATATGTTGGTTGTGCAGGCGGCTTGGATGCCATTGCTGAATTCAGATATCAGGAAGTAGAAGTACCTGAAGGCGATATTGCATTAAAAATTTCATTAACAGGATTGAAAGGTGGTCACTCAGGTGTGGATATTCATTTGCAGAGAGCAAATGCGAATAAATTGATGTTCAGATTACTAAAGAAAGCTGTTACTGAATGTGAAGCCCGTTTAGCTTCTATTAATGGTGGCAGTCTGAGAAATGCAATACCACGTGAAGCTTTTGCTGTAGTAACCATTCCTGAAGAAGCTCTTGAAGACATGCAGGCAATGGTTGGAGAGTTTGATCTTTTATTTAACGCTGAATTTAAAGGTATTGAAAACAAAATAACTTTAACCGCACAACAGGTGGAAATTCCATCAGGTTTGATTCCGGAAGAAATTCAGGATGATTTGATTAACAGTGTAACAGCTTGTCACGACGGAGTATTCAGGGTAATTCCCGAATTACCTTCAGTGGTTGAAACTTCCGGAAACCTGGCAATTATTAAATCAGATGGAAGTACTATTACCTGTATCAGTTTACTTCGGAGTTCTGTTGATTCGTTCAAAGCCGAACTTGGGTCCATGTTTAGTAGCTTATTCTCAATGGCAGGTGCTAAAGTTACGCTTACAGGTAGTTATCCGGGTTGGAAACCAAATCTGGAATCGCCCATTCTGAAAACAATGAAGCAATTGTATCAGGATAATTTTGGAAAAGAACCCAAAATTCTTATCATACATGCAGGACTTGAATGTGGAATTCTCGGCACCCATTATCCTGATATGGATATGATATCTTTTGGTCCAACAATCAGATTTCCACATTCTCCGGATGAAAAAGTGCATATTGAATCAGTCTCGAAATTCTGGGATTATTTGTTGATTACACTTAAAAACATACCATTGAAATAATTCAAATAAACTTTCGAAAACAACAGCATTAAATGATTCAAACAACACATAACGAAAACGATTCAAATACCATCATACAGTTTTCAGGCATCGCCGGGGAACTTAACGAGATAAATGCTTCCAACATTGATTATGAGCATATCTGCAATCAAATGAAAGAAATAACCGGCAGCATGTTCGTGATTTTGAATATATTCGACTCAAATGGAAAGGATTTTAAAACTGTTGGCATTTCATCTATAAGTAAAGGATTTGAAAAAGCTTTGTCGATATTAGGATTTACAATTGTGGGCAAGCATTGGTCTTACGACCCTGAAAGAGAAAGAAAAATCAACAAATCCAAGGTCACCTTTTTTAATAGTCTGGGAGAATTAACTGACAACAAAATATCAGGAGATATCATCGGAAATCTCACCCAATTAGTTGGTGTTGAGAAAGTTGCAATAATTAAAATCACCAGAAAAAACACCATGATTGGTGATTTCACTCTGGTTTTCAAAAAAGAGCAAATGCTGAGAAACATGCTTCTTACAGAGTTTTATGCCGACATGACTGGTATGTTATTGCACAGAATTCAGATTGAAAAAGAATTAATCAGGGCAAAGGAAGTAGCTGAATCTGCCAATGTTGCCAAAACTGATTTTCTTTCCAATATGAGTCATGAAATCAGAACTCCACTGAATGGTGTAATCGGATTTACAGATTTACTTCGAAACACGAAACTGGACGCAACTCAGAAAGAATATCTCGATAATGCAATTTCATCAGCTAATTCCCTGTTATCTGTTATCAGTGATGTGCTTGATTTTTCGAAAATAGAAGCAGGCAAACTGGAGCTTGAACTTATTAAAACTGACATAATTAAAGTAATCGAAAGTGCAGCAGATATCATCAAGATTCATGCAGCTAAAAAAGGACTTGAATTGTTATTGAACATTCAGCCTGACATCCCGAAATTCGCAGTCATTGACCCAATTCGACTGAAACAGATATTGGTTAACCTGCTCAGCAATGCCATCAAATTTACTGATAAAGGTGAGGTTGAACTGAAGCTGGAGTTTGAACCCAGGGATGAACAAAGAGGATTTTTTAGTTTCTCAGTTAGAGATACCGGTATTGGCATCAAAGAAAATGATAAAGATAAACTATTCAAAGCTTTTTCGCAAGCCGACACATCCACGACAAGGCGATATGGTGGTACCGGCTTAGGATTGATAATTTCCAACTCACTTGCAGAAAAAATGGGAAGTTCCATTGAGTTTTTCAGTGAATATGGAAGAGGCACTACTTTTTATTTTACTGTTGCCTGTGAATTTGAATATGTTAATAATTTTGACACTAATAAGCTTCAAAAGGTTAGAAAAGTATTGATTATTGATGACAATGCCAATAACCGCATGATACTGGAACACACCCTGAATCATTGGGGTATTAAGACAGTAGGAACAGAAGATGGTGTTGAAGCAGTTATGATGCTGGAAGATGATGATACTTTTGATTTAATCATTGTCGATTATCACATGCCTTTTATTGATGGCATAGAAACAATTAAACTTATCAGGAGTAAAAATAAATTCAACAGTGATTTGATGCCTGTTATTCTGTTGCATAGTTCTTCGGACGATGCCACTTTACACCAGGCAGCTAATGAACTGGATATCAGATTCCTGCTAACAAAACCTGTTAAAGCTGAGGAATTGTATCATTACCTGCTCAATGTTTATGAAACAAAATATCAGCAAAATGAAATAGTTCCGAAAAATAATGACATGCAACTTCCTATGAATGCATTTGAACAGAAATTAAATATACTGGTAACTGAAGATATCAGAATGAACATGTTGGTAATTGGCAATATGTTGAAACTAATTTTACCCAATGCCATTATCCATGAAGCAGAAAACGGACTGGAAGCTGTGGATTTCGTTAGTAATCAGATTCCTGATATCATATTCATGGATGTTCAGATGCCAGTGATGGATGGACTTGAGGCTACTTCAAAAATCAGAGAACTTACCAGAGGTACTTCCATTCACGTTCCTGTTATTGCCTTAACTGCCGGCATATCAAAAGAGGAGAGAGAAAATTGTTTCAAAGCCGGCATGGATGACTTTTTAGCGAAACCAGTTGACAAAAAAGCACTGTTCGATATATTAACTAAATATGCTGAGGATATTCTAAGGAAAACTCAATCTTACGGAACGAAAATTCTTTCAGAAGATGTAATACATTTCAACAGAAAAGTACTTTTTGAAAAAATAGAAGATGAAGATTTACTTCAGACATTGTTAAAAATGGCTATTGAGGAATATCCTAAATATATCAATTCTATTGAAGAAGCATTGAAAATGAACGAATTATCTGATGTTAAGTCTGGTGCTCATACATTAAAAGGTAGTGCTTTTAACATGGAATTTATTCATTTAGGTGAACTTGCACGCGAAATTGAAATGAATCTTGACAATGAAAAAACAATCAGAGCCATTCTGTTAAAACTCAAACTTGAATGGGAATTTATCAAAGAAAATTATTTGCAATGAGAAATAAAAACTATTCACCTCCCAAATCAAACACCAGATTAAACGTAAAGTCGGCATCTGAATTAATGACTTTCCTACTGGATCATATGGGAGGCATGAAGAGAAATTCGGTTAAATCTTTACTTGCTCATCGTCAGGTTAGTGTAAACGATCAGGTAATAACGCAGTACAATCATGTTCTTAAAGTTGGCGACAGGGTTGAAATATCTGGTCAGACCGGAACAACTGAATTGACACACAGCAAATTAAAAATCATCTACGAAGATAAAAACATTGTTGTGGTTGATAAAAAAGAAGGATTATTGACAGTCAGTACCGGCAAAGGTGATGAAACTACCGTTTTTTCAATTTTGAAAAATCACGTACAACGAAATGCACCTAAAAACAGGATATACGTGGTTCACAGGCTCGACAGAGAAACATCAGGAGTTTTAATATTTGCCAAGGATAAGGAAACACAGGAAATATTGCAATCGAACTGGAAAGAAATTGTTACCAAAAGATTGTATGTGGCTTTGGTGGAAGGTCGTGTAGAAAAGGGAAAAGAAGTAATAACAAGCTGGTTGACAGAGCATCCCAAATCTTTAAAAATAAGATCGAGCAATGTAGATAACGGCGGGCAAAAAGCCACCACCAATATTAAAAGACTCAAAGCAGGTGATCAGTATTCATTACTGGAACTTGAATTAGACACAGGCAGAAAAAATCAAATCAGGGTACATTTACAGGACATTGGGCATCCTGTGGCAGGCGATCAAAAATACGGAGCCAAGACCGATCCATGTGGCAGAATGGCTTTACATGCACGGTTGATTGAATTTTACCATCCTGCAACAAATAAGAAAGTAAGTTTTGAATCCCCGGTTCCGAAAACTTTTACCAAACACGTAAAATAGTTTCCGCAACCGGAGATTATTTTATCCTTCAAATTCCATCAGATATGCTTTGATGAATGCATCAATATCGCCATCCATCACGGCATTGACATTGGAAGTTTGAAAGTTTGTTCTGTGATCTTTGACCCTTCTGTCGTCGAAAACATAACTTCTTATCTGGGAACCCCATTCAATTTTCCGCTTTCCGGCTTCCACGCGTGCTGTTTCGGCTCTTCTCTTTTCAAGTTCGAGCTCATACAGTTGCGATTTCAACATACGGAGGGCATTATCCTTATTCCCAAACTGCGAACGGCTTTCCGTATTTTCGATGATAATTTCGTCGGGTTCATTCGTTACCGGGTTCGTAAATTTATAATGCAGACGAACACCCGTTTCCACCTTGTTCACATTCTGTCCACCAGCACCACTCGACCGGAAAGTATCCCAGGAAAGATTGGCCGGATTGATTTCAATTTCGATAGAATCATCGACCAGAGGAACAACAAAAACAGACGTAAAAGACGTCATGCGTTTACCCTGCGCATTGAAAGGTGAAACCCGCACCAATCTGTGCACCCCGTTCTCTGATTTCAGATAGCCATAAGCCATCTCACCTTCGATCTGCATGGTAACCGTTTTGATACCGGCCTCATCACCATCCTGATAATTGGTAATCTCGCACTTATAACCTTGTCTCTCGGCCCAACGTTGATACATCCTGAAAAGCATTTGTGCCCAGTCCTGCGCTTCAGTACCACCGGCACCAGCCACAATCTTAATCACGGCACCAAACTTATCTTCCTCTTTGGAAAGCATATTTTTCATTTCCAATGACTCGACAAGTTCCAGTGCATGCTGATAAGCCAGATCGACTTCTTCTTCAGTAACGGCCTCTTCCTTGTAAAAATCGAATGCCAGTTGCAATTCATCCAGGGATGCCTTTACATCCTGATAACCTTCCACCCATTTCTTAAGTTCTTTGACCTTACGCATTTGGGCTTCAGCCACTTTAGCATCATCCCAAAAACCGGGAGCCTGCGTACGAATTTCCTCTTCTTCTATTTGAATTAACTTGGTATCGACGTCAAAGATACCTCCTCAGCGCGTCCCCGCGCTCCAACACGTCTTTAAGTTGGTCTGCTGTAATCATTTAATTTATTTTTATTTAGTTGAACAATAATTTAAAGTAGAACCACATGATATCAATGTGGAAAATGATTTAAAATTCCGGAAATTTAATAATCTGTTCCGAGACCAGAATCCCTGAAATGAACACCATCAGAAAACCAACCGTAAAACCGGCCAGTGTTTGTCCGGGAGTATGCGCTTTCAATTCTATTCTGGAAAAAGCAGTAAGCGCAGAAATGATCAGCATGGCAATCATCGCAAAAAGCGGATTCACGCCCATAATATAGCTGTATGCAAAAACACCACCGGTCAGACCGCCCACGCCCGACAAATGCGCACTGATTTTCCATTTCAGGTTAATCACCGTAATAATGACAATCGAAATGATTGAACCGATACCCATGGCAACAAAAAAATGCGGCAGGTGGAGTATTCTCCATAAAAAGATGGTCCAGAACACATACGCAATAATTGAAAACAAGTATGGAAAGGTACGCTGTTCCTTTTTGGAAATATACAAATCTTTAATCTGTCCATTCTTAAGCATCAGCAAAATAGGCAATGCAGGTAGCAGGGCAGTAAAAAGAAAAGTACCACCAATAGCAAACCATTTCCAAACCGGCATATAAAAATTCGCCAGATCAGTGAAAAGAAAAATAATGATACCAAAAGTTGGCATCAATAAAGGTTGAAAAATAAACGATACTGCTTTATGATATTTCCTCATATAATCATTGTTATTACAACTCCTTCCGGAGGCGGGCAACCGGAATATTCAGTTGTTCCCTGTATTTGGCCACCGTTCGGCGGGCGATATTATAACCTTTGGTTTTCAGCACATCGGCTAATGCATCGTCATTCAAAGGTTTCTTTTTATTTTCATTATCTATACAATCCTGTAAGATCTTTTTTATTTCCCTTGTCGACACCTCTTCACCCGAATCATTGGTCATGGATTCGGAAAAGAAATACTTAACCGGATATACTCCGAATTCGGTCTGAATGTATTTACTGTTACTAACCCGGGATATGGTTGAAATATCATAACCGGTAATATCAGCAATATCCTTCAGAATCATCGGACGCAGATAAGTATCATCACCTTCAATAAAGAACCGGTATTGAAACGTAACAATAGCCTTCATGGTTGTAAGCAGGGTATGATGTCTTTGTTTGATTGCATCAATGAACCAACGGGCTGCATCAATCTTTTGTTTTGCAAAAGTAACCGCATCCTTCATGGACGAAGATTTCTCCCCTTTTCGTTCCGTATAAGTCTGAAACAACTCATTATACGTACTGCTCACCCGCAATTCCGGCACATTGCTGTTATTCAGATGAACAATCAGTTTACCTTCATCATTCTCCAGGTAAAAATCGGGCACCACCACCGACATTGATTTTTCCAGCAGATTACCACCCCAGGCATTTCCGGGTTTAGGATTTAATCTGGAAATTTCCGTGATTGCATCTTTCAATGCGGTATCAGTCAGGTTAAGATTTTTTTTGATGCGATCGTAATGTTTCTTAGTAAATTCATCGAAATAATCTTCAACGATACAAAGCGCATTACTTACCTCCGGACGATATACTTTTCTTTCGAGTTGCAGTTTCAGGCATTCCTGCAAATCCGAAGCAGCCACACCTGCAGGTTCAAATTCCTGAATCAGGAAAACCATTTTCTGCATTTCCTCATCTGAGGTCTGTACACCGGCATTAAAAACAATATCATCCACCATCGATTCGACAGTACGGCGCAGATAACCATCATCATCAATATTGCCGATAACATATTCCGCCAGTTGACGTTCCTTCTCAGTGATATGCTGTAAACCTAATTGTTCAATCAAATACTCATGAAAAGTAGTACCAATTGAAAATGGAATATCCTCTTTTTTATCATCAGGAGAAGTATTGTTCACTTTCAGTTTATAATCCGGAATATCATCATCCATCATATATTCATCCAGATCCATGTCGTCGTTATTGCCACCATCATCATTCAAATCATCCACATCAGTATCCTCATTGATTTCGGCACCTTCTTCGAGGGCAGGATTTTCTTCCAGTTCCTGTCTGATGCGCTCTTCAAGTTCAAGTGTAGGCACCTCAAGCATCTTAATCACCTGAATTTGAGCAGGCGACAATTTTTGCTGGAGTTTTTGTTCTAAAGATTGCCTTAACATGAATAAGAAAAATAAACTGGTTTACAGGTGCAAAGTTAATGAAAATCGCTAAAAATACCGAACGCCCTACTATACATTTAATTAATATTACTTCTTTTGGGTTGATAATTCCACATCAATGCGACCCAGATACAATCCACTTTTTGCCATCTGAGCAATCATAACAGCTTTTCC
>Ga0172371_10013570_pt1 | contig 10595 bp, 8 predicted proteins | sample Lak12m_FD_114543 | JGI IMG/M metagenome (GOLD analysis project Ga0172371, IMG submission 114543) | Freshwater microbial communities from Kabuno Bay, South-Kivu, Congo - kab_022012_12m | ecosystem: Environmental > Aquatic > Freshwater > Lake | place: Democratic Republic of the Congo: South-Kivu... | reverse complement strand
GGGACTTCTCCTCCAATGTTGGCCAAGCAGAAGGAGCAAAGGCATGTTCTTGGACTGCTCTCTGCTCCCGGGTAGCTGTTCCTGCTCAGGCTCGGCGGCGAGGGCACGCTCGACGTCCGGGCCAGTCACCCTGAGTTGGATGCAGTGATAGTGCGAATCCGGCGTGCCCGTGAAGATGTTGTACACAACCAAGTGCTTGTCTCTCCAGGCCCGGCGTTCGACGATTCCGTCCGACTCGCGGAACCGATTGAAGAACGCTGTCATGTCCTTGTCCAACTGGGCAAGCGTTCCTGATGGTCTGTTCCATTCGAGCAAAGCCACGATGGCGCCGTCCTCCAACCGGAAGCGCTCTCTCCGGTCATCGGCTGCTAGGGTCTCATCATCAGGCAGCGCAGCGCCCATGTCATACATCATGCCCACATCGTCGCACGCCTCCTGCTGACGAGGAGGCAGCCGATGGAAGCGCAGGAAGTCGTCCAAGTCAGCCAGCAGTTCATGCCTGTCGCCTGTACGCCGAGCCAACATGCCTGTATCCCTTAGTACGTGCTTAGGCCGTCAAGCTGCTGCCAAGACGCCCGAAGATTCAGCAGATCAAACACACTGTACCACTTGTCCTTGCGGCCGCACTTACATGACGGCGTCGTCCAGGAGTGCTCGTAACAGGTGACCGGATACGTGTGGTAATGCTGCCCAAGGATCCCGCTTCGGCCAAGAACCTTCTTCACCTCGGCTCGCTGCAAGCGACTTTGTCCCAGGCAGAGAGAACACAACCTAAAGCCGCACTTGTGCTCGAAGAAACAAGAACAGCAAACCTCTCGCTCGCACCCAGGGCACGTGTACGTCTGTCTCAGCGACGAGTGCTTGTACTCAGCCGCGTGGCGTCCGCAAACCTCGCATGCCCCTTCGTTGATGTTGACCTGCATATTCTCCTACTCTCCTATGTACGTCCTGCGAGACATCGGGGTCGGTCAGTGTCGTCGCAGATCGACTTCACTGCTGAATGGATGGTCACAAGCCTCTAGTTGCCGTGCTGAGTTGCTGCGCCACTCTGACTCCGCCGCGACTTGAGCAGCAACGACGGGAGATGCGGCACTAGCCAGCGAACGAAGTCGCGGTACCTGGCCACGCGGGCGGGGACCTCTAGGAAGTGCTCAACCGCAGTCGAACTGCGAACAAAGGCACGGATGACCGCAGTCGGTGAGAAGTGAAGCAAGCGGGCCAGAACGAGTGAATGACGCAGGTCCTCGCCGAACTCCGCGTCGCAACGGTCGGCGTAGCAACTTACGTATTCATTCAGTTGGGGCTGACCCAAAGCCTCGGAAACAGTAGCAGCGGCAATCTGGCCTGACCTGACCGCATAGGCAATGCCCTCCCCAGAGAACGAGTCAACAAATCCGGCGGCATCGCCCACGAGGAGGATGCGACGTGTGCTAAGTCGTCGCTTGATGCCCCCCACAGGTATGAGGTGACCACGAAGTCTGTAGCTGCCGCAGAATCCCCGTCGCGCCAGGAAGTCCCGCATCACGGCCTTGGGATTCCTCATGTCGCGAGCCAGTCCTCCGATCCCGACTGAGAAGTAGCCAGCATGCGGGAAAACCCAGCCGTATCCCATCCTGGCCACACCGAAATGGACAGCAATAGCGTCGCGTATGTAGCGATCGATCGAAGCGTCGTCTGCGGGCACCTCGGTCACGACACACACACCGTACTGGCTCTTGTGGTCGCGCCGCCTGACAAGACGATACAACCCACCTTGAGCCCCCTCGGCGATGATCACGTATCGCGCGCGATACGTCTGGTAACCTGTCTTTACCTCAACGCGGTCTGCATATTCAACCAGACCAGTCACGCGTACCCCTGTCACTGCAGACACGCCTGCCTCCACCGACGCGCGCAGCAGGAAGTCATCGAAGGCACTCCTCGTCACTAGCGTCGCGACGCGTTGATCCCTACGGCTCTCGGTGGCTTCGTTGTCGTAGCATAGCCGCGCTCCATACACCGGTCGTTCAACGAGACCCGCGGGGAGATCGAACCCCAAATATGCGGATGCCCGTACCGAGATTGCCCCGCCGCAGGGCTTGTAGCGAGGAAACCTGTGCTGTTCCAGTACTAGTGTCCGCAGGCCAAGCAGGCCGCCAGTGCGCGCAGCCGAGGATCCCGCTGGCCCTGCGCCGACCACGATCAGGTCATACACCTACTGCAGCCTACGTTGTATGACTATCTGTATAACGGCAACCGCAATCGGCAGTAGGAACGATGCAGCGAGTTCCGCAAGAACTTTGAAATCCCACGGGTAGTTCTTGATCTCGAGGAGTTTCAAGTGATTGAAGTAGTAGTGCATGACGATCTCGATGGCCTTCTTGATGTTCAGATCTGGGCTGTTCCTGAACTCTGAGGTCATTGCATTCAATTGCGCCCAAGACGCGAGGATAATCCGTTCCTTTTCTCTGTCCACGAATCTCTTTATCTCTAATACAGGCGCTATGAAACTAACCACTGTGACAAGCATGAAGCACCCGATCAGCCCGAAGACCATCCCGGTCATGACCGCTGAGCCCTGCCCCAGCCCCGCAACCACCTCGAAGGCGAGGGGAAACACCAGCGCTCCAGTGGAGAATAGCAGCGCGCCTTTCACGCTGAAGCGGCCAAAGGCACTGAAGCCGCCGAATCTGTCAGGATGGTAGGGATTGAACGATAACCCCGAACAACAGACGTGCCGCATCATGGTGACGAGCACGTAAACGCCGTAGAAGCCAACAGCGGAAAGGAGGAAGAGCAGGAAGAAAACGACTGTGCTCCAGACCCTAACTGGCACCGGTGCGCCTCGGTAGTAGACCAACTCGATCACCGCAGTGATCACCGACGCCCATGGGATGCCAAACGCCAGGTAAATGGACGACTGGAGTCGAGCGAGTTGCGTTGACCGGGCCGCCCGCCATCCCTCCTCGGTCGAGAACAGATCACGATGCGACCGGAAGAACCCATCCACAAGCAAGAAGGCGCGCTGGATGAGATACGGAGCCAACGCGAGCCAAGTGAGCGCGACAACGACCCCTGGTGTGAAAACCCCAAAGCTGGCCCACTCCTGATTGAGTGCTGCAACGACAGCAGACGGCGCAGCGAAAAGCAGGGCCGACGCTGCGACGGATGTGCCGATTGCGCTTGACAGCCTGTTCTGCCACCTCAGTACCCAGAGAGTCAGCGCTGGCTGCCGATCTGGGACTTCGATCATTTTGCCTCCGTATTTGCCTGCGGACCTGCGACGGACCTGCAGCCCTCTGTACGCACGCCTCGAACCGAGTCGGGCAGACCGCACACCGCACTGCGAGTCCCGCGGCCAGACTCTACCCAAAACCGCTTGTCAGTCAATACACAGCCTGGCCGTAGGGTCCGATGGCTGAACCCGTACGAGTACGTTCTGGTGGGACCCCAGACCTCTGACCGTGAGGGATCTAGAGCGGGCTAGTCGGCAAGCTAGGCTCTGATGCGCCGGGAATCGGCGTGCCAGGCCGGGGGGCAACCCCTGTGCGCTTGCGGGCGAGTCAAGAACGCCGCTGCCGAGTTGCCTCGTTAGTGCAAAGAATACGAGCGAGGTGGGTGCGGTCTTGCACCCACCCCGCCACAGCGCAGGCGTGCTCAGTAGGGGTACTCGAGACCCTTCACGCGCTGGATCGTGGGCTTCACGTATCGCTTGCGCGGGTTCCTCATAGACACCACCTCCTTTCGTGGCGCTGTACCAACACTCTAGCTCCTCTGTGCTCCGCCCTCCAAACGTGGGCGCTGCGCGAGTTGCCTAGAGTAGGCATCGAACCTGATTCTATAGACCTGAGTCTCCGCCGCCAGTGCGACAAGCCGCGCGTATGCTCTCCCAACAAGCTCGGCATACCATGCCGGGTCACACAGCAACCTATCGCAGTATGCCGCCGCCCGTGTAGAATCGAACTCTGCCACCGATAGCTCCGGCCAGCAGTATTCCTGCATATCGCACAGGATATTCCCCACAACCGGTGTTCCCACGGCGGCCGCCTCAGCAGACATCCTGCCCGCCACTGCCCGCGAGTTCATCTGGAGCGCGAGTCTGTAGGACGCCAATTCGGAGTAGTATGAACCGCCTCGCCACCCAACAATGCCAAGATCATCCATCGTCCGCAGGTAAGGCGACATCGTCTGCTCACGGTAGTCACGAATCCCGAAGAAATCCCCCTTGAGAGTCCGATGACGCTTCTTGAGATGCCGGAAGACGGCGAGAACGGTTATGTAGTTTGAGAAGTCGTAGTTCCAGTTGGAGACTCCAAGACAGATCGCCTCGCGCTTCTCGACGCTGCAGGCCCTCATGGTCTCAATGGCACTCATGGTGATCGGGTGGTGCCAGTAGACAGCTGAGGGAATGAGCGGGCGGACCCACGACAGCATCTGCTTCGTGTAGGCTATGTACCCGTCAAGGCGCGTGAGTGCCTGTAGGATCGCTGATTGGAGCGCGGGATCGCAACACCCCATCTCTTGGAGACTGTCGTCCTGTACGCCCAGCAAGACCGTGTGCGGCAGTTCGGCCCTGAGCCATTCTATATACGAGTAGTAGGCCCAGTGGCACGCTATCAGGATGACGGGGCAGTCATGGACGTCAAATTCCGCGCCCCCGGCGCCAACGACCTTAGTGGAATATGGGCCACCAGGACACATTGCCTCCTTGGTGAAGGCGACGGCTGAGACGTGTGTCGTCCCAGTCCTGCTGAACGCGGAACGCACACCCTCTTGATGTCTGACAAATAGCGGCCGGCCGTCACGGTCGGTCGCGTCACCAGCAGGACAAGATAAGATGTCCTTCCATAGCCTGTTGTCGTACGTTGTCGGCGCAGCGGTCTGGCCGTGGAAGATGTAGATGCAGTTCAGCACCGCTCGTCCCTAGCACCGGAGGGAGCGAAGTAACCGATCCATAGTTCCATCGATGTCCTCAAGTGACCGCAGGAGGCCCCCGGATTTTGCGCACAACCGGTCCACCTGCTTAAGCATGGTGTAGAAAGTCAGCCTCTCATCGTAGAGGTGAGACGTGCTCAAGGGCACAACTCCCGGGTCGTCAAGCGCTTCTTGCCAGATCCGTCTGTGAACGCCTGCGTGGGCGTATGCGCAGCCAAGGTCCCAGACCGGGTCTGCACTCTCGGCCATCTCCCAGTCGACTATGCCGACGATCTGCGGATCGCCGCCGTCGTCGTTAACCAATACGTTCTCATCCCTAAGGTCGCCGTGACAGAGAGAAGGCCGACCTACCACCGCAGCCTGCAGTAGCCGCGTGAGAATACGTTTGATAACCACGACCCTGGCAGGCCCAAGCAGTTCCAAAGGCTCACCCCCGCGCTGGTGCAACACCCTGGCAACAATGCGCCGGAGGTAGCCACCCCAAGTGGCGTAGCCGGAGGAGACTACCCCATCACCACCAACGAAACCGAACTTGGGGAGATTCAGCGAGCTCATGCGTCGCGTGATAGCTAGGAGCCGGGGCAGCGCCTTCGTGTAGCCGGTTTTCCGCAACCGGGCCATAGGTCTGCCATTCAAGCGGCGTGTCAAGATGACAGGAAAACCCGCGATCGTACCTTCAGTATCGATTAGCAGGAGTCCGGGCAGTAGTTTCTCCAGAAACGTCCCGTTCGCCAAGCGCCTTATGAATGACTCCTTTGCTATGCGACGCGCCTCTGTGTTGCTCTTCACTATCACCCCGTCAGAATGACCCTCGAGGTCGACCGCTGCCGTCCACCCGCCAGTCCTCCAACTGAGCATAGTGATTCTGCCGGGTCGAGCACCTGCGTTCCATGCCGAAAGCACACGCCCGATCCCCAAGCGGAATGCAGGCGGTGCACTACTGCGCGGAAGCATTGGTGCTGACACAAGTACTCAGCAGTTGCTCTGTGGGGATGATTTCAAACGGACATATTGGTATGTATCCGCGCACACGCAATCGTCGTATGGCCCGGTGTAACGTCGGGCAAGACCGCCGAAGCGCCCAGCAGACATCCAGCCGCCCATTTGGCGGGCTGCCTGCGAATCCTCGCGCGCCCCAGTTCTGGCCGACAACAGAATTGAGAGCCCCGGGCTCCCAGCGAGCCACGGCCTGTGGCTGCGCACAGAAAGAGCATGGTAGAATATAGCCTTCGGCGGAAACAAAGACCGTGTCCCTCGACGCAGTACGGCACTCGCCGGAGAACCCTGCACTTCTCCACCTTGTCAACTCCTTGGCACACCGGGCAACAACGGGTTCCGTCTGTAGCAGCCAACGATGACCAGCGGTATCATGAGCAGCAGCTAGCCTGTCGACCAGGGGACGCCATCTGCTGACCGGGATGGACAGCCCGGCAAGAGACCTACCTGAACCTGTTGGAGTTACATACAAGAGCGTGACACATTGAGCCCCGAACTGAGTTGCTTGGCGTATGCTCTCTTCCACGAAGCGCGCGTTCATAGAACTGACGGGAATTGCCACCGTGGCAGGCAGTCCGGCCTCCACGGCGGCCACTAGACCACGCTTCGCTCGATCGAGCGCTCCTGGGACACGGGACATCCCATCGTGCACCTCGCTCGAGAAGGCGAAGATCGAGAAACTCACGAACCAAAGCGGGTATCGCGCCAAGTCACGAGCCAGCGACCCGGAGAATTGCAGCCCGTTTGTGCTGACCCCAACTCGCAAGCCCCGACGAACGGACTCCGCGATCACTTCCGCTAGGTCTGGACGCAATGTAGGTTCACCGCCGATTATCACAAGTTCGGTGCACCCAAGCGCCTGCGCCTCCTCCAAGAGCCCAGAAATCTCCCCCACACTCAGTGCCGACTCTATGCCTCGCGGCCGATTCGATCCCTCATAGCAGCATACGCACGATGAGTTGCAGCGCCGTGTTACCGATAGCGTCAGTCGCCTCATGACGTTAGGTTCGGCCCCCCACCGTCACGTCCGTCGCACGTCCGGAGAGAGGAGTCCGCAGACTATTAACATCAATCGATTCGCCTCGGTGTATCATGGCAATAGCCCTTCTGCCTTCGGGAATGGGGCACCATAGACGAACGAGCTTGGTCCTCGCGCTCCCCGCGTTGCTGGACGGCCGCCACCTAGCTACCAGCCTACGAACGCCAACCAGGTCCGCTAGTTTCCCCGCCTGGGCACCGTCGTGTCGAATCGGATTCGGAGCGATCATGTGACAATGGAACACGCCATTTGCCACAGTGCGCGAGAAAGCCGCGGTCTGCGACAGCCGGGCCGCAATTCTTGCGGAATCTGCAAAGTGCCCGCCACGGCTGCTAGTCACGCACAACGAGGCAAGGTTGCGCGGCATCCGAATCCCGCTGAACACTAGAGGATAGAGCCTCCTCCAGCTGCAGCTTCGCAGCACTGAAGAGTCAATTCGTTCGCCACCGAACCGCGCGAACCAGTTGATGCTCACGATGAAACCGACGCTGCACCTCTGGCGATCATGAAGCTCCCTTAGGGACTCCGCGAAGTCCACCGTGGCGAGCTGGTCTTGACGTGTTGACCCCGGAAAGTTGGTGATAACGTTCAGTCGTGGCACGACTCCTACGGACCACAGATTGCTCACGGATTGAACGGCGGATGCAAGGTACTGAACAGGCTGGGCAGTCTTGCCCATTGCCCTAAGTGTTCGCGCACTGGCCGATTCCAGCCCCAAAGTAACGTACGCCACCCTGTCACGGAACCGCTCGACCTCTATCTTGTTCAGGACGTCACAGCGCGTGTCGAACGAGACCTTGAAACCGCTGTCATCCGCCGCTGATAGCACACTGGAGACACGCTCGGATGACTGGCCCCAGATTGGATCGCTTATGCGTATGACCTTCACGGACTCGGAGAGTTTGGAGCGCATTTCGGCGAAGTCCCCGGCTATTTGTGACATGGGCAGGGATCTAACCTGGCCGTGCATCGCTGATTCGAAACAGAAGCGGCATTTGAAAGGACATCCCGATCCCGTAAAGTAGAGCACCCTGCGGTACGATCTCGGATGCGACAGGACATCCAGATCCAAGGGGAGTCGGTCTTTTCTCGCCCGCTCGGTCAACTGACGTCCGTCGATGACCCGAGGGAGCGGCGTTGCTTGCGCGGCGCCAGCGAGTTCCGCAAGCGCCTCCTCGCCGGGCCCAAGGACTATGTGATCGAGGAACGCGTAGCGCGTCAGGCTCTGCGCATGGAGAGTGGCCGCGTAGCCACCAACAACGACCGTCGCGCCCACGTGCCGTTTGACTGCCTTGGCCAGGGGCAGTGCGGCGACCAAATCCATATAGGACGTGAGCGAGAAACCGACCAGCAACCCGTCTGTCTTGCCACCATATCTTGAGTACAGGTCGTCGAGGAATCTGTCGACGAGAAGACCGAAGCCCTTGTCGCTGCGCGGGAAGCCTATGTCCATGATCAGGTCGGCAACGTGAACGTCGAGCCCGGCGTGTTCTCGGAGGTGGCAGGCCAGACGCACAAGATGAACCGGCAGGTAGTGGTTTGCGCCGTGAAGCTGGCTGATTGGCGACACGAGGAGAAGCTGTCTGATCTTGTTCACGGGTGGACTGTGAGCAGGTTCGATGGCAATAGCAGGTTCCACTGCTGGCTGTTGAGTTGACCCCAAGGAGGCGTGAAGCACTGCGGACAGAGCCTGATGCGGCGTTGCTCAATAACGCACCGCGGGTCGCGCGCCTCAAACGAACTGGACGAGCGATAGGCGAGCGACCTGCAGCCCCCACGGCATGCCAGCAGAAATTCGCACCCTCGGCATCCGGTAGGTTCGACATTGTCAAGCCGCTTCCAGTTGGAGGACTTGCAGATGTCCTCGCCGCAGGTTCCGAGCCGCAATTCCGGAACAAGCGCCAACTGACATGCATAGAAGTAACCATCGTTGGCCAAGTACACCTCTTCACGCCGCTTCGCAATGCAGGATGGAAGCAGATTGGCGGCCCGAGCGAGTTCCGCCACAACAGGGTCGGCTATCAATGTCGGCTCGTACAGCAACCGGGGCGGGGCTTCTTCTCTCATCCGCGGCTCAATGACGTGAGTCATCAACTCAGACCACTCCCGATCTGCGAGATAGCCAGTCGACAGACTCGAGCACCACTCGGCGGGCGTACATCTAAAGAAGGATAGAGTGGCAACGCCCAAGCGCCTGCACAGGTCGACCGCCGACGCAACCTCATCTTGATTCTGGCGCATAACATTGAACAGCACGCGAGTGCTCAGGCCGACTGCTACTGCCATCTCTATCGTAGCACGCGCATGGTCAAATGCCCCAGGGGCGCCGCGCAGGGCATCATGAACGGACGCTGAAGCACCGTCCAAGGAAACAAGCAGCGTCTCCAGTCCTGCAAGTCGTAGCCGCCTCAGCGCCGCATGGGAGCATAGCGTGCCGTTGGTGACCATATGAACTCTACTCCCGCACGCGCTCGCGTCCGCCACCGCTGCGCCGAGTTCCTCTACTGGGAGAGTAAACGGTTCGCCACCCGTGATGACTAGGTGAGGAATACTCAATTCGCGCGCTGTGGCAATCGCGCGCTCTACAAGGGCACGCGGCTTCAGCGGAGATCCGCGCCTCCGGTGGAAGCAATGCCCACAGAGGAGATTGCACTCCAGGGTAACCTCAAGCATGAGCCGCTCGATGCGAGGCTGTATACCTTGGGCCTCAGCTCGCGACATTGGCTCCCGCCCGTCCGACTCGACGACAGCGAACACAGGCGCTGGGGCACGCCGCAGTGTTCACTTGTTCGCGCAGGCGGCGATATGCGGCACCTCCCCACAACTCCCTGAAGGCGCCGTGAGCGCCGTCAAGACGGCCCACGCTCACGGGCTCCCTGCAGCAGGCATACAACTCCAAGTCTGCATGCACGAGTATCGACTGGTAGATATCGTAGCATGGGGTGATGACCTCGCAGTCCATTCTAGATGCAGCCAAAAAGAGGCGGTCCTTAATAGGCAGTCGCAGATCCGGGTTCACAAAAGGGTCGTTCAGCAGTTCCTGATATCCGACTCCGCTGTGCCCCGCGAGTCGCAGTGCCGCGCCGCTGGAAAGCCGCGCGGGGATCAGCAGCGGAGTACCAGACTCCGCAGCGATGCCGACAGCCTCTCGGATGCGGGCCTCGACCTCAAATGATGAATCAGTCACCTCCAAGCGCGGGTTGTGACGACCCGAAACCTCGTGGAGCGAGATGCAGTCTACCTTCAGCCTTGACATGACGCGTATGAACTCACCAAGACTGCCAATGTTGTCTCTCTGAATCGTGCACTGGACCACTGTGATCCCACTACCCGGTGCGCGTTCCCGCAAGGCCAGGAAGTCGCCCAAGTTACGTATAACCCGCTCGAACAGGGCACGTCCCCGGATGCGCCTGTACGTTAGCGGGTCGGCCCCATCTATGGAGAACGTGACGTCGATCGGGCGAGCAGCGACTTCGCGTGCTAGGGATCCGCCTAGCAGTGTGCCGTTTGTCGTCAGGCCGAAGCGGGTTGCTGGATACTTGGAGGTCGCCCCTATGAAGGAAGCGAAATCGGGGTGCATGGTGGGTTCGCCCATACCACAGAATTCGACGCGCATGGCGGTGGGGAAGAGAGTCCTGGCCACTAG
>Ga0172371_10013568_pt1 | contig 10597 bp, 8 predicted proteins | sample Lak12m_FD_114543 | JGI IMG/M metagenome (GOLD analysis project Ga0172371, IMG submission 114543) | Freshwater microbial communities from Kabuno Bay, South-Kivu, Congo - kab_022012_12m | ecosystem: Environmental > Aquatic > Freshwater > Lake | place: Democratic Republic of the Congo: South-Kivu... | reverse complement strand
TGGAAGCCGTTGGAATTTTCAGTGCCGGTTTTAAACTCGGTATTTTTATGCTGTTGTTGACCACGGCTTTTTATTATGCCTGGCAACCGTTTTTTATGAAGGCTGGGCCACAGGAATCCTCACGGCCGCTATTTGCCCGGATTTTTACCTATTTCGTACTGGTGGAATTGACCTTCTGGTTGGTTCTGACCGCCCTGATGCCGGAAATCGTGCGCTTTCACATCGGCAACGTGTCTTTAATCGGTCAAGAATATCAATCCTGTGAGCCAATGGTGCCGATCATTCTGATGGGCTATGTTTTTCTGGGAATCAATCAGGTTTTCCTGCCGGGGATTTATTTTGAAAAGAAGACCCGTTACCTGGCGTATCTCACTTTTCTGGCGGCTGGAGTGAATGTCGGATTCAATTTTGTGCTGATACCGGCGCTGGGAATTATCGGTTCGGCGTACTCGTCTCTAATCGGGTACATTACGCTGGCGGTCGGTGGGTATTTCGTGTCCCAGCGTTTATTCCGGGTACCGTATGAAATGCGGCGGGTGGGACCTATATTTCTACTGGCGCTGGGCGGCGGCATTCCAATTATGTTTTTCAGACCGGCTCTGCCGCTTCGGCTCGGGATAGTATTAGCATACCCGGTATTGCTATGGCTGACTGGTTTCTTTAGGCGTTCCGAGATCGCGGGGCTGAAGCAAATTTTGAACAGGATGGCTGGCCGTAGCGCCTGAACATGACTGAAAAATTCGGGAAATTTTGCAAAGAATCTGCACTCTATCTGTTTGGGCTGATGCTGACCCGCATGGTAAGTTTTTTACTGTTGCCGGTTTATACAAATGTCTTCGACCAAACCCAGAACGGTATCATTACTCTCGCATATGCCCTGATCGGCTTTCTGACGATCATATTGCCGTACGGCACGGATGCGGCGCTCCTTAATTTTTATCTGAAAGACGAAGGAGAGCGCAAGAGTTTTTTCACAAACGCCTATTTTATGGTGTTGTGTTCGAATCTCGTCATTCTGGGACTGATATTCCTGGCGAAGAGTAATCTTGCGCCGCTTTTTCTGCGGACCAATGATCCAAACGTTTTCGTCTGGTGTCTGTTGATTCTGTTCTTCGATACGTTGAATGCCCTGCCGCTGCTGATTATGAAGGCGGAAGGCCGGCCACTGACTTTTATTTCATTCAGCCTGTTAAACGTTGGGTTGATGATGGGCTTGAATATTTTGCTGGTTGTGCGCCTTCGTATGGGAATCGCAGGAATATTTTATAGCAATATAATCACCTCTATGCTGATCTGGGCCGGACTGTTGCCGTCGGTGCTGAAGCGCTTTGACCCGCGCTTGGTTTCCGGCAAACACGTTCGGGTGCTGGTAAAGTATGGGGTGCCTTTTTTACCGTCGGGAATCTTCGCAATGATTCTGGATTTATCCGACCGCTGGTTTCTGGAATATTTTACCGACATGGAGACGGTTGGGCTATATGGTGTCGGCTATAAATTGGCTGCCATAATGCTGATCTTTATACTGGCTTTTAATTCCGCCTGGCAGCCGTTCTTCCTGCAACAGTACAGGGAACGCAATGCCCCCAACATTTTTGCTAGAATATCGGTTTTTGCTATTGGCGGGCTGGCCTTCATCTGGCTTTTTTTTAGCCTCTGGATGGATCAGATCGTCCGGATTCAGATTCAGGGTAAATACCTGATTGGTGAGCAGTTCTGGTCCGGAACCGGCGTCACGCCGCTCATTATGCTGGCTTATTTTTTTCAGGCCCTGTACTTGTTGCAATTGCCGGGCATTTACATTCTGGAAAAGACCAGATGGGCGCCGGTTTTTCGGGGTTTGGGGGCGGCAACAAATATAATTCTGAATATCATATTTATCCCGCGATTCGGAATGACCGGAGCGGCGGTGGCGACCATTCTGGCCTGTTTGGCGATGGCCATGGTGATCTGGTTTTTCAATCGGAAGCATTTTCCGATTGCCTATAATTATTGGAAAATCGGTGCGGTAATCGGATTAACAGCAGCTGCTTACGCAGTCGCGAAGGGAGATGTTATTGCTGTTCGCCTAGCCGCCACACTGGTCGGCTTAGCCGGGATTGGCGGAATTTTATTCTGGCCGTTTAAAAGAAGACGGCCATCATCTTAGAATAACAGATAGTTTCGGAAAAAACACCTTTTTCAGGATTTTTCACTTGCCATAATTTCAGTATAGAGGTCGTGAATGGCCTGCCGGTAGCTTTGGCTGCTGTATTTCTCGATGGCAATCTGTCGAATGCGCTGCGGATCGAACCGATGATAATCTGAAATCATTTGCAATAGAGCACCCGATAACGCCTCGACGTTGTTGACGGGAACCAGAAAACCAGATTCGGGAGTGACAATATCTTCCGGTCCGCCACAGCGCGTTGCGATGACCGGCAGACCACAGGCCAGAGCTTCAATCAAAACAACGCCGAAGGTCTCGAAATCGCTGGCTAAAACCAAGGCGTTGCTTTTTTGCATCTGGACGGCAATTTTGGGCTGGGGCAGATAACCAGTGAGAGTGACGGCATTGGTCAATTTTAGTTCGGCAATTAACCGTTTGATTCTGCGAAACTCCGGGCCATCACCGACCATTGTCAGCCGGACTTTCGGGTGCCATTGGCGAACTTGTGCAAATGCCCTTAAAAGAAGGTCGTGTCGTTTTTCCGGACGAAATAAAGCGACCGATAAAAACTCAAAAGTATTTTCGGCCTTTGACTGGGGCACAATATCGAAAGCGGATAAGTCAACCGGATTGGGAATGACGGCGATTTTTGAGATTGATTCGGGAAATTGATGCGTAATCGAATCGCGCAGTCGGGAACTGGTGGCTACGATCCGGTCGGCGTAACAATAGGCTTCCCGGATGCAATCTTTATAGAAATCGGTCAGCAAATCCGGTTTTAGGAAGTGCATAAGATGTTCAAAAATGATTATAGGGATGTTCTGTGACTTTAGCCGGCGACTAAGTGCGGCTCCTGCAAAGAGCGATGAATGTGCAATGACCAGGTCCGGGCTGCCCTGGTCGGCCATTGCCTGTTCGAACAACCGGATTATTTGGCGTTGCTGATACTCGAATGTTTTCTGCGGTCGTTTCGGAAACCAGTTCAGAGCTTCATGGCGATAAGTTGTTGTTTGACCGAATTCGGTAAGAACGCCGCGTTGAATTTTTAATAATTTATTTGGCGTAAATATTTTTTTAAATGAGTGGATTAAACTGGCAATCACGACCACCTCATCACCGGCAACCTGTAAAATGCGGATATGTTCATGAAAAAATATTCCAGATTTCGGATTCAGGCGCGAGGGATACCAGGAAGGAACAATAAATAGTTTCATTAGTGCTCTTGAAAAAACCGCATTACATTACGCCGGAAATTACGTTAAAAAGTAATTGAATTCAATATTGCGGGTGATATTAAATCTTTCTCATTGAAGAAAATATTTCTAACTTTCACTCGTTAATAGTAACACAATCGATGCAGAGATTACACGGGCGAGCAAGGGAAACGATAGCATGACGAAACTGTTTACTGTTTTAAAAATCCTTTTTTCAGCAATGTACTGGCGGCAATTAAATCGCCGGGTTAGGGCTTTTTTAGTCACGAATATCTACGCGATCTTGAAACTCAAACATCTGGGAATGCAAACCGATATCGACCCAACCGCCAAATTGGCTTACCCCGAGAACATCAGTATTGGCAATTATTCGGATGTCGGTTGTTATGTACATATTTATGCCGGAGCCCAGTCCAGCATAACAATTGGTGATAATACGCTCATCGGTCCGTTTGCATTTATCACGTCCGACAGTTTCAGCAAATCCAAATTTGAAATGAACAAGCCCCATTCCGGACATCAGGAAAGCATTGTGATTGGAAATAATGTTCGGATTGGTGCGCATGCCATTATTTTACCGGGTGTCAACATTCATGACAATGCTTGCATTGGAGCCGGCGCGGTGGTGACCAATGATGTGGCGGACGGGAAAAAGGTGGGCGGCAATCCGGCTAAAGAACTATAACATGATTCTTCCCGGTCTCAGAAAATTACCATATCCCTACAAAGCCGCCATTGCGTTAGCGAACGATGTCGACAATACGCCTTCGCTTTCCGTTTTCTTGGAAATGCTGAAATTTTTAAATACCACATCACCAACAGCATTCGGAGCCGGACTGGGGCTGGAAATCAGTAGCAGCTTTTGGTTTTTCAATTCAACGCGGAGCGAACAACTGAGTTATTTTAAAAACCTGGCTTGCATAGAAACTCCGTTTGCACCGGCTTGCCGGGAATTGTGGCGCTCCGGCCATATCGACTGTCTGCATACTTACGGCGACTTTGATGAGGGCGGATTCGAACGCAAATATGCCGAAACGGCAGTTGACGAATTGACCAAACATTCAGCGAAAATTCAAACCTGGATAAATCATGGGAATTCCAATAACATCCAAAATCTGGGAGTGCCGGGCAGTTGTTACGGTGACCAACCGGGGCACCCGGCATATCATTTTGATTTGCTCACTCATCTGAAAATGCGGTACGTTTGGACCGGGAAAATGACGCATGTTCTGGGTCAGAATGCGGCGAATACCGCCAATGTAAGGTTGAAGATTCTGTTACAAAAAATGTTGGCCGGTTCTAAATATCGCACCCTAGAAAATAAACCCTTTTTCATTGCGAACGATCTGATACATACTATTCAACTGAGAGACACTCAGCGGGTTTGGGATTTTCAGCGGTTTGTAAATAATTGGGGATACCAGACGGTTCTGGACAGTAACGACCTGGCGGTCCAGATTAAGCCGGCCAATATCCGGCATTTGATTTCCAATGATGGTTTATTAATTGTTTATACTCATATGTGTGAAGATCTGAGCATCGCGAATCCGTTACCGGCCAAATTAAATAAGGCTTTGCAGTTTATAGCCGATAAATATCAGGACGGTGAATTGCTGATCGCGACGACATCCCGGTTGTTAAAATATACCGAACTTGTACATAGCATAAAGTGGAACCATTGTATTGATAATGACCGGACACTGATTAAAATTGACCCGGAATTAAACAATTTGGGTTATCATGATATTTTAACCGGTAACGATTTACAGGGTATCACTTTTTATTGCGACAAACCCGGAAAAGTAAAAGTGCTGCTGGGCGACCGGGAACTTCATACGGTTGCGAACGATCGGGATCATACCGGTCGTCGCTCGGTTTCGGTTCCCTGGCGGAAGCTGGATTATCCGGATGTTTAATATGTAATAGTATCTTTTTCAATGTTAAAAATCCTGTACATTTCGCCCGAAAATACCGTTGGTACACTTGCTTACTGGAAACGCGCCCATGAATTAAACGGTAATTATTGTCGCTGTGTAACCTGGTATCGCAGTTCGGGAGGATTTCGGGAAGACATTTGTCTGGATTTGCCGTTAATAGCATCGAAGCCGTGGTTTCTCAAATCACGCTTAGCTTTTATCCGGCATGTGGATCGCCGCGATCCGTACGCAGAATTACCGGGTCATCCGCCGCTCTGGAATCCGCCCGGCTGGCAGAAAACATTGTTTCGACTACGCGAAAAACTTTGGGAGCCGATTGTCGGGCGCGCCATTCGCGAGAATGCCTTGGAAGATTTTGATGTCTATCATTTTGAATGGGGTACGGACTTTTACCGCGACGCGCGCTTTGCCAGAAAAATGAAAGCCGCCGGGAAGAAAATCGTCTGTGCTTATCACGGGCAGGATATGCGCAATCGGGGCGTCATTCCGGAGATGGACCGGCTCAGCGACCTGAATGTCAGCAGCGAGCTCGATCTGACCTTTCGCCATCCAAACCTGCAATACCTTTTCCTCCCCTATGATGTTCAGGCTTTTCAGCCGAAATCGACGCCCGGCACACCGCTCACGATTTGCCATGCGACGACTAACCGGCGGATCAAGGGCTCCGATGAAATTATCAGGGTCTGCCGGGAACTCGAGAAAAGTCACGGCATCCGTTTCATTTTCATCGAGAATCGACCGCATGCCGAGGTGATTGAACTGAAAAAGCAGGCTGACATTTACATTGATCAGATTACCGATCATGCCTGGGGTTACGGCATGAATTCGCTGGAGGCGCTTTCGCTGGGCTTGGTTTGCGTCACGTACCTGAATCCGACCTATGAAAAATTTATCCCGGACCATCCATTTGTGAATGCCGGTGTCGCGAATTTAAAAGTGAAATTGCTGGAACTGATTGAGAAACCAGAGAATTTACCGAGACTAATGGCATCCTGTCGGCGATGGGTTGAAAAAAGGCATGATTTCCGTAACGTCGTACGGGAATTGTATCGGTATTACGAATCTATCGGAGTCCATTTTTAGAATGAACATTACTTTTATATTGCCGGGCTTTATAAAGATTCCCATAGGAGGCGTCAAGGTCGTTGTAGAATATGCCAACCGGTTGGCGGAGCGCGGGAATGAAGTTACACTAGTTTATCCATTGGAGGTCAGAACCGGCAATCTTTTATATTCACTGCGCAAAAAAATATCGTTGGTTGTTGACTGGTTCTATAAAGTAAACAGCAGCCTTTACTATATTCCGAAACCGGATGCTAATGTATTGGTTGTTCGATGTCTGGAATCGAAATATATTCCTATGAGCGACGCCGTAATCGCGGTTGGCTGGCAGACCGCTGAAGCCGTCGCCAAGTTGCCACCGGAACACGGCCGCAAATTCTATTTATTGCAAAGTTTCGAGACCTATTTTTCGCAAAAGAAACGCATTCTGGCAACCTATCATCTGCCGCTGGAAAAAATTGCGGTTTCCGGGTGGATCATAAATGAAATTAACCGGATTGGTGAAAAATGTTCAGGGCCACTTGGGAACGCAGTACACCCGGAGGAATTTTTTATTGAATCTCCGGCGCCACCGCGTACGAACGACGTGCTGATGGTTTATCATCCTCACAAAATCAAAGGGGCGCGAGATGGCATCGCCGTATTGAAAGCGCTGAAGAGGAGAATGCCGAGCCTGCAGGCCATAATCGTAGCGCCGCGCCGTCCGGTACATCGCATACCGGCCTGGATTAAAGTTGTTGTACGTCCACCGGTTGATGAATTACGTCACCTGTATAACATAAGTAAAGTCTTTTTACATACCAGTCACTGGGAGGGCTGGCCCCTGCCGCCGATGGAAGCCATGGCCTGCGGATGTACGGTGGTTGCGACAGATAATCGCGGCGTATTGGAATATTTAATCGACCAGGAAAACGCTCTGCTCTGTATGATCAATGATGTCACCGGTTTGACACAACAAGCCATAAAACTACTTAAATCGGAGCAACTCCGGACAGGGCTGGTTGACCGCGGACTTAAAACCGTTCAGCACTATAATTGGACGGAATGCACAGAACGCCTTGAACAATATTTGACGGAGTCAATTACCTGAGCGCTTTTCTACCAGCAGTTGCCGTTATAGTTCCGGCTTATAATGCCGCCGGTACTTTACGGATTTGCCTGAACTCTCTGGTGAAGCAAGACTATCCGCCTGAAAAATTCCAGGTAATTGTGGTCAATGACGGTTCGACCGATGCCACCGCTGACATTTTTAGCCAAATGAATTTACCGGAAAATTTCAGGCTGGCTGAGCATCCGGAAAACTGCGGACTGGCCGCGGCCCGTAATACCGGAATCCGCAGGGCGACTGGGGAAATTTTAATCTTTCTGGATTCCGATATGGAAGTCGCGCGTGATTTTATATCCCGACATATAGTCTGGTACGATCGGCCCGAAGTTGTGGGAGTCGTGAGCGAACTATGTCCGGCGCCAGAAAATCCTTATGATAAATACCAGCGCTATCTCTATGACGGGCGGCGCGGAGCACGTATGATCGGCGCGGATCGAGCGTTACCTTTTCAGTACTTTATTTTTGGGTTGACGTCGATAAGGCGGTCTGCCTTAGACTCAATTGGCGGTTTCGACGCCGGCATTCGTCATTATGGCGGCGAAGATACTGAAATGGCCTTTCGCCTCTGGCAAAAATATCCGGAGGGATTGTTTTTTGATTCAAAAATCAGAGTGATCCATCATCACTATCGTCCATTTCCGCTGGTTTTGAAAACGGTTGAAGATTTTAGTCGGCAGGTGCTTCCATACCTGGCGGAAAAGGATCCGGCGATCGCCGCACAATACGGCGGATCGTATTTCAGGAAGAAATCCGACGATAAACCAAGTAGCCGACACTGGATTGGGCGATTCTGGCGCACAGATTTTGTTTTTCGTACACTGTGGTTTCTGTATACCATTGCGCCCTACCCGCTCTCCAATTATCTGGTGCGCGGTTTGCTGGCGTCGGCACTCTTGCGGGGACGGGCTCGGCCTTTAACCTGATTCGAGATTGAAATGCCTATTTCAAAAAATCTTTTTATTTCCTAACTTCGGCACGCTTTTATGATAGGTTATATTGACGAGAATAGAAAATTCCGGATGTTGACAATGCCCCGAAAATTATATAGTGTGCTGTTATTAATTGGCCTGCCGCTGGCGCTCCTGGCTGAGAATCTGCTTACGAATGTGATCAATGTATCCGCCGATTCGACGGATTATGTTTTTGTTGTAGACAAACTTCACCAGAAGATGTTCATGGTTAAAAGCAATGTCCCGGCCGCGGTTAAAATTATCAATGAATACAAAATCACCACCGGTCGTAAAAATGGCGACAAGGAGCGCGAAGGCGACCTTAAAACTCCGGAAGGCGTATATTACATCGACGGGCGGGTTCCGGACAGCAAACTGACCGCGAAATTCGGCCCGATTGCCTTTACGCTGGATTATCCCAATTTTACCGACCGTCTGCAGAAACGGAATGGCTCGAATATCTGGATCCACGGCCGGGATGAAGCTATTAAAGATTTTATTACCGAAGGTTGCATTTCAATGGAGAACAGCCAGGTATTAAGCCTGAGAAAATATATCGTTCTTGATCAGACCCCGGTGATCATTATGGATGATTTGTCCGACTTTAGTGTCGGGCCCAAGGAATATAAAACGGCTGTCAAACGCTGGTCGGAATATGTCGGAGGTTGGGCGCAAAGCTGGGATTCGGGTGAAATCGCGGCCTATTGTGATTATTACGCGCCGGATTACCGGGACGAAAGCGGCCGCAACCTGAAACAATTCAAAGCTTATAAAAGCGATCTCGAAGATAGATATCAATGGAAAACCGTACTGATCGATAAGGTCAGCGTGCTGGTTTCGGACCGCGAAACCCATGTCAGCTTTCGCCAGCGCTACTTAAGTCCGACCTTTTACAGTGAAGGCCAGAAAAAATTGATATTAGTACCCGTTAAGTCACAGTGGAAAATCATGCGCGAAACATTCAAACCGTATTCGTCGCGTATTGCGACCGATGAGATGATCGAACAATTCCTGAAAGGTTGGGAAGCGGCCTGGGAACGGCAGGACATTGAGGCGTACATGCATTTTTATGCTCCGGAGTTTATCAGCGGTGAATACAATCTGGCCGGCTGGCGCCAATACAAAACCGAATTGTTTCAGTCGGTGAAAAAGGTCAGTATCGAACGCGGCGCGCTGAAAATTCAGACACCCGAAAAACAGGTCTGGAATGTCACTTTTAAACAGGTTTACCAGGCGGATGGTTACCGGGATACCGGACTGAAAACCATGACGATCGTAGGTTTTCCCGGTGACCTGAAAATCCTTAAAGAAGATTGGAGCGAAAGCAATTAGAACCCAAACCATTATCATTGTCATTGGAACGATCCTCTGTTCTATAGTATTCGGGCGGGCGGCTGACATCAAACGGCCATCCCGCGATTATAAAGTTTACTTTGAGAATACGCCTAACGAACTGTGTGTCTATAAATTGTATGGACGCTTCGACGGCAACACCATTTTCATTCTGGGCGGTATCCAGGGCGATGAACCGGGCGGCTATCTCTCGGCCGATTTGTACCCCGATCTGGTGCTGGACAAGGGCAATCTGATCGTTATTCCGCGCGCCAATTTTCACTCTATTATCATGAATAACCGGGGCGTCGATGGCGACATGAACCGGCGCTTCGATCATAGTGCTCCCGGCGACATCGAGGATCAGATTGTCGAAATAATCAAGCAATTAATGTCCGAGAGCGATCTGTTTCTTAACCTGCATGACGGCAGCGGTTTTTACAGCGATACTTACATTGACGAAAACCGCAATCCCCAGCGTTACGGACAGTCGATCATTGCGGACGCCAGCCAGCTGGTTTTCAACGGTGATACTCTGAACCTGGAGAACATGGCGCGAAAAGTAATCGCGCGCCTCAACGATCGCGTCGAGGTTCCGGAACATAAATTTCATTTTATGAATACTAACACTCTGGTGAAAGATACCAGGCACCCAGAGCAAAGAAAATCGGCCACTTATTACGCCGTGACAACCTTGCACATTCCGGCTTTCGGCATCGAATCGTCGAAGAGTCTGAATAGCGTGGAGTTGAAAATCCGTTACCATAATTACGCCATCAATGAATTTTTTAAACTGATGGGCGTGGAGCCGGAACACCCGGCCGTCCTGCTCGAACCGCCCAAATTGA
>Ga0172371_10013567_pt1 | contig 10597 bp, 7 predicted proteins | sample Lak12m_FD_114543 | JGI IMG/M metagenome (GOLD analysis project Ga0172371, IMG submission 114543) | Freshwater microbial communities from Kabuno Bay, South-Kivu, Congo - kab_022012_12m | ecosystem: Environmental > Aquatic > Freshwater > Lake | place: Democratic Republic of the Congo: South-Kivu... | reverse complement strand
TCTTATATTATCTTCTACAGATTCAACTGTTTCTTCAAATGCTTTTTTGCCTAATTGGTCTGATTTTCTCAGCTTATTGAAATATTTGCTGATCAGATCGTCAACAGGTTCAAACATCTCTGCTAGCCTATTATTAAGCAGAGTATCATCAAAATTCTTTATAACCCTCTTAGCAGGTGCAGAAGAAACTAAAGGTATTGCTGCAAACCCTACAGAAGCACCGCACCATACAGAACCCTCATTATTTATAATACACGAATCAGCTACATCCCCTGCATCGGCAATCCCATCTAATATCACACCAGCAGATATCGCAATTAAAGGAGCTGCTGTCCCTCCTGAAAATATTACTAAAGAGGCTATACCTACACCCATTGCAGCATATCCAGCATATTGCGTACCTATATGGAACCAATATGCAGACTCACCTTTAAGTTGGGTTAGTGAGCTGTCTGCAATCATCTGTGCAAATAATCCTATCAATTCAGGATTATTTGTATTCAATACTATAGAATATTCTTTATTATCCCACACATTGGGTTGTATAAAAAAAGCATCTCTGTTTTCTTCTCCAGAAATAAAAGGCATGCAGTTAAATGCATTATTATTCTCTTCAGTCCCGATTATTATCAGTGTTTTTCCTCTTACATCTGAAAACCATCTTTGGTCAAAACAATATGAATCTTTTCCGCTTATCTGTGAAAAATGAGAATTGTATCCTTTTGAATCCAATGAATACTGGATATTATCTATCTGCTCTTGCTGTTCAGAAGTTATATCATCTGGGACAATAAATAATACCTCTTTTCCTTGATATTTTCCTTCAAGCTTGAACATTTCATAATAGTTTAAGAATTGCAGAGTTTCTTTGTTGCTATATCCTATATCTGTATATATGTCATTTACTTCTTTTGTCTCCCAAAAAATCCATGATGATTTGATAGAATTTATTTCACGTCTGTAGCTTGGAACTACAAAATCATCTCCTATTATCATGACATCTTTGCAGTATCCGCATTTTTCATGTACAAACTGAGAGACTGCAAGAGAGTATGAATTATCTTTCATAGAAGGATCTGTTATCTTTTCATTATAGTTCAAAAAGCTGTTAAAAGGATTAGGTACGCCTAACTCATTTTTATACCAGCTGAGGTCATAGACTACTCCGCCGTCTCTTGCATTGGTATAAGCCTGTTTTAGAAGAGCTTTAACTCCGTTCTCTTCATAAGGATATCTTTGGTATAATTTTTCAGAATCGGTTATCTCTATCAAAGAAGCTTCCTCAACAATATTTACATTCGATATCTTGTCATTATCAGCTTTTATTTTTGTTGTTCCAAAATCTGCATAATCTTTGACAATAAGGTCACATGTATTTGTTCCTGTAGATATGCTCCACGAGCCTATAGGGCAATTGCCTTGGAAAATAGCTGAGTCATACCACAGATTGACAGAAGCAGGATTTTTAGTATATAGACTAACCTTTAACTTATCTCCTATCTTTTTGTTTACATCAACGCCTGTATTAGCATAATCAATCCATAAGTCAAGCTGGTTGGGGTATTGTGAACATCTTTGGGTTCCATCTACAACAATAGGATCACAGTATCTTCCTCCTGTGTTGCACTGCTCTATCAACTCTCTTTCATAATAGTCTCCATTGTTATAGCAGAAATAGACATCTCCATTTTCACAGAAATAATCATTGAAATTTGAACATTCATCCTGATAATCTATAGGTTCGCATCCATCTGGTCCAGAAACCTGGTTGCAGTAATATCCTGTTGGACATTCTGTATCTGAATTGCAATCACAGTCAAACGAAGAACCATCTTTTATATCGCATGTATTGTTAAGGCATATTCCATTTATACATCCATAAGAACAAATCTGTAGATTATTCCATTTCCATACATAATCTAAACCCTGTTGGCATTGCTGTGAAATATTATTGCTGCATCTTTTTGAGCTTAAAGTATAGCACTCATCATAGCTCTCTATACATTTTCCGCTATATCCGCATATACCTGAGCAACATTCAGAAGTTGAAGTTCCTGGATTAGAGCATGTTTCGAATGTAGCTTTGCATGTTATGCATTCTCCGTTACTACATCCTTGGCTGCATGTTTGTGCATTTTCCCATCTCCAGACATAATCTGCACTTTGTTCGCATTCTTGAGAAATGTTGCCACTGCATTTTTTATCACCTAAATCATAGCACTGGTCAACAGAAGATACGCATCTTCCGCTATATCCACATATACCTGAGCAACATTCAGAAGTTGAGCTTCCTGGAAGTGAACATGTCTGGCTATCTGATTTGCATGTATTACATTGATTATTTGAACAGCCTAAAGGACAGGTTATAGCGTTGCCCCAATCATATGCTCCTCCGTTTGATAAAGAAATAACACAAGCCTCTTGCATCCCCAAAGCAGTGCATCTTGTTGATCCAGGAACACAATTGTTGCATCTGTTGCTGTAACATCCATAAGCGCATGTAAAACCATTACCCCATTCTAGACAGATATCAGAATCATAATATCCGCATGTCTGTCTTGTATTTGAATCTAAACATCTTGTAGAGCCAGATGATGAACATGTATCTGTGCAAGAATCTGTTCCGCATTTTCCGTCTATCTGGCATATACCTGAACAGCATTCAGAAGTTGAGCTTCCTGGAAGTGAACATGTTTGTCCATTTGATTTGCAAGTGTTGCATGCACCGTTATTACAACCATTTAAACAGCTCTGTATGTTTTTCCATTTCCATACATAATCTGTATCTTGCTGGCATTCTTGAACGCTTGATCCGCTGCATTGTTTAGCTCCTAAAGTATAGCATTGGTCAACAGAAGATACGCATCTTCCACTTAACCCGCATACACCAGAACAGCATTGGGATGTTGAACTGCCTGCAGGAGAACATGTATCCCCATTTGATTTGCAGATGCATGATCCACCAGAACATTGGTATGCGCATGTTTCTACTTTTTGGTCATCTGCCCAGGTATAACCATTACCAATACAACTTCCACCTGAGCATGTATAATCATAATATTTTTTATGTTTTCTTACATCATTTCCAGAACAATAATATTCATAAGACCCATAGTAATTATTATTGTTGCAATCTTGAGAAGAATAATAACAGGTTCCTCCAGAACAAGAACCGCTATATTTTCTTGTCTCACCAGAACAATAATTACTGCATGTTATTCCCGCGCAAGGGTCAGGGTTACATTGCCCACTAGAACATCCGTAGGTACAAGTCATGCTATTTCCCCATTCTAAACAAACATCTGAATCATATTTTCCGCATGTTTGTCTAGTGGTGCCGCTTAAACATCTTGTTGCTCCAGATGTAGTGCAATCATTTGTACATGTATCTGTTCCACATTTTCCATCCTGTTGGCAGTTTCCAGAACAGCATTCTGAAGTAGAAGTTGCTGGAGTTGAACATGTATTTCCATTGGATTTACAATCATAACATACGTTATTTTGGCATTTCCATGTACATGTTTTTACATAAGCCCAGCAATCACTTCCTGAACAGTAACCATTATAATAAAGATGGGTTGAATCTTTGCATAATTCTTTTGTGCAGTCCTGCGTACTTCCTAAACTGTACTGGCAAGTAAAAAGAGAACAATAATAGTTTCTGTATTGTCTTGTATTTCCACTACAATAATATCCATCAGAACTGCAATCACTGTCAAAAAGGCAAGCTGCACTTACAAACTCGCATAAGATAGAAAAGATTAGTAATAGTATCCCTAAGATGATTGCTTTTTTCTTATTCACTTTTGCCCCCACGGTAAAATGAATATATGAACAATAGACTAATTATAATATATATACTGGAGTATATAAATCTATCTTTTATTTTTTATAACCTTTTTAACCTAATATATGCATCTAACCTTAATATTTATATAGTGTAATTTATTCTATTTATATATGGTATTAGACAAGCTAGGCAACAGCTTAAAAGAAACATTGAGCAAGATAGCCAAGGCTGTATTTGTAGATGATACTTTGATCAATGAACTTGTAAAAGACATCCAAAAAGCTTTGCTTCAGGCAGATGTCAATGTTAAACTTGTTTTTGAACTGACAAAGAAGATCAAAGAAAGAGCTTCTAAAGAAGAACTCCCAAGAGGATTGACTAAAAAAGAGCAGCTAGTAAACATTGTCTATGAAGAGCTTGCAAATTTCTTAGGAGGAGAATCTTCAAAGATAGAACTAACATCAAAACCTTTTAAGATAATGCTGGTAGGATTGTTCGGCTCTGGAAAGACAACCCATTGCGGAAAACTAGCTAAATATTTTACAACAAGAGGATATAAGGTTGCTTTAGTAGGATTAGATATCCACAGGCCTGCTGCTATGGACCAGCTGGAACAGATTGCAGCTCAAGCCAAAGTTCCTTGTTTTATAGATAAAAAAGAAAAAAATCCTGAAAAGATATGGAAAGCATTTGAACCTCAGCAGAACAAGTATGATATAATCTTGATAGATACTGCAGGAAGAGATGCTTTAAGCAAAGATCTTGTCCAGGAGATAGAATCTGTAAATTCCTTGATAAAACCTCAGGAAAGATTATTGGTAATTTCAGGAGATATAGGCCAGGCTGCTCAGGCTCAGGCAGAGCAGTTCCATAAAAGCTGCAGCATAACAGGAATAATCGTTACAAAGATGGATTCAACAGCTAGAGGAGGAGGAGCATTATCAGCATGTTCTATCTCAGGAGCTCCGATAAAATTTATAGGAGTAGGAGAAAAGATAAATGATCTGGAATCTTTTAATCCTACAGGTTTTGTAGGAAGATTATTAGGCATGGGAGATATTGAAGCTTTATTAGAAAAAGCTAAAGAAGCTATTTCTGAAGAAGACGCACAAGATCTAGGAGCTAGATTATTGAAAGGAGATTTTACTTTAATTGACTTATACGATCAGATGATTGCAATGAGAAAGATGGGACCATTAAACAAATTAGTAGAGATGATCCCTAGTTTTTCACAGATACAGATGCCTAAAGAGATGCTTCAGGTCCAGGAAGGCAAATTGGAAAAATGGAAACATGCGATGGATTCTATGACTAAAGAAGAGCTAGAAGATCCTACATTGATAAGTTCTACAAGGATTGACAGGATAGCAAAAGGCGCTGGTGTAAATCCTTCTGATGTCCGTGACCTGATAAAGCAGTATGCCCAAGGAAAAAAGATGATAAAGATGATGAAAGGTGGAAAAAATATGGAAAAAGTCATGAAAAGGATGGGCGGTATCGGAAATATGGCTGGTATGATGGGCAAAGGGATGAAATTAAAATAGTAAACTAATATTTCTAAAATATTTAATGATATAGATATCCCCAAGTGTGCAGCCTATCAGAATCTGTATACCATCTGAATCCTATATCTGTCCTGTAATACATGTTCTGAAGCATTATATTTTTAACACGAGAATAAGCCTGCTTGCTCGCTTCTTCAACAGTTGAACCTGAACCTGTTATTACCAATACATATCCAGACTCTCCTGCAATGCTCCATACATCATTTACAAGCTTTACATCTCCTAGATGGATTCCGTCTAGATTTGGTTTTTTGAACAGTATTGAAAGATCTTTGTAGATAAAAGCCTCTTTGGGATCATCAAAAGGAAATGGCGGAACTGCAATTATAACTCCTATCTGAAACCCTTTTTTTGTCTTCAGTTCAAATTTTTCTTTTTTTGCTATGCTGTACAAGAAATCTCCCCAACCGCTGTTTACACCTTCTATCTGGATGCTTATCGTTGGATAGCCAAATCTTGAAGTGAATTCCAGAGGAAAGATACCTTTTGCATTTGCGATGCAGTTGATATCTATATATCCGACATATCCTGATTTTGCAAGATCTTCTTTTATCTTTATCAGGGTGTTGTTAAAGATCTCATTTGGAGGCCCCCAAAACATCAGGGTTCCCATCTCGCCGGTATAAGGTCCGATATCTCCAGGATATAATTTTTTATGCTCAAAATTTACATTTATAGGATAGATAAAATCTTCTCCGTTAAAAAAAGCTCCGACAGCAACCTCGACACCTACTGCCATCTTCTGTAATTGAAATCTTTTGATCTTTTTTGCCCATAATTTCTTGTTTTGCTCAAGAATTTCTACCAGATCTTTTCCATCATCATCCTGTCCTAAAAATAATATGCCTTTTTGGTCAGATGGTGTATTACCAGAAGGTTTGAAGACATATCTGCCTGGATTTTTTTTGATAAAATCTATAGCTTCATCAAAATTGCTGAAATCTTCATGCGGAAGAACCATCATACCGACTCTTTTCATCTCATTTTGAGCAAATTCACGGTCTTCTTCCAGCTTGTCTGTATACTTGCTTCCTCCGACAACCAATTTTCCATTTTTTCTTAATTTATCTGCATGCTCGCCAAATCCTATATCATCAAAGATGATAACATCTGCCCAATCAGCATCTTTCTCCCAGTTATCGGTTTTATCAAGAAATCCGTCATAAACATCTTTGTCATGCTCGGCTTTTATAAAAACTTTTACATGATGGCCTTCTTTTTTCATCTGCCATGCCAGGTCACCACTTAAGCTTTCGACAGAGACAAATAAGAATTTTTTAGGAGAATCTGTCAAGTTTACGTTTTTTTGCTCGACAGAAACATTATTTCCGTTTTTTGCATCCATAAAAACGATTAAACATTATCAGTTAATAAATATTTCGTTAATATCTTTAAAAAAGTTTAAGAAATAAAAATCTAGCCTTCTTGGTTCAGGCCATAATTTTCTTCTTCAGCATCTTCGTCTTTCTCTTCTTCATTTTCCTGTTCCATCTCTTCATTTGTCATGATGATGGAATCTTCTTCAGGATCAACCATCTTTTCTCCTTGCTTTTCTTTTTCAAGGGTTTCAGGATCATTTGTGAATATCTCTGGTTCTTCTGCTGCTTTTACAAGATCTTCAACCTTAAAATTTGAGTCAGCGATGTTAAAATTAGGGTCTTCAAATTTTGAAAGTTCTTCCTGCTGCATCTTGGGCTGGATAATTTTTTCAGCTTCAGGCTCAATCTTTTGGTCTATCTGTTTCATCTGTTCTATCTCTTTATCCACTTCTTTGATTATATCTTCAACTTTAGCCTTGTGCTCTTCTTTGGGCCCATCAATTTTAATGCTAGTAGGTTTTCCGCCAAAACCCAAGATCGCTTTTGCTTTGTTAAGAGCATCTATCCAGCTCATAGCTAATCCTGAACTTTTCAAAGAATTTGCCAGTTTATCAACATCTTCCTGTTCGCTCATGTGACATCAATAGAATGATATAGCTTAATTTATTTATATTCTTTTCTGGTTTAGAGTATATAATGCCTAATAAGGCTGAAGAACAGCGTGTTTGTGGCTTAATGTAGGAAACTTTATAGGATACATCAAAGATAATTTTGGCATAAAATTTCCATAATTAAATATCCCTTTGCTCCCTTCCATAGGTTTTCCGTGAGAAGATACAATCATCTGAGGATCATATAATATATTTCTTATCCCTTCCACTAAAACATCTGCATTATTTATTGCTCTTCCATGGTCGCTGATCACCCTTGAATCTTTTATGAAACCAGCATCATCTAAAAAAGGAAGAACATCTTTTTTTACAGCCCATCCAGCCAGACCAATCTCATCTAATGTATGAGCATCGTCACCATATATCCCTGCAAGACTGTTTTTTCTTGCAAAATCTATAGATAATATATCGGAATAGTTGAAACATGAAAGTCCTGAACATGGATTCATAGTCTCAATAGCATCAAAATATTCAAGATATCTGTCAAGCTCAAAAAGTCCGAATCCATGAGATGGCCTATTAAACCCAGATGTTACTATTATGATACCTTTATTCTTTTTTGCGCTGTCCAGGGTTTTTTCAATAGGCATAAAAGGATCGACATGGTTTTCATAACCTATAAGGATTATATCTTTTCCTTCATCTTTTTTGGTTGCATCTTCTATGCACCTGTTCTCTTTTCCTTTTACAAGATAGATCCCTGATCCAAAATCAAAATAAAGCACTCTTTCTCCGCTAAACTTCTGGTCAGAATTATGGTTTGTGACACCTATTATCTTATAGCCTGCTTCTGCTCCTCTTCTGGCAATATCTTCTAAACTGCAGTCTATACCATCACTGTGGTCATGAAGAGATATCAAAACTTCATCAGGTTTAGCTTTTATATGTCTATATACAAACCAGGGCCTTTGAGCATTTTTGTAGTATTGTTCCAAAATATCTTTGTATTTTGGAGACCTTCTTATGCTCCTGAACTCTCTTCTGGCATCCAGTATATCTTTAGGTATCTTCATCAATGATTCAATCTAAATATCTGTTTATAAATCTTTCTATTTTGTAACCATTCATCAGTAGTTAATTATTTACTGCAGAAATAGATGATGTCTTTTTCTTCTTCAATGGCTTTTTCTGTCTTGAACAAGGATCTTATTAGCTTTTCAATATTTTTTCTTTTTTCAGATCTTTTTAAAAAACTCAATACAAATCTGTCTTTTCCAACCCTTTTAATCTCTTTTAATCCTTTTTCTATATCATCAAAATTTTGTATTGCTGTTATTGAGATGACAATATCAAAAAATTCATCTGGATAAGGTATATTTTCAGCAGAAGCTAGTTTATACTCAATTTTATCCTTTTGACGTGCTTTTTCTAAAAGCTTCTTAGAAGGATCAATGCCAAACCTTTTGCAGTCCCAAGGCTCTGTTGTCAATCCTGTTCCGCAGCCTACATCTAAGAGTTTATCTGATTTTTTTATAGAAATATTCTGTTTTATTATCTCAATCTTCTTAAGCTGCTCTTCTTTATGCAGCTCTTCATATCCTTGAGCAATCTCGTCATAATAGTTTGTCATTGCAGAAATGCGGCGACCGGGATTTGAACCCGGGTCACAACCTGTTTACTTGTAAACATTCGAAAATCTTTGATTTTCGTTATTTTTGTTTTTACACTGGCAAGGTCGTATACTAACCACTGTACTATCACCGCGATTTTAAATTGGCTATGCCAATTTATGGTTTATAAAAAAATGGTGGGCCCGACCGGACTTTCATCGCGAAGCGATGATGTTCGCTTTGCTTAATTTGAACCGGTGACATACGCCTTGTAAGGGCGTCGTTATAACCACTAAACCACGGGCCCGCTATCATCTGAAAATAAAGTTCATTTAAAAAACTATCGAAAAGCAAGCATTTGCTTTTCGGAGTGTTTGAAAATCCTGTTTTCAAAAACTATCGGAACATTAGCCTAATATAACAAATTTATAGAAATTTTAATTCGAAATAATAATCCATATCATCATCGCTGTATTTTCTTGTCAGTTCAAGGTCAGCAGTATCTCTTGCGCTTTTCTTTTTGCTCAATGCTTTTTTTAATTCCTGAAGATTCTGCCAGTTTTTGATGACGAGCATCCTGTTGGTTTCTTCTCCGTTAAGCTTGATGACATCTGTCCTGAAGACTGTTTTTAATTCTCCGTCAACATAACCTTCTCCAAAATTCCAGTTTTTTATCGTTATCTTTGCTTTTTTATTTTCTGGCAGAACTAGATATTCTTCAAAATCAATCTTTTTCTTTTGTTTGGCATACTTCCATTTTGTAGCCTTGATCGGTTTTGCCTTTTCCATGATAATAAGAAGTTCACTTAGCTTTTAAGAGTTTCTATTAAAATTAGTGCCGGGGGCGAGAGTTGAACTCGCGACCTCAACGTGTCTTAATAGAGGCTAATCACTTCCTAGTTAAAGGATCATCGCTCAAATACATGAGCGTTGCGCTCTAGCCACTGAGCTACCCCGGCATTATAGAAGAAAAATCAATTAATCCTTTAAAAAACTAACTATTTTATTCTTAACAGATTCCATCTCGCCTTCATTATATTTTCCCTGAGGCCAGTGCTTAAATCCGTCATTCTCATATCTTGGCATAAGATGTATATGCGTATGGAAAATGACCTGTCCAGCTGCTTTTTCATTGCTTATCCCTAGATTTATTCCGTCTGCTTTGACAGCTTTTATTATTGATTTTGAAATTTTTTTAGCAACAACAATAAGCTCTTTCATAACTTCATCAGGAGTTTCCATCAGGTTCTTGTAATGCTCTTTTGGAATAACTAAAGTATGGCCTTTATTTACTGGTCCAATATCTAAAAAAGCAAGAACATGCTGATTTTCATAAACTTTAGCGCAAGGTATCTTTCCAGCAATTATCTTGCAGAATAGACAATTTTTATCCATCATAGTTCACCCCTCCATTCTTTCTCAAAGCGTGTTACAAAATCCATAACATAATCATATCTGTCTTTAGCGATATCTTGCGCTAATTTTGTTTTAAATGTTTCAGGTTTTAATGCAGTTACCTTTTCCTTAAAATGGTTTATCCCGGTTTTCCTTGCTTTTTTATCGTCATAGATATCTTCTGCAGGAGGGATATTAGGATCATATATTGGTCTTCCTTTTGAGCCGCATCTGTCAAATACTTTCGCAATCACCATTGCACCCAAAGCATCTAGCCTGTCTGCATCCTGCAATATAGCAGCTTCTT
>Ga0172371_10013566_pt1 | contig 10597 bp, 10 predicted proteins | sample Lak12m_FD_114543 | JGI IMG/M metagenome (GOLD analysis project Ga0172371, IMG submission 114543) | Freshwater microbial communities from Kabuno Bay, South-Kivu, Congo - kab_022012_12m | ecosystem: Environmental > Aquatic > Freshwater > Lake | place: Democratic Republic of the Congo: South-Kivu... | reverse complement strand
GTTACGGAGCTTATTATCAAGGCCTTTTATACGGTTTACAATGCCCTGGGGTATGGGTTTTTAGAGAAGGTGTATGAGAATGCGCTGTTGATTGAGCTGCGGAGGCTGGGGATGGAGGCGGTGCAGCAGTCTCCGATTGTGGTGCGATACTTGGGATCGGTGGTTGGGGAGTATTTTGCGGATCTGGTAGTAAACGATAAGGTGATTGTGGAGATCAAGGCGGTTAGGGGGTTCGCTCCGGAGCATGAGGCCCAGCTTTTGAATTATCTCAAGGCAACGGAGTATGAGGTGGGGTTGCTGCTCAACTTCGGGCCAGAGCCGGAGCTGCGGCGGAAGGTGTTTGACAACAAAAGGAAGGGTATGGGACGCGGATAGACGCGGATGCACACGGACAAAGAAAAAAGAAAAATCTGTGTTTATCTGCGTTCATCCGTGTCCTATTGAAAATGAGACAGATTGTTCAAAATTTGAAGACGGGGCAGACAATCCTTGAAGACGTGCCGGCGCCAGGGGCAAGGCCGGGGCACTTGCTCATTCGAACATCTCGTTCCCTGGTCTCTGCAGGGACCGAGCGCATGCTCGTGGACTTTGGGAAGGCGGGGTATCTCCAAAAGGCGAGGCAGCAGCCGGACAAGGTGCGGCAGGTACTTCAGAAGATTCGGACGGATGGGCTGGGGCCGACGCTGGAGGCGGTGCGGGCCAAGCTGGATCAGCCGATTCCGTTGGGGTATTGTAATGTAGGCACTGTCGTGCAAGCTGAAAGCTCAAAGCTCGAAGCTCAAAGCGATCCGCACCCCGATGAAATAGGAAAACAAGGATTTCATGGGGCAGGGATTACCCCAGTGAAACAGGAGCAAACAGGTTTCACGGGGCAGGCGCAGATTACGCGGACTGGGGAGAGCTTACCTTCTCACCCTCTTACCTTCTCACCTTCTATATTTAGAGCGGGGGACAGGGTTGTCAGCAATGGGGCGCATGCGGAGGTGGTGCGGGTGGCGGGGAATCTGTGTGCGAGGGTGCCGGATGGGGTGGCGGATGAGGAGGCGGTATTTACGGTACTTGGGGCCATTGGGCTTCAGGGGGTGAGGCTGGCGCAGCCGACGTTGGGGGAGTGTTTTGTTGTCGTTGGGCTGGGGCTGATTGGGCTTTTGACCGTGCAGATCCTGAAGGCGAATGGGTGCCGGGTTCTGGGCGTGGATGTGGACTCGGGGAAGTGCGAGCTGGCCCGGCAGTTTGGGGCCGAGGCGGTGGATCTTTCCAGGGGGGAGGACCCGGTTCGGGCGGGGATGGCCTTTTCCCGTGAGCGCGGAGTCGATGGGGTTCTCATTACAGCCTCGACCAAGAGCAGCGACCCGGTGCATCAGGCGGCTCAGATGTGCCGGAAGCGGGGACGGATTGTGCTGGTGGGGGTGACGGGGCTGGAGCTTTCGAGGGACGATTTTTACAAGAAGGAACTGAGTTTTCAGGTGTCGTGCTCCTATGGCCCGGGCCGGTATGATGCGGAGTATGAGGAGAAGGGGCATGATTATCCCATAGGCTATGTGCGGTGGACCGAGCAGCGTAATTTTGAGGCGGTGTTGGGGTTGATGGCCGAGGGGAAGCTGGACGTGAAGCCGCTGATTACGCATCGGTTCAGTATTGAAGAGGCAGAGAAGGCGTATGGGTTGATAGGCGGTGGCGGGGAGCGGTATCTGGGAGTTCTTCTCCACTACCAGGGGTCAGGAGGCAGGAGTCAGGAGGCAGGAAAAAAGGACGCGGATAAACGCGGATGCACACGGATTAGCAGGACGGTTCAGATAAAAGAGCCGACCCCAGACCCCCGATCCCAGACCCCCATCGTTTCATTCATCGGTGCCGGTAATTATGCTTCGAGAGTCTTGATTCCGGCGTTCAAGGCGGCAGGGGCGGAGCTTCACACGCTGGTGACGTCGGGGGGGGTGAGTGCGGCGGTGCATGGCAGGAAGGCAGGATTTGCCTATGCCTCGACGGATGTGGAGGGCATGTTTGCCAATGGCGAAATCAACACGGTGGTGATTGCCACTCAGCACAATACCCATGCGCGCTTCGTGATAGAGGCGCTGAAGGCGGGGAAGCATGTGTTTGTGGAAAAACCGCTATGCCTGAATTTGAATGAGTTGGATGAAATTCAGGCAGCGTTAGGCGTTAGGCGGGAGGCGTTAGGCACGGGAAATCTCCCCTCCGACCTCGGTCCTTCATCTGACCTCCAACCTCCAACCTCCAACCTCCAACAGTTAATGCTTGGCTTTAACAGGCGGTTCGCTCCGCAGATCGTGAAGATGAAGGAACTGCTGGGGACGGTGAGAGGGCCGAAGAGCTTTGTGATGACGGTAAATGCGGGGGAGATTCCGGGGGATCATTGGACCCAGGACAGGGAGGTGGGGGGCGGAAGGATCATTGGGGAGGCGTGTCATTTTATTGATTTGCTGAGGTTTTTGGCAGGGAGTCCCATTGTCTCGCATGGCCGGTCAGCCATGGGGTCGGAGAATGGGGATACGGTAAGCATTCAGCTTGAATTCCAGGACGGCTCCATTGGGACGGTGCATTATTTTGCCAATGGGAGCAAGGCATTTCCCAAGGAGCGGCTGGAGGTATTTTGCGCCGGCAGGGTCTTGCAGCTTGACAATTTCAGGAAGATGACGGGATTCGGGTGGCCGGGCTTCAGAAAGATGACTCTATGGCGGCAGGACAAGGGGCAGGAGGCGTGTGTAGGCGCATTTCTGAAGGCCGTCCAGAAAGGGGGACCGCCGCCCATCCCGATCGACGAAATCATGGAAGTGAGCCGGACAACCATCCAGCTTGGTTAGCTGTTTTGAATCGCCTTCCCTTTCACTCCTCACTTCTCTCTCATTTCTCTCTCTATTTTTATACCCTCCGGTATCTCAGGCCTGTCCAGATTTACGGGAGGGTCTGGTTTCGGCTTCACAAACCGAAAGTAGTGGACCGTCCCGCACCCCAGTCGAGAAGGCGGGCGGGGAAATGGGTACAGCCCGCGCAAAAAAGCGCTTCTCTTCTGGGTCCCAATAGATTTCGGTTCCTCAACGAAGAACATGGGGTTGGTTGTGCATCGGACTGGAACCATGGGGAATGGGACAAACTCTGGCTGTACAACCTCCACTATTTTGACGACCTCACTGCAGAAGGCGCGGATGCTCGGACCGAATGGCACAAGGCCCTTGTAGACAGGTGGATTCAGGAAAATCCGATTGGCCAGGGAAACGGTTGGGAGCCCTATCCGTTATCCCTTCGGGTGGTCAACTGGATCAAGTGGGTCCTGGCGGGAAATTCCCTGACCGATCAGCAACGTCAGAGCCTGGCCATGCAGGTCCGGTGGCTGGCAGGCCGCGTGGAATGGCATTTGCTGGGGAATCATCTGTACACGAATGGAAAGGCCCTGATGGTTGCAGGGCTTTTTTTTTCTGGCCCCGAGGCCGATGCGTGGCTGGCCAAGGGCTTGGCCATCCTTTCCCGCGAGACTTCCGAACAGATCCTCGCGGATGGCGGGCACTTTGAACGCAGCCCGATGTACCATGCCCTGGCCCTGGAGGATGTGCTGGACCTGATCAATATGGCTCGGGCTTACCCGGAACAGATCCCGGAAGAGCGCCGGGACTTCGTGGAGAGTCTGCCCGATGTGGCGGGAAGCATGCTAAGCTGGCTGCGAACCGTGTGCCATCCGGACGGAGAAATCTCCTTTTTCAATGATGCGGCCCTGGGGATTGCATGCAAACCGTTTGTCATAGATGCCTATGCAGAACGTTTGGGCATTCCTTCAGGCCCCGCTCCGAGGCAAGGGATGACCCATCTGGCGTCCAGTGGGTATGTCCGGGTGGAGCGGGGTCCGCTGACGGCGATTCTTGATGTGGCGCCCATTGGCCCGGATTACCTGCCCGGCCATGCGCATGCCGATACACTTTCGTTTGAACTGTCCTTGTACGGTGAGCGGGTTATCGTCAATTCAGGTACGTCGTGCTATGGAGATGGTCCGGAGCGACAGCGGCAGCGGGGGACCGGAGCGCACAGTACCGTGATGGTTGACGGCGAGGATTCCTCGGAGGTGTGGGGCGGGTTCCGCGTGGCGAGGCGGGCGAGGCCTGTGGGCCTGGAGGTGGCGCAGGGCAATGGGGCGATTCGGTTGAAATGCGGGCATGACGGTTACCGGCGTCTCCCCGGCAAACCGATGCACTGGCGGGAGTGGCGGTTTGAGGAGAACGGCTTGGTAATTATCGATCGCATCCAGGGCCGTTTTTCCAGAGCGGCAGCCCGGTTCCATTTTCATCCGGATGTGAGGATCGAGGAGAATGGGTCTGACCAGGGATGGATACGCACGCCGGGGGGCAGAGTTATTCGCTGGCAGGTCACAGGGGGAAGGGGGTGGCTGGTCCCTTCAACGTATCATCCGAAATTCGGGGCCAGTTTGGAGAATCAATGCCTGGAGGTCTCGTTTGCAGGTCCGGAAACCACCCTGTTGATGGTCGGGATGTAGGGCCTGGATTCCCCGATGCGAATCCTTTTTCTCTCCGACAACTTTCCGCCCGAGGTGAACGCACCCGCCTCCCGGACAATTGAGCACTGCCGGGAATGGGTCAGGGCTGGACATGAAGTGACGGTCGTCACCTGCGCCCCGAATTTCCCCCAGGGCCGGGTGTATACGGGATACCGGAACCGGCTGCGTCATTCGGAATGGATGGCGGGAATTCGGGTGGTTCGGGTGTGGACATATATTGCGGCGAACAAGGGGTTCCTGAAGCGGATCTTGGACTATGCCAGTTTTGCCGTGACCGGTTTTCTGGCGGGACTACTGAAGAAGTCAGACGTGGTGGTGACCACCTCGCCACAGTTCTTTACCAATTTTGCAGGATATGGGCTGTCACGGGTCAAAAAGAGACCGTGGATCTTCGAGCTGCGGGACCTGTGGCCGGATTCCATCCGAACGGTGGGGGCCATGGAAAACGACCGGATCCTCAGCGTTTTGGAGAAGGCGGAGATCTTCTTCTATCGAAAGGCGGACAGGATTGTGGCCCTGACGCCTGCCTTCAAGGAGAACCTGGTGGGCAGGGGGATCGAAGCAGGGAAGATTGTGGTGGTGCCCAATGGTGTGGACCGGGAGCTGTTCTACCCCAGGCCGAGGCAAGGGGCTGTGCGGGAGGGTTTGGGGCTGCGCGGGAAATTTGTGATCGGGTATATCGGGACCCACGGTATGGCCCACAGCCTGGATTTTGTGGTCTCCGCCATAGCCCACCTGGAAGACGCGGACATCCATTTCCTCTTTATCGGGGACGGCGCGGAAAAGGAGCGCGTGGTGCGGCTGGCAAGAAGCAAAGGGATTCGACAGGCGACATTTCTGGACCCCGTGCCCAAAGAAAAGGTGCCGGACTACCTCTCTGCGTGCGATGCGGCCCTGGTGCCCTTGAAAAAATCCGAGACCTTCAAGACCGTGCTCCCATCCAAAATCTTTGAGGCCGCGGCCCTCGAACGACCGATCCTTTTGGGCGTGGAGGGCCAGGCAAAGGCCCTGGTGGAACAGTACGGGGCAGGCATCTGTTTTGAGCCGGAGAATGAGGAAGACTTTCTGAACAAGGTCGTGGAGCTGAAGGAAGACAGCGCCCTGTACCAACAGCTTCAGGTTGGTTGCCGAAACCTGGCGATGGATTTTGAGCGTAAGGCCCTGGCTATGCAGATGCTGGGGGTAATACAAGAGATGGCCCTGCCGAGGTTTGCGAGGGCGGTCCTTATCGAAAAGCTGAAACAAGGAAAATAGGCTTAAATCCGAAGCACGAAACAAATAGGCAAATCCGAAGCACGAAATTCGAAATCCGAAACAAATTCGAAACTTCAATGACAGAAATTCACAAACAGGTCAACCGGTAAGGGATTAAATTCGAAGCACAAAACAAATAGGCAAATTCGAAGCACGAAATTCGAAATCCGAAACAAATTCGAAACTTCAATGACAGAAATTCAAAAACAGGTCAACCCATAAGGCATGAAATCCGAAGCACGAAACAAATAGGCAAATTCGAAGCACGAAATTCGAAATCCGAAACAAATTCGAAACTTTAATGGCAGAAACACATAAACAGTTCGATCTTGAGCAAAGGACCGAGGATTTCGCGAGAAACGTAAGGCGGCTAATCAAATCGCTCCCTAAAGAAATGCTTGACGGGCAATAGGCTTTTCGCAGAAAATCAACGGTGAATACGCGAAATGGTGTTAACGGATTCAAAATGATTACCAAACTGAAGTTCCGAAAAGAAAAAATTGAACCGCAAAGGCGCAAAGGCCGCGAAGGATTTTTATGTGTTTTTCCGGATCGGGGAAAAACCGATCCGGAAAAAACAAATCCTGCGGAATTTTCCTGAAAAGTTTGGCGATTGTCAGCCTAAAGCCGATTTGATGGCCAACAGTTCTATGATTCCAGGTAGTTAGGATATGAGCCCCGTGTAAGATCCGGGGTTGAATCTACAGTTTTCCAAAAATTAAAGTTTCAATAATTTCAATCGGTTTTCAAATCAAGGGCGCACTGTCTTCGTAGCAAGCATCAGAAATACACAGGCCAAATACCCACGTCAGAAGGATTTTAAAATCGTTTTATCAATAATTTACGCCGATTAGGAACACCAGAAAAAACGTAAATTTTTCTAACGTTTTTGATGACAAAAGCTTATCTTAGGGCATGCTGACCGGACTGACGAGGAGAAAACGAAGGAGGAAAACATGGCACGGCCAATCGCACCGACGCCAAAATTGGACGTCAAGGGCACAGAGAAATTTTTTGCCATGGTGGAGAACGATTTAAAAAAACCCATGGGACCGATAGCTACGCCCAAGATCGACAAGGCTATTAAAAAGGTTATGTCAGATGCCCGCAGCCGGAAGAAACAGTATCCGGAACGATAGATTCGAGTTGCGGATTCTCGAAAGCGAATCCGATTTCTTTTCTGACGAGATCGCAGACTTCGACTGCGGGGAAAATGACCTGAACGAATTTTTCCATGAGGATGCGTTTCTACACAAAGAGCATCTGCTGGCTGAAACGTACTTTTTCCAACCGATCGAAGCCAGTGAGGAAGGATTGTTTTTCCCGGTCGCGTTAATCAGTTTTTTGAATGATTCCATCCTGATCACCCGAGATGCGCGAAAGGGGGAAAAGAGAGAATTCTGGCGGTATGTCAAAAAGAATTTCCCGCATCCCATGCGATATTACTGTTCTTTTCCTGCTGTAAAAATTGGCCGGTTGGGCGTCAGAAAAGAATATCAATCGCAGCAATTTGGTAGCGCCCTGATGAATATGGTCAAAGAATTTTTCTTGACCAGAAATAGAACGGGTTGCCGCTTCATTACCGTAGACGCTTATAACGAGGATCGAGTGACGGCTTTTTATTGCAAGAATGGTTTTCAATTCCTCACAGATGAAGACATGGAAAACGAAACCAGGATCATGTTTTATGATCTCATAAGGCACAGGCTGAATTCTTAGCCCGGCAATCTGTTACTCCCATCGTCCATTTAAATGTCACCCCTTTGATGCAAGTTCCCTTTCGGCCTTCCTTGATTTCATATTTTCCAATAGAATGGCCAGCATAAATCAACAAGAACCGATACAATGAAAATAGGACGTTCTTGTTATTGAGACATTTTGGAATTTTCTCATTGTCTCGTATTTCGAGATTCGGGTTTCGTATCTTGTATTGTGTTTTTGTCATTTGAATTTCTGTCATTCTGATTTGTTTCGAATTTCGAGCTTCGAATTTCGAATTTGCCCTTGTAGCTCTTGCCTTTCGCGATATTCTTTTCAAAGCTGATTTCCGTATTTGTGTTGCCGCTGGGCCTGTGTCTTGCGCTGATCATTGCAGGCGCGGTCGTTGCCAGATGGCGATTGAAGACAGGAACGGGGCTGATGCTGGGCGCAGTCGGGCTGCTGTGTCTGTTTTCAGCGCCTGCGGTTTCGGATTATTTGCTGAAATCCCTGGAGCATAGGTATTCGCCTGTCGCTGTTGAAGATTACCCCAGCGCCGATGCCATTGTGGTGCTGGGCGGGGCCGTGGGGGTGACGGATATGCCGGGGATCGAGGCGGATCTCAAGGATACCTCGGACCGGGTGTTTTTTGCAGCAAGGCTGTACCGGGCCGGAAAGGCGCCGACGGTGATGGCCGTGACCGGGCAGGTGGACTGCGAAGATCCGTTCAAGTCAGGGGCAGAGGCCATGGCGTGGCTGCTCCAGGAATGGGGGGTGCCGGCGGAGGCGATTGTCAACATTTCAGGGAGTTATGTAACAGGGACGGATGCGGCGCTGGTCAAGGCGGCCATGGAAGAGCGGGGCATGAAACGGGTGCTTCTGGTCACCTCGGCCAGCCATATGCGACGGGCCCTGGCCACCTTTCAGACGGCCGGAATCGACGCCGTTCCCGCAGCCACGGACTACGAAGAGATAGACTGCCGAAAATGGACCGAGGAGAAATCGATCCTCATGGAGTATCTGCCCGATGCCGAGGCCCTGGCGAGGAGCACGAGGGCGGTCAAGGAGTACGTGGGGTACGTGTATTATGGGTGGAGGGGATGGATTACGCCTTCGGCGTTGGATGACTGACTTCGTCAGGGATGAATAGGATGAGTCCCTGCGGGACGGATGATTGGGATGAATAGGATGAGTCCCTGCGGGACGGATGATTAGGATGAATAGGATGAGTCCTTTTGGGACGGATGATTAGGATGATTAGGATGAGTGGCTTCGCCACGGATGATTAGGATGATTTGGATGAATTGGATGGACAGAATGGGGCGGGGAAGGTCTGATGGAAGATGAGATTTTGGAGAGGAATAAGAATCTGAATCGGGGGTTTCGGAAGCTGGACGTTTGGAGGGAGGCTATTCAGCTTTATGCCTTTGAGAAGAAGGCCCTCGATAGTCTGAAAAAGATCTCGTTCAAGATAAAGGATCAGATTTTAGATTCCGTGTTTTCGATTTCATCAAATTCCCGCCCGGTTAAATAGCTTGAGGTGTCAAAATTGTACTACACGTACGTACTTCAGAGTGAAAGAGATGGTAACTTCTATGTAGGATTCACCAAAGACCTCAAGCTAAGATTTGAGCAACACCAGAACGGACGAGTGGAATCTACCAAAGAGAGAAGGCCGTTGAGCCTGATTTACTATGAGGCCTGCCTAACCCAAGACGATGCAACGAAGCGTGAGAAGTACCTGAAAACGTATCACGGGAGAATGTTCCTCAGAAGGAGGCTCAAATCTTATTTAACTGGGTAAAAGGGATACTGTCGGAGGTCGATCAAAGAATACATACAGTTTGTGAATGTGGCGTTGGGGTCTTGTGGGGAAAACTATTCGCAATTTTATGCCTTGTTGGAGTCGGGTGAGATTAGTCGGGCGGTTTTTGATGAGTTTGATGAGAGACATCATCGCATCGAGAACAAGCTGATGAATTTGGCAAAGGCGCTCTCCAAGAAGATGAAGGCGGGGGAGGATTGGGATTCGGATTATAAGGTTTAAATGATTTGCTTTACGAAGGATGTCTGACTTCGTTAGGGATGATTGGTGATTAGGATGATTAGGAGGGCCTGGCGGCGGGGATGATTGCGATCAGTCCCTGCGGGACGGATGATTGGGATGATTGGGATGAGTGGCTTCGCCACGGATGATTGGGATGATTGGGATGGTTAGCATGATTAGGACGAATGCCTTAGGCAAATGGCATGGGCTAAAAGCTGGCGGCGCAGAATGAAAAGACATTACCGATAGAAGGATCAGCGCAAGGCGGTGGGATGGGAGTTGAACCGGCGCCTAAGGTGAAACATTGGAAATAACGAACAAGGAACTCAAAGAATACATTGATGAAAATGGCAGAAGTCCATTTCGCGAATGGCTTTTATCCTTGAAAGATATGCACCTGCGGGCAAGAATGCGTATCAGGATCAATCGCTTAAGGTTGGGGAATTTTGGCGACTGCCGTTTCCTTGGCAATGGTGTATATGAACTGAAAATGGATGTCGGCCCCGGTTATCGTCTGTACTTCGGGCAAGAGCGTGGCGCGGTGATCATCCTTCTTTGCAGGGGCGAGAAGAAGAGCCAGCAAAAGGACATTGAGAAGGCCAAGAGGCTGTGGCAGGATTATATTAGGAGGAGAAAATGACAACAGTATCTGTTAGCTACGAACAAGGTCTGATCGAGGATCTGCGCAATCCGGCTGAGGCTGCTCACTATATTAACGCCGCTATGGAAGAAGGCTCTGAAGAGATGCTCACGTTAGCACTGCAGGATGTGGCAAAAGCCATGCAAATTGATGACCCTGCATACGCGAGTTCATTTGAGAAGGACAGCCCTGCGAGCGTCTTTTCCGCTGACGATGGCGCCAGGTTGTGCAGACTGGGCGTCGTGTTCCAGAGGATGGGCCTGAAGTTTGGGGTCGAAGCGGGGTTGGATCGTTAATGAACGAAGAGCCTGATCCACCACAAATACCTTCATGAACCCCAAGGCGCGGGCTATCGGTCAAAAATGTTGACGGTTCAGACCGTCAACAACCCGTCAACTCAGATATGCAGGGAAACCGGTTGATCCACAGACAG
>Ga0172371_10013564_pt1 | contig 10599 bp, 7 predicted proteins | sample Lak12m_FD_114543 | JGI IMG/M metagenome (GOLD analysis project Ga0172371, IMG submission 114543) | Freshwater microbial communities from Kabuno Bay, South-Kivu, Congo - kab_022012_12m | ecosystem: Environmental > Aquatic > Freshwater > Lake | place: Democratic Republic of the Congo: South-Kivu... | reverse complement strand
TTTTATTACGGGGATACTGCGGCGGAAAAATTTCCAACACTTTTTGCAGCATATTCGCCGCTTCTGGCGGGCGTAGTGAACGCGCCAGGGAAAGTTCCAGCGCGTTACCTTGCGGCGGAGCGGAAACTTCGGCGGCATCCTGGGCGGAGATGACGATGACAGGAATGCCGCTGAAGGCTGGGGGCAGATTCATCAGCCAGGTGTGGCCGTTTTGGTCGGGCAGCTCCAGGTCCAGCAAAATCGCGTCTACCAGCTGCGCGGCCAGAATTTCATCCGCTTGGGCGGCGCTGCCCGCCGCCAGCAGGTTCAATTCCCAGCCTTCGGCGCGCAGCGCCTGGCGCACAAAACGCAGCATGGCCGGGTCATCATCAATCACCAGCAAAGTGTTGAGATTTTCGGTTAGTCCGCGCAGCGCGTCAAGCAGCGTTTTTCGCCGCGCGGGTTTTACCAGGTGTGCGCGCAAGTTGGCGTTTTGCAGGCCGCTTTTGCCCAGGGCCAGACGAATAACGGGCAGGGCATAGGGCAGGTTCTCTACGGCCAGGGCCTGGGCTTGCGGCGAGAGCAGCACGGCGCGTGGAAAATGCTCCAGCAAGGCGGCGTTGGCTGACTGGCCTTCTGGCAAGGGGATGAGCGCCCAGCCGGGCAGAATGCTTTCCAGGGCGGCGGTTTCTTCGGGCGCGAAGCCCACCGTCAGCAGCAAGCGGTTTTCCTGCTGCGGCAGCGGAGCGCCGTTAGAAGACGAAGCGGCGCCTGGCGCGGGCGGCTCCAGCGGCAGGGTAAACTCGAAGCGAGTTCCCTCGCCCAGGCGGCTTTCCACCCGCATTTCACCTCCATGCAGGTCTACAAACTGGCGGCTGATGTACAACCCCAGGCCGGTTCCCGCCCGGCGGCGCCAGTTTTCCTGCCCTACCTGGCGAAACTCGTCAAACACTTTGGGCAGGTCTTCGGCGGCAATGCCCGCTCCCGTATCGGTGACGCTGATGAGCAGACTTTGGGGCTGGGGTTCAACGCTGAGGGTAACGCTGCCCCGGTCGGTGAAGCGCAGCCCGTTGTTGAGCAGGTTGAGCAGAACTTGCCGAATGCGGGTCGTATCCATTGAAACGGGCGGCAAATGCGCCGGTAGTTGCAGCCGCAAGGCAATCCCTTTTTTCTCAAAGGCGCTGCGCAGCATATCGCACACATCGCCAATCACTTGTTCCAGCGCCGCTTTTTCGCGGTACAGATTCATTTGGCTGGCGTCTATCTTCCCCATGTCGAGAATGTCGTTGATGAGACGCAGCAAGTGGCGGCTGGAAGTGTAAATTTCCTGAGCATCGTCATACAGGCCGGGCGGCCAGGTTTGCAGCGGGGCGTAGGTTTCGGGGGCGTTGACCATCAGGTCGCTGAAGCCAATGATGAAGTTGAGCGGGCTGCGCAGCTCGTGGCTGACGGCCAGCATGAAGCGGCTGCGGTTCTCGCGGGCTTCTTCGGCCTGGGCGCGGGCGGCGGTGAGCATTTCATTCATGCGTTCCAGCTGGTAATTGACCTGGTTGCGGTCTTTCAACATGCGGCTGATTTCGGCGCGATGGTCGCGGGTCTCTTCCAACAAGCGGCTGGCTTCGTTGTAGTGATACGAAGCGCTATGCAGCGCCGCCAGCAGGTTGCTGGAGATACTCCAACCAAAAACGGTGGTGAAGATGCTGCCGACAACAATTGCCAGCAGGTAAGCCGGATTCTCGCCCCGAATTTGAAAGAAGAGAAAAGCGTACAGCCCGATAAAAACGCTCACCCCAACGGTGTAAGGCAGCCCCAGAGTGACGATGCTGACCAGCGGCAGGAGGCTGAGCAGCAGGAAAATTTCTGCCCGCTGGTAGAGAAAATATCCCAGGCTGATGGCGCCCGCCAGGCCGAGCAGCCACAGCAACTGCCCCAGGGTGTAGCGTTTTTGCAGCAGCCGCAAGGTGAGCATGACCAGCCCCAGCATGTAAATGGAAATAAACCACAAGCTTGGGCTAAAAATTTTCGGGTAGCCGAGTGTGGCAATGAAATGCCAAACCAGGTACAGCCCGGCAATGGTGTACACCAGAGTGCGGGCGGTGGAGCGCATCAGCTCGCGCACTTCATCCTTCATGCCTGGTTTTTCTCCAGAATGCCGATATTTGCCAGCGTATCCAGTAATTCCTTTTGGGTAATCGGTTTTTTAAGGAAGGCGCTGGCTCCCAGCGAAAGCGCCAACTGCGCCTCGCCCCAGGCGGAGCAGATGACAATCGGAATGGAGCGCGTATTTTCGTTGAGTTTGAGCGCCTGCAGCACTTCCCAACCGTCCAGCCGGGGCATCATCACATCCAGCAAAATGAGCGCGGGATGCAGGCGCAGGGCGGCGGCCAGGGCCTGGGCTGGGTCGTCCAAGCCGGTCACCTGCAGCGCGGTCAGGCTCAGGTAGCGCTGAAACATTTTCAGCGCGGCGGGATGGTCGTCTATCACCAGGGCACAGGGCGGCAGGGCCGGTTCAAAGCGCAGAAGCATTTCTACGCTGCCGGCTTGCCCGGCTGGGGGCAGGTTCTCTTCCAGGCTGACGTTCATTTGGGCGCACAGACGGCGGGCAAATTCCACCGAGTCGTTTTCTTCGGCCTGGGCGCTTTGCCACTGCTCGTGGGCTTCAAAACGCAATTGAAGCGTCTGGTTTTTCCAGCCCAAATAGAGATTGGAGCCGGAGCGCAGGTGCAGCGCGTAGTTGAGCAGGCTCAGCAAAGCCTGGCGCAGCAACACTCGGTCGGCAAAAATGCGCGGCGCGGGAGCAGGCAGGTTGAGCTGCAGCTGAACCCTTTCGGCTTGCAGCCGCGCCGCCGTCAGGTTTTTTAGCCCCTGTAAGACCTCGCCCAAATTCAAGTTTTGCGGGTGCGCTTCAAATTGCTCGCTTGGAGAGGCCTCTTCGGTTTCAAAATAACGCTGCCACAGGCGGGCGCTCAGCGCCTGCAGTGCGCGGCTGTGGTCGCGCCGGAACTGCCGGTCGCCGATGAAGAGAGCGGCGGCGGCCTGACGCGGGTCGAGACCCTCGGTGTAACGCTGGCGCAGAATAAGATAGGGCCGGGCTTCGGGCGATTGAGGCTGCAGGTTTTTTCCCGGCGGACGCAGCGCCTCAATCTCCTGGCGGATGACGCTCTGAATGTATAACCCGCGCGGCTGATGGCTGCCCGCCGGAAGCGGAAAACTGGCTGCCAGGGGATGTGTTTCGACCGCCGCCGGGTCATACAGGCGTGACAGCAAATCTTTAAGCAAACTGGTAAAAGTTGTCTGGTCCATGTCCAATCTGTGTCCGGTGGATGTCCGTTTTTTGGTTGCGCGGCGGGATGGCAGCGGGTAAACTGATTCTACTCGTTAACCGCTTTGGCGGCAGTCCCGCCAGCGGAATTTTGGTAAAGGAGAAGAAGCAATGTCTCTCAAAAAGTTAACCTGGTCTGTGGTCAGCCTGCTGGCCCTTCTGGCGGTTGTGCTGGCCGCCTGCGCCCCGGCGACCCCCGCCGCGACCGAAGCCCCGGCAGCCACCGAAGCCCCGATGGCGACCGAAGCCCCGGCAGCCACCGAAGTCCCTGCCGCAACAGAAGTTCCGGCCACTCCGATGAAAGTGGAAGTCTTTTCGTGGTGGACAGGCGGCGGCGAAGCCGCTGGTCTGGACGCGATGATTAAGGTCTTCCAGGCGCAGTACCCCAACATCGAATTCGTCAACGCCGCAGTCGCCGGTGGCGCCGGAACGAATGCCCGCGCCGTGCTGGCGACTCGCCTGCAGGCTGGCGACCCGCCCGATTCCTGGCAGGGCCATGCCGGTCAGGAATTGATTGGCACGTATGTTCAGGCCAATCAACTGCAGCCGCTCAACGACCTGTACGCCGCCGAAGGTTGGTTGGACGTGATGCCGAAGACTCTCATCCCGCTTATCTCGCAGGATGGCAACATCTACTCGGTTCCGGTCAACATTCACCGCGCCAATGTCATGTGGTACAACCCCAAAGTCCTGGCCGACAATGGAATTGAAGTTCCGACCACGATGGACGAATGGTTTGCCGCGATGGACAAACTGCAAGCGGCTGGCATTACCCCGCTGGCAATGGGCGAACAATGGACGGCTATGCACCTGTTTGAAACCGTCATGCTTGGCACCCTGGGCGCCGAAAAATACAACGGCCTGTGGGACGGCAGCGTGGCCTGGGACAGCGCCGAAGCCAAACAAGGCATTGAAAACTACAAAAAAGTTCTCACCTACGTCAACTCTGACGCCGCTTCCCTCACCTGGCAGGATGCCGCTCAGCTGGTCACCAATGGCGATGCCGCCTTCAACGTGATGGGCGACTGGGCTGAAGGTTACTTCCGCGAACTGGGCAAAACCCCCAATACCGACTACGGCTGGGCTCCTGTTCCTGGCACGGTGGGCGTCTTCCAATTCCTGTCCGACTCCTTCGTTCTGCCGGTTGGCGCTCCTGACGCCGAAGGCGCAACTGCCTGGTTGAAAGTGGCTGGCTCCAAGGCCGGTCAGGAAGCCTTCAACCCGGTCAAAGGCTCCATCTGCGCCCGCACCGACTGCGACCCGGCTCTCTTCGGGGTTTACCTGCAATCGGCTATGGCCGACTGGTCGAGCAATGTCGTGGTTGGCTCGCTCACGCACGGCGTGGTTGCCAACGACTCCTGGAAGACGGACATCAATACCGCCCTGGGTCTGTTCCTGGCTGACCAGAATGTGGATACCTTTGACGCCGCGCTGGTAACGGCCTGCAAGACCTCCGGTCCCTGCAAGTAAGCGTTCTCCTGTTCTCTCCATCCCGAAGGCGGACGCAGTTTGTCCGCCTTCGGGACACCGCCCAACCGATGAAACCTGCGGAGTAATTTATGCTCAAGTTTAAAAACCGCGACACGTTGCTTTCGATTGCTCTGGTAACTCCCTCCATTGTGGCGGTTGCCATTTTTATTTATGGCTTCATCGCCTGGTCGGTGCGCGTTTCTCTTAGCCAGTGGAAAGGTTTGCTGCCCGATTACACCTGGGTAGGGCTGAAGAATTACATCGAACTGTTCAGAGACGCTCGTTTTCAGGTGGATATTCGCAATACCATCATTTTTACGGTTGTTTTTGTCGGCGGTTCGCTTTTGCTGGGGCTGCTGATGGCGATTTTGCTCGACCAGAACTTGCCGGGCGAGACTTTTTTCCGCAACCTGTTCCTGTTTCCGATGGCGATTTCCTTCATCGTCACCGGCGTTGTCTGGCGCTGGCTGATGAACCCGGCCACCGGCAGCCGCATCAGCGGTTTGAATCAACTTTTTGACTCGCTGGGGTTGGATTTTCTCATCAACCGCTGGCATACCACCCCGTTTTGGGGCATAGCCGCGATTGCCCTGGCGGCAATCTGGCAAATGTCGGGATACACGATGGCAATGTATCTGGGCGGCTTACGCAGCATTTCAGATGAGCTGCGCGAAGCGGCGCGGGTGGATGGAGCCAGCGAGTGGCAAATTTACCAGCACATCATTTTGCCTTTGCTCAGCCCAATTACCCTGAGCGCGATGATTATTCTCGGACATATTTCCCTCAAAGTGTTCGACCTGATTGTGGCAATTGCGGGCAAGCAGCTGCCGCTGGATGTTCCCGCCATTTACATGTGGCAAGTGACCTTTGACGGCTACTTCTTCGGCAAAGGCGCGGCCATTTCGGTTTTACTGCTGGTGGTTGTTTCGCTGCTGGTTATTCCCTACATCCGCTACAATCTCAAAAACGAGGCTGACGTATGAGCGCTCTTCGATTTCGCTTTCAGTGGCGTTACCTGCTTTTACTGCCGCTCCTATTTATGACGGTGTTTTATCTGGTGCCAATGTATGTCATGCTCGTCACCGGTTTCAAAGCGTTTGATGAAGTCAGCCTGAAAACGATGTGGGCCTTGCCGCGCGGCATCGCCTTTGATAATTACATTGAGGCCTACCAGAAACTGGCGCCTTCGCTGTGGAACAGCATCAACATGGTGGTTCCAGCGGCCATTTTGTCTTCGTTTTTAGGTTCCATCAACGGTTTTGTGCTGGCGCGTTGGAAATTTCGCGGAGCTGATATTATCTTCCCGCTGATTTTGTTTGGCATGTTCATTCCTTACCAGAGCATTCTCATCCCGCTGGTCGAGTTCATGCGCAGAATCAACATGTATGGCGGGCTGCCGGGGTTGGTGCTGGCGCATGTCATTTACGGCATTCCCATTACCACCCTCACCTTTCGCAACTACTACGCCACCGTCCCCAAAGAGATTATCGAAGCGGCGCGGATTGACGGGGCTGACCTGATTAAAACGTACCTGCACATTTTGCTGCCGCTTTCCCTGCCCAGCTTTGTGGTGGTTCTCATCTGGCAGTTCACCTCGGCCTGGAATGATTTTCTGTTTGCGGTTGTGTTGACGAACCCCGATTCCTGGCCGATTACGGTGGCCCTCAACAACATGGCGGGCAGCCAAATTATTGCCTGGAATGTGCAGATGGCTGGTTCTCTGCTGGCGGCTTTGCCTACGCTGCTGGTTTACTTCTTCCTCGGGCGTTACTTCCTGCGCGGGCTGATGGCGGGCGCGCTGAAGGGATAGCCCACGCGCATCATTTTGTGAACACAGCTGCGGTTTGTTTTTTTAGAAAAAAAACGTAACTGCTCAGCGCATCCATTTTGGCGTGTTATTTTGAACTTCAGCATGTCATTTCGAGCGTAGCGAGAAATCTTCCCAACATGGCGCAGATTTCTCCTCGCTATCGCTCGTCGAAATGACAAACCCCTGAATAGTTACGAAAAAGCTACCAGTCGGAAGAGGATTCATAGCCCCAGGTTATCAGCGCCTGCCCGGCGATTTCCTTAAATTGCTGCCGGTCGGCGGCAGTGAACAGAGCGCGCCAGTTGCCGGCTTTTCCTTTGGGCAAAAAACTGGCAATGCTTTCGTTGCGCTGCGCCTGCCAAACTTCATCCAGGTTCTGACCCATTTCTTTTTGAATCTCGGCCTCCAGCCCGGCGGGAACGTCCACGCCCAAAAAAGCCCACAGACGGGTCATTTCGGGCAGCGGATTTGCCAGCAGGTCTTCGTAGCGCAAACTGAGATAAGCGCCATCGTACAGGCGTTTGGCTTCGGCGTCAATCTCGGTCACGTCCTCGCTCCAGCGCCGCGCGGTTTGCTGCACAAAGGTTGGGGTGAAAATGGAACGGCGGCCATCGCTGAAGGGAGTTGGGTCGCGCCGCAGGTCAGCCATGATGCGCCGGTCTTCGGCGGTGAGAAATTTGGATTCTTCGACAAAATTGCGGAAGCGTTCCGAAATGAGTACATCGCGCCCATCGCGCACGATGTAAATAACTTTTGCGTCGGGGTAAACGGCGCGCATATCGCGCACCACTTCGCCGTGCCGGGTGGAAGAAGGGCTTTTATCGCCAACGATGGATTTTCCCAGGCGGGCCGCCTCGCGTTCCATCATAAAATCGGCGGCGGCGCGCATCACCAGCGGCGATAGGTCGCGCCCGTTGTTCCAGCGATTCGATTTGCGCGAGAGCCAGTCGGCGGCTTGCGGAGTGTTCACCAGCGATTTGAGCAAGGGAGCGCGGGTAAAAAAATGCGCCTGATAGTTGCAATGCACCTGCGGGTGCAGGCGGGTGAGACGCATCAGCAGGGTAGTGCCGGAGCGGGCATGGCCCAGTAAAAAAAACTTGGGGCGCGGAAAAAACAGCCGCGCTTCGGCGGCTTCTTCGTCTGTCAGGGCGGGGATTTCTTCGCGCAGCGCGCGGGCTGGCGGCTCTCCTTTCAGCAGCAGGCGCACAGCGGCGCGGAAACGAGCGGCAAAATTCATCAACATTCTCCAGGGGTGACAGATTTATGGGTTGTGTCGTTTCTCTTTTTCAATCTGAGCCGCGCGGGGCGCAGGCAAGCCCAAATTATACCGCCCGCGCATGGGAAAAATAGCGGTCCTTAAGCGAGAGCAGCGGCGCTTCCAACCAGCGATAGCTGGCTGAAGCAGCCAGCAGGGTGAGAAGAAAACTCAAGACGGCGATAAGCGGCTTGTTGATGTCTTCTGACCAGCCAAAATCGCGCACGCGCGCCACAAACCAGATGATGGCGTAATGGTAAACGTACAGGCCATAAGAAATTTTCCCCAAATGGCGCAAAAACGGCGCTTCCAGCCAACGCACAAACAACCCGGTGCGGGCCACGTTGTAGATGAAAATGGCAAAAGCGTAGTCGAGCAGCGAGTAGCCCCAGATGTGCTTGAGGCCATTTGTCAGGGGATGGACAAAGCCGAGAGCGGTCAGGTCGCCTGCCGACCCGCTGATGAGCCATTGCGATGCGTAACCAATCAGCGGCAGAAGAATTGCGGCAGCGGCTAACTGCAGGCGCGGGCGCGGCAGTTCAAACTGGCTGATGTAGGCTCCAAAAGCAAAGGCGTCCAGGTGCGAAAAGGGTAGAACGTACACGCCAAACGGCGTCAGGCGATAGTCCCAGCCGAACCAGCCGCCGTTGAAAGCGGCAGCCGTCAGCAGGCGCAGCAGCGGCCCGGTCAAAATGACCCCTAAAAATAAGTGGCGGTAGTGACGGCGCGGAGTTAACAAAATGAGCAGCGGCCAGAAAACGTAAAACTGTTCTTCAATCGAGAGTGACCAGAAATGACCCAGAAAACGATGTTCGATAAAGCCGCCCCAGGCGCTGTAAAAGTCGTAAACATAGGCCAGCGCAAAAGGAATCTGCTCAAACAAGAGATTCATGTACTGGGGGCGAAACCCAGCTGCCAGCAGCAAAACTGCGGCCAGGCTTATCAGCGCCAGGTAAAAATAATATAGTGGGAAAATTCGCAAAAATCGCCGCCCGTAAAATTTGAGAAAGTATTCTCGCGGCGGCAGGGTTTCTTTCATCTTTATCAGAATGCCGGTGATGAGAAAACCCGAAAGCACAAAAAACAACAGCACACCTGTCCACCCAAACATCAGGTAGTCGGTGTGCATGGCAAAGACCAGCAAAAAGGCAATGGCGCGAATGCCATCCAGGCCGGGAATCATGAGACGTCAGGCCAACGCCCCGTGCAATTGCATTTCGATGTTGCGCACCCGGCGCTTCAGGCCGTCATTTCGTTCCAGCGAGTCGGCAATTTTTTCGATGGCGTACATCACGGTGGTATGGTCGCGCCCGCCCAGCGCATCGCCAATTTGGGGTAGCGAAGCGTCAGTTTGTTTGCGCAGCAGATACATGGCAACCTGGCGCGGTTCGGCCACTTTTTGCGAGCGGTCGCGCCCCAGCAGCGCGTCTACGCTGATTTGCCATTCGTGCGCCACAATTTCCAACACTTTTTGGGCCGAGATATTTTGGCGTTGCGGCAGCAGGTCGGCCAGAGCGGTTTCTACCAGGCGGGTATCCAGCGCAGCGCCGCTTAAATCAGCGAAGGCTACCAGGCGGTTCAGCGCTCCTTCCAACTCGCGGATGTTGGATTGGACGCGGCGGGCAATCAGTTCCAGCACACCATCGGGGATTTGGCGACCCATTTTTTCGGCTTTGTAGCGCAAAATGGCCTGACGGGTTTCCAGGTCGGGCGGCTGCACATCGGCGGCCAGGCCCCACTCGAAGCGTGAGCGCAGGCGTTCTTCCAGCGTCACCATGGCTTTGGGAGGCCGGTCGGAAGAGACGATGATTTGTTTTTCCTGCCCGTGCAAGGTGTTGAAGGTGTGGAAGAATTCTTCCTGGGTAGATTCTTTTCCGGCGATAAATTGAATGTCGTCAATCAGCAAAACGTCAATCGAGCGATATTTTTCGCGGAAGGCCGGGGTGGTGTGCGAGCGAATGGCATTAATCAGGTCGTTGGTAAACTCTTCGCTGGAAACGTACAAAACCCGCAGGCCGCGCGCGGTGCAAGAGTTGCCGATGGCGTGCAGCAGATGGGTTTTTCCCAGGCCTACGCCGCCGTACAAAAACAGTGGGTTGTAGGCGCGGGCAGGCTTTTCGGCTACGGCCAGGGCGGCTGCGTGCGCCAGGCGGCTGTTGGCGCCCACAACAAAGTTATCGAAAGTGTAGCGCGGGTTGAGCGTGTTGTTGCGGGCTGGCAGCGCAGACGCTTCGGAGGGCGTTTCCTCCTGCGATGAAACGGCTTCTTCCGCTGTTTCCTGCCCAGCCACGATGAAGCGCAGTTCCACCGCTTCCCCGGTTTGTTCTTTCAGCAAAGCCAAAACATTCTCGCGCAGACGCTCTTCCAGCCAGTCGCGGGCATAGGCATTGCGCACCCCAATCGTAAACGTCCCCTGTTCCAGGCGCAGGACGCGCGTATCGCGCACCCAGGTCTCAAAAGAGGAGCGGGGCATTTGCATTTCCAACTGTCCCAAAACCGACTGCCAGGTGAGTTCAGCGTTCATGGATGACTCCGTGCAAAAAGAATGCGAGGCGCAGAAAAATAACCCCTGCCGTCAGACAGGGAAAGAAAGAAGCTAATTTGCGCTTACCAGGGAAGGGCGCGGTGGGAGCGCGCCGAAGAAGTGGACGGCATTTTAGCAGAAAAATGCCGCTTGTAGCGCGCGCTAAACCTACGCAATGTTAAAAAAATCCTTTTTTTTAAGTCAGTGAAACCTTAACGGCTTTTGAGAGGCGCTCATGC
>Ga0172371_10013562_pt1 | contig 10599 bp, 8 predicted proteins | sample Lak12m_FD_114543 | JGI IMG/M metagenome (GOLD analysis project Ga0172371, IMG submission 114543) | Freshwater microbial communities from Kabuno Bay, South-Kivu, Congo - kab_022012_12m | ecosystem: Environmental > Aquatic > Freshwater > Lake | place: Democratic Republic of the Congo: South-Kivu... | reverse complement strand
TCGAATGATTTGTCTGACAACACCAAGCTGCCTTTCTGGGTAGCAGGGGATCGGGTGGGAACCTACCTCGAAGCGATGGTGGGGGAGTCGGCTTACGCCAACGGTGAAACGGACGCCAACACGGTGGGGCTCTGGCATCTGGAAGAGCAAAGCGGCTCCGGAGCGTACATAAAAGATTCTTCCAGCGTTGGCAACCACGGCACTCCCACCGGTACCACCTTCACTGACGGGAGAATCGGCAAAGCAAAGCTGTTCGACGATTCAGACGACTACATCAACATAGGCGACAACGCGGCACTCGATCTCTCAACCAACGGGACAGTCGAGGCGTGGATCAAACCCAACGCCAACGAAGCCGACAACTGGTTCGTATGCAAAAACGGCAATTATTGTCTAGGAGTTAACGCTTCAGGTGCTTTCTTGTTCACGGGAGCATCCGCTCAGGATGACGGGGGGACAACTCTTCTGGCGGGGAAATGGTACCACGTGGCGGTTACTAATGACAACACTACAGCAACTTATTACATCGATGGAGCCAAAGTGGCTACCGACTCGGTGGCTTGGGGAGCTACTCTTACCAATGATTTGAGGATCGGGAGGGACGGGGGTTCAAATTATTTTGACGGCCTAATTGACGAAGTGCGAATTTCCAATTCGGTCAGGTCGGCGGTGGAGATCCGCCAGGCGTTTGAAGCGGGGAAACGGACCCATCCGATCACTATTGATTTCCAGGCGAAGCTGGATTCGGGCAACTTGATTACCGGTTCGGGGGACACTTCTTTTACGGTGGACGCGCGGCCGTATCTGCCTACCACCAATTACGGAGAAAACCTTTATATCGGCGACAAAGTGATTGTGAAAGAAAACTACGATGGCACGGAATATATCGCCCAGGGGACGGTGACGGCCATTGCCGCTTCAAGCGGTGCGACCACGGTTGCCGCCTGGGACACGGGCTCCACTTTCCCCGGCAGCGGTTACACCGCCAACGCCAGCGTGTTCAAGTGGCAGAAAGAATGGATGGATCTCACCGCGCCGATTTCGAGCCAAATCGATGCGGTAACCAATTTGACTTTGAGGTGCACCGACGGCTCGGAGGGCCGCACGGTTTACCTGGACGATTTCAAATCAGGCGGACCATACCTCACCACCGCCGACGCCACCGGCAACGTAACTTCGACAGCCCAACGCTACATGCAGTACCGGGCAATATTTTCAACCACCGATTCCGCGGTAACCCCTTACCTCTCCGGCGTGACCGTGAATTATACCCAAGGCCCGACCACCGACCAACTGATGCGCCACGGCCGTTGGTTCAGTTCGAACGTAATCCAACCGTTCTGGTGGGCTCGCTAGAAATTTTAGTTTAAAATTCATTTTATGTTCTACTTTTTTATCTCTTCCAAAATCATCTTGACCATCGCGGCATCTTATTTAATCTCCCAAACTAGTCCCTGGCTGGTGCCGATATTTCTCTTGTTTATAGCGATTGACTTGATCGACAGCAAAGTGATGGGATCGGATTACCGCCCCTACGACAGTTTTTTTGACCGGACATTCGCTTATGTTTGCTTCTTTACCTTTCTGATTATTTCCCCGGCAGTATATCCCGCTATTATCTATATAGCGTCATTCGCGGTTAGGGATTTTTTCCTGGCGGGATTAATCCAGAATACTAAAAATTATTCCGCGAGATCGAATTTTCTCGATCGAGGCACAATGTTAATTACAGCGATATTTTTTTCGCTGCAGGCAGGAGGGATTGTGCCGCTTGACAGCCCCAACGTATCATTATTTTGTTTTTTATTGGCCGGACTGATTTTGTGTCAGGGGATAGATAAAGCACAAAGGGTAAAACGGGTAGACCGAGCTAACCGGGTAGACCGGGTTAAAAAAGCTCTGGGTTAACTCTGGCTTACTCGATTAACTTAATAATATCTTTTAATGCCCCTTTTTGAACTTAGAGTGATCAACTTTTTCGGAATAGCCAGCTTTCCCAGCTGGAAATTATTGTATTTTTTGGGAATTTTAGCCAGTGCTGTGATTGTGGTTAGCGAAGCCAAAAGATTAAATTTGGGAAGCAGCGCGACAGGGACAATTTTTGGTCTGAAGATGGTTCTTGGAGAAATATTTGGAAAAGTGCTGTTTTGGATTTCACACCTAATGTTGCATCGTGACATTCGGCCGGACCGGATTTTGAAATGGGATTCGTTGGGAAGAATCTATTTTGGTGAATTATTAGGAATAATTTTGGGAGTATTCGCTGGAGTGTTTATTTTCAAAGAAAGGAAGAATATGGCAAAGTTTTTTGATGTGTTTTTACTGGGCCATCTAGGTTTTATCTTTTTTTATCGGATAGGGAATCTAGCCAACCATTCCCATATAGGAAAAATTACCACCGTTCCCTGGGGCTTTTGGTATAACGGCCAAATCAGGCACGACCCCACCCTTTATGAACTTATCAGCATAGCGGCATTATTTAGTTTGGCATGGATTTTGCGGAAAAAAGTCAGCCGGCCGGGAATTCTGTCCCTTATTATTATCGGCTGGGTTTCGCTTTCCCGTTTTATTACCGATTTTTTTCGCAGCAACGACTTGCCGACTTCCAACTTTCACTTCCAAAACGGGCTGACGCTTAATCAGGTTGCTTACGGAATTATTTTCGTTTTATGTATTGGAATAATTTATTGTCTTATAAGAAAAAATAATGATAGCTTAACGAAAACTTAAAAAAATTATGACTATCATTAATAGGACAAAAAGTCTTTGCCCTGTCTGCCACCAGGTAATTCAAGCGGAAGTTTTTCAAAAGGAAAGCAGAGTCTTTATGAGAAGTGTGTGTTCCGAACACGGCGAAATAGTGAGTGACCATGTTTGGGATGACCCGGAAATCTACAAGGGGCTTAAAAAAGTGAAATTGGCAGCCGGTAAAGCCGAACAGATCGTCTTTGACACGACAAAAAAATGCAACTTGAATTGCAAAATTTGCTTTGCCAGAGCCAATGAATACCAGGGCAACGAGTTTAAAAGGGAGGGCCTGGACCGATTTAAGAATTACCGCCAAGTTTTTCTTTCCGGCGGAGAACCGACTACCCGGGAGGATCTGCCGGCGCTTATCCGGCGTTGCGTAAAAAACAAACAAAAGCCGATATTGTTTACCAATGGGATAAAATTGACTGACCTGTCTTATCTAAAGAAGTTAAAGGATGCCGGTCTCCGTTCGGTACTGCTGCAATTCGATACACTGAATGAAGAGGATTGCGAGTATATCCGGGGAAAAAGTCTCGTGAAGACAAAAATACAAGCGCTCCGGAACTTAAAAAAGCTCAATATCCCCGTTTCCATCTGGGCCGTGGTCGTGCGGGGGAGAAACTCCGGCGAACTGGAAAAGATTTCCCGTTTTGTGATGAAGTTTCCCAACGTAAAGACTTTTTCCGCTATCCCGATTTGGCGGATCGGCCGGTACAAGCAAGAAGATTTTATCCCGCCATCGGAAATTATCCGAAATTTTGGGGAGATCTATGGAATCAGCAAAGCCGAATTCGTTTCAACCACCCAGTTCGTATGCAATATTGATAGGATATTGTCGCTATTCTACAAAAAAAGAGGCAAGCTTTTTGGAGTTTGCATGATCAAAGGGCTGATATTTGAAAGTAAAGACGGATACCTAACCCTGGGACAAATTTTCAACGTCGAAAAAATCAACAAAAGAGTTGAGAAAATATTTGCCCGAGATAGAAAATTGATAGGTCTTATGGCATTTTTAGGATATTTTATCAAGACGGAAATATTTTTGAATTTTATAAAAAATAAGAATTTTAGAATGGTTTTGTTGAGACTGGCGGCCAACCTGCGCTTTGTGCCGGAGGGAAGATACTTGTTACTGAATCCTTTTCGATTCATAACGGTAGGCATATTTCCCAGCGCCAAAAACATAGATTTGGATTTTATTAAAGCCTGCAATTCATACGCTTTCAGCAATGACGACTATTCCACCAGGCCTGCCTGCCTGCACTATATTGAGCAGGACAACAAGAGCGACAAAACAAAAGAATAGAGAGGTAGATAATTGTGGAAAAGTTGGGGATAAAAATGGGGTTTTTGGGCACCGGCAAAAATTTTCCCGATATTTTGTGAAAAAACAAAGTTTTACAAAAGTTTTCCACAGGGTTTTTGGGAGTTTTCAAGAGTTTTTCCAAAAAAATTGTATTAAATAATTTCTAAAGTATAATTCGAAGCGTTAATGGTTGGAAACAAAAACACAATTAAAACAAAAAGATATTGGTTGATGCCCGAGGGAGATGGCAAAAATCCCTCCATCTCCCTTCGGCAGGAGACTTTTATCAATCCCGAAACGAATAGCAATACAAAAAGCACCTTACTATAAAAATTAAGTCAGAAAGGAGGATGGACTTAACGGTCTCGTGTTTATCGCGGGACAAGCTTCAAGTTTTGCGCAAAAAAAATAAAGCCGTAAAACTCGAAGGTGTTTTTTTGATTTCCCCCAATCGGAGGGCGCTACGAGGAATTTATGAGGGTAGATTCCTGGTAAAGCCTTCCGTTGGGGGAACCAGCCCCCCCAGGCTTACATTTATTTATGAGCCCCATGGACGGGGGCTGTTCTTTTTTTGGAGGGAAAAATCCTGCGACCTGCGCAGGATAAATCGACTTTACTTTTTTGTTGTTCTGGCGTAGAATAATTTAAATCAGTCATCATTCATCGCGGGGTGGAGCAGCGGTAGCTTGCGAGGCCCATAACCTCGAGGTCGCGGGTTCGAATCCCGCCCCCGCCACAAGATTTTGAAAAATTTCTTCCTTAAATAAAATAAAAATGAAAAGAGCAACCAAAACAATTCTCGTGGCCGCCCTTTTTCTGTTGGGTTTCGCGGCGGTTCCCGCGGCTCGCGCCGCCACCATCGATTCCGAAGAGCAAGCTTTCGTGGATCTTCTGAACGCCTACCGCAAAGATCTGGGCAGGACAGAGCTTAAAATTTCCATATCGGCCACCAACGGAGCGGAAGTGTTTGCCCAAAACTTTTCGGAAAACCCCGGCGACAGCAATGTTTGCATCCACATTGACACCAGCGGTGACGCTCCCGAAGAGCGCAGCCAGAAACACGGCTATTATTTTTTGACGGAAAACATGGGCTGGGGCTACGAAACTGCCCAGCAGATTTTCGACGCCTGGAAGGCCTCTGAAGGGCACAAGGAAAACATGGTTAACAGCGGAGGCCGGACCATCGGCATTGCCCGGGTCTATAATGCCACCGCGGTCGGCAAGACCGACTGTAACGGCCAAACGATTTCCTCCCCCTGGTTCTGGATCATGGACATAAGCGATGAAGGCGTGGAACGGCTGATCGGCAACAATTTGAAGACCAGCGAACTGTATTCCACCCAGACTTACCGCAAAATGACCGTTACAGTGAAAAAATGGAGCAAGAAAGCCAAAAAATATAAGAAATTGAGATATGGCGAGGTCGAAGTCTACGACAGCCACGGCCGTTTGCTGGACCATGATATCGCTGACAAGAAGGGTAAATGCGCGCTTTACATTTTGGGCAGCAGCAATAATATTGTGATCAAGGCCGCGAAATTTAAAGGGAACAGCACGGCTAAATTTTCTCTCAAAGGAAAACTGACCAGTAAGAAGAAGGTGAAGAGCAAAAGCACCACGCTCAAGAAAAACATCAAATTCGAAATTCGGTTTAAATAACCAATCAAAATCCCGGCAATATTGCTTTTCGGGACCGCACTCGGCTTCTTCCAGCGGAAGCCGAGTCCTCGGTACTCGGCGCAAAAAGTCCCGCCATTCGGCGGGACACCAAGCTTTTTGCGCCTGCGAACATCCCTCAAAGCAAATATCGCTGGGATTTTTAGCTGATAGAGCGGATCAATTATTGATAAAATGATTTTGCGGATATAATAATGTAGTAGTTAATAGTTAATCGTTTTAATAGATATGCGGAAAGTTTATTTGGATTACGCGGCCACCACGCCGGTGGCGCCGGAAGTGCAAAAGGCCATGAAGCCTTATTGGGACAAATTATACGGCAATCCGGCCGCCATGCACTCTTTCGGGCAGGAAGCGCGCCAGGCGGTGGAATCCGCCCGGGAAAAGCTCGCCCGATTTTTTAATTTTTCGCCCGAGGAGGTGGTTTTCACCAGCGGGGCGACCGAAAGCAACAATCTGGCTCTGCGGGGGGTGGCCAAGGCGGTTAAAAACCTTACCCCCCATGTAATTACCACGCCCTTCGAGCATCACTGCCTGCTCGACACCGCCAAAGACCTCCTGCGCGGTGAGGCGGAAGTGACTTTTATCAACTTGAACCGCAACGGGGTGGTGGACCCCAATGAATTCCTCCGAGCGATAAAACCCAATACGGTGCTGGTTTCAGTGATGTACGTTAACAACGAAATCGGGACTGTCGCCCCTTTGGAAGATATTGCGAAGGTTGTCCGGCAGGAAAGAGACCGCCGGGAAAAAACTGCCGCCAAATCCCAGAAGGAAACCTTGCCCATCTATTTTCACAGCGACATTACCCAAGCGGTGAATTATCTGCCTTGCGATATGCGCCGGTTGGGCGTGGACCTGTTCTCGCTGTCGGCGCATAAAGTCTACGGGCCTAAGGGCGTCGGGGCTTTGGGAGCGAAAAAAGAAGTTCAAATCGAAAAAATCCAGTTTGGCGGCAGCCAGGAATTCAATTTGCGGGCGGGCACCCACAATGTTACCGGAATCGTGGGAATGGGAGCGGCGATTGAAAGAATATCAAAAATCAAACATCAAAAATCAAAAATTGACGGGATTAAGAAACTGCGGGATTATTTTTGGAAAGAGTTGCAAAAAAACGTAACCAACATTTCTTTGAACGGCTCGCCGGAAAAGCGGGTGGCTAACAATTTGAACGTGAGTTTCGCCGGGGTGGAAGGGGAGAGCATGTTGCTGGCGCTTGATCAAGCCGGAGTGGCCTGCTCCACCGGCTCGGCTTGTTCCAGCGAGACTTTGGAGCCTTCCCACGTCCTGCTGTCGATCGGACTCACTCATCCCGAAGCCCACGGCAGCCTGCGCTTCACCTTGGGGGAAGGGAACACCAAAGCCGATATTGACTATGCGGTAGCGCAAATCAAGCTAATCGCTCAAAAATTGAGAAAAATTTCGGGGTTTAAATTTTGACAAAACCACTTCTTGACTTTAGGATAGAAAGACCAGTCTTGAATGGACAACAAAAACCGGAATCTTGCAACGAAATCAATACAAATAGGCTACTAACCACAACCAAAACCAAAAACTAAAGCTTAAGCGCTTCCAGTTTTTTGTTAAAGTTGTGGTTTTTAGTTGATGAAATGCCGAAACTCACGGGAGGGTATTTGGCAACGTGGTCGTTGTCAGCCCTGTCTTCGCTGTGGCGGGCTCCGCCATAAAGCGGGGCGGGGCGGGCACTTTTAAAATTTAATTCGTCTGACTCGTTTCAGACGTAGAGAGGAGGTGAGATGATGGAAGAAGACAAGAAAAAGAATTCGGAGGAAACCCCGGAAGACAAAGAAAGCGAAGAAATGGACGAAGATGAGCTGTTTTCCGACGACGAGGATTTCGGAGAGGAGGGAGACACTTGGGAACAAGTGCGTATGTGGTTCCAAGACAACCTGCGCGTTATCCTTTCCGTGCTGATCGTCGCTTTGATCGCGGTGGGAATCTATAATTATTCCAAGAAACCCGCGGAAGAAGGCCAACCTTTGGCCGGTGAACAGGGAGTCGCGGTCCAGCAGGGCGAAGAGCAGCCTGGGCAGCCAGGTGAACAGCCCGCGCCCGGCGTCGAAGTGCAGAACCAGAACGAGAATGGCGCTCCGGTAGTGGTGAAGGGCGGAGAAAATCAGAACCAAAATGCCCAAACCGGGCAACCCGCCGCTCCCCAACAGCCCCAAGCGCAGACTCCTGTGGAGAAAACCGCCGAAGGCTATACCGCCAAAGCTGATCCTGGAGACGGGGTGACCAACCTGGCTCGCAAAGCCACCAAGGAATACCTCAACGCGAATGCCGATTCCTCGCTTACCAAAGAGCAAAAGATCTACATCGAGGACTATTTGAGAAAGCATGTGGATCAAGGGTCGCTCAAAGTCGGCGATAGTCGAACATTCAGCGATGCCCAGATTAAGGATGCGATTACCCAGGCTAAGCAGCTGAACGAAAGGCAGCTTAATAATCTCAAGAAATACAGTGCCAGAGTTTCCGACCTCTAGCGCAGCCGTCATAGGGCGGCTGTGCGGGGTCGAAACTCCGAATTCATTGAATTTTTAAGCACTTTTCATCATTTTTTTCATATCTTCCTCTCGCTTGTTTCAACGCAAACAGGCAGAGAACAAAAGCCCCTTGATTTTTATCAGGGGGCTTTTGTATTGCTTGGAAAAATGATTGCTGAGGTATAGTTAATAATTTTTTAATCACTTTTTAATGATGGGTGTGGTATGATGGGCGAATAATAAGTAAAACGCACACATGAAAAAAATTATGCTGCTCCCGATTTTATTGGCGCTGATGCCGCAATTCATTTTAAAAGCGGATGAAAGTCACTACGCCGCCCCCGGACAAATAAAAATTTCGGAAATTAATCCCGGTGAGGACCAGGTCAGCCTAAAAAATTTGGGAAATTCGATGGTCGACTTAGCCGGTTGGGCGATTTATGATGAAAATGACCGCCACGAATTGTTTCTCACCGAGCCCGATATCATTAGGAATAACGCAGGCGGGGGACTTCAATTGGCTCCCCGGACCGAGCTGGTCATTTCTGGCAAAAACGATAACGATTTTAGGCTCTACAATGCGGGTGGAGAGGTAAGATTGTACTCCGGTCCGGTGGAGATTGACGGCAAGTTGGAGGACAAAATCACCTACCCGGCAGTCGAGGAAGGGAAGAGTTATAAAATTTTCTTTCCGGACCCCGACCAAAATGGCAACCACGACTCAAACCCCGAAAAAAACGCTGACCCCGATATTATTGATAAAATATATCAGATACCCGAGAATACCGATATCATTGACAAGAACAACAAAATTACTGAAAATAAAAACGGCAATCATACGCTTGAGAACCCCGCAAGCCAGTCGAAAATGTCTTATACGACAGATAAACGCAGCCTAAATGAAAACTCAAATATTTCTTACGAACTTGACCAAAGTAAATCTAGCGATCAAGAGAATTTTTTATCAAACAATAATACTAACCTCGATACTCTCACTTTCACCGCCAGCGCGCCGCTTAAGAGATCTCCCTGGGGATGGTTCTACTGGCTTTGGAACAGCTGGTTCCTCCGCCGCATAATCCTGCCGCTATTATCATTGTGGACTATTTTGTTTTGCGTAATTTTTTTGATTCGAAAAAAATTTTTAAGAAATGAGTAACAAGGAATATTATCGTTGGAGTATTTTGAAACAGCGTCTAAATGGTAAATTTAGACCTTACTACGATGAATCTTAAATCTGGGTTTGTTATCTAGGAAAAAATATTGGTTTTGAGCAAAATGGAAAAGGAAGAGAATTTTTAAGGCCAGTTTTAGTATTAAAGAAGTTTAATAAAGAAATTTTCTTGTCAGTTCCTCTTACGAAAACCTTAAGACAAGGGAAGTATTATTTTAATTTTGTATTTAGAGAAGGGGCTGTTAGCACTGCTATTCTTTCTCAAATCCGTTTACTAGACGCGAGAAGACTTAAATACAAAATCGGCGGAATCGATGAAATGAATTTCTTGTATTTAAAGCAAAAAATCAAGCGATTGATCGCCTGATTTTTTCTTGTTACCCCCGTAAGGGGGAGGGCATATAGCCATTGTAACCCCTTGGGGAGGGGGAGAACCTCGCGGTTCCATTTATACTTTTACTCTATATTAATAAAATAAATTGTCAAAAAACTACCCGCCCCGGAATTCGGATTCGGGGCATTCTGTAAACTTACGTTCCTATATAATAGGAAAAAATCTTGTCAAAATAATTTGATTTATGCGTATAATTCAGCTTATAATATTGCGTATTGGAGTGTGGCCAAGTGGTAAGGCACCTCGCTCTGAACGAGGCAACCGTAGGTTCGAATCCTACCACTCCAGCTGGCAACTTTTTTTATCGAGTGACCGAGGTGCTTCCCCTTTGTTAGTGAGGATATACGGGTTTTTTAGAAAGTCAAAAACAGCGCAAACCCGCCGACCGCTCTAGGATTCGAACTAATAGTTAAGAACTATCATTTAAGAATGAAAAAAGAAAATTCAAAAATTTATTTTAGCAAAAACACTTGCAGATTCGAGGCGGATACTGGGAAATTGGCAAAAATACCTAATTTACCTATTTCAGTCATATTACAAATAACAAGAAAATGTAATCTTTCTTGTGTTTTTTGCAGTGAAACAGAAAATATTCCCGACCCAACCTTGGTAGATTTGAAGAAAATGAGAGATAATTTAATTGGAGTTCCAAGAGTATTTTTATCTGGAAGAGAGCCTCTTCTAAGAAAAGATTTTGGCTCAGTTTTAGATATTTTTTCCAAAGATTTTATTGTCGGCCTTCCCACTAACGGAACCGTTATTCCTAAAAGCCTGCTAAACTCTCTTGCTAAGG
>Ga0172371_10013559_pt1 | contig 10602 bp, 4 predicted proteins | sample Lak12m_FD_114543 | JGI IMG/M metagenome (GOLD analysis project Ga0172371, IMG submission 114543) | Freshwater microbial communities from Kabuno Bay, South-Kivu, Congo - kab_022012_12m | ecosystem: Environmental > Aquatic > Freshwater > Lake | place: Democratic Republic of the Congo: South-Kivu... | reverse complement strand
GAGCAATCTGCCACTCCGCTATTGAAAACGTAGATTTCCGTGTTATGGCTGGCAGGCGCAGGAAATATCAAAAGTACTGCAGCAGCAGCACCCAAGGGGAGCACGGTTTTCAGCGCCAAAGAGTATCTGCCGCGCACCAGGAAAAACAGCCACAGGATGATCAGCACCAAAGCCCAGGAAACGCTGGCGCTGGCGGACAAACCCAGATATTTGAGCGGCAGATCCTGACACCAGGAGATCCAGCCCGTCCAAAGCTGGCACAGCGCCAGATACACCAATTGAAACAGCTTGCCCAGATACCAGGCGGAAGGGGTCAGCAGCACCAGCAGAGATACCGGCAGCAATATTCCGATCAGCGGGATGCCCAGGATATTGCCAATTAAGCCGTTAAAAGTGATTCTGCCAAAATAGTGCAGAGTGAGCGGCACGATCGCCAGGCTTACGAAAACCGAGGTCAGCAGCGCGTCTAAAGCCTGGTCGAGAGTTTTCAGCAGCGGATTGCTGAGCAGCCTTTCCTGGCTAAACAGCGGCAGACGGGGAACGCCGTGGATGATCACCAGCACAGCGACGAAAGAAAGCTGCAAACCGATGTTGAACAGCTGCAGAGGGCTGACCAGGGTAATGATGAACAGCGCCACGGCAAGGCTCTGCAAGCCTGCCAGAGGTTTTTCCTGCCAGTGGGCAATTATCCCGCAGCCGATCATGATTATCGAGCGGGTGATCGAAGGTGCCCAGTTGTTCAAGGCGGCAAAGAGCAGGATCAGCGGCAGGAACAGCAGTTCGGCATCCTGGCGTAACATGAATGGTCGTAAAAGACTTACCACAATCAGATACAGCATCCACACATGCAGTCCGCTAACCACGATCAAATGGATGATCCCGCTGTCGGTTAGCTCCTCCAGATATTCATATTTGGCGCTGGTGTCGCTGAACAGCAGACCCTGCGCCCAGCCTGCGTTTTTTCCCAGTTTCCTGTCCAGATTTTGCATTCCTGCCAGTCTGAGCCTTATTATCCAATCCCGGTATCCGGTTCCGGAAAGGCGGGTTATTCTGCCCAGTTGATATGCCTTTCCCGCATAGTGCGAGGGATAGATGTCCAAAATAGGATCCTGGGTGATGGGGGTGATATCGGCGATCCCGCGATACCAGAAACCCGGCTGCAGAGGCTGAACGGCAGTATAGATCAGTTTGTCCTTGGCTCTTTTGCCGGCAAGATCGTATAGCTTTATCTCATAACGCTTTTCCTCTGCAGAAAACACCTTGCTCAGCCGGAAAGTGATAGTTTGCCGGATACTGCCTTTTTCCTGTAGAATCGCGCTGAGCGGGGAAGGCGTCTGCCGGACACTCTGATAGCGCATTGCACCAGCCAAAACCATCAGCAGCAGCAACATAACCATCTGCAGCCGGGGAAAAATCCACGCCAACAGGCACAATGTGAGCGCCGGGATCAGCAGCAGCCAGACAGCGGGGTGCAGAATCCGGGCTAAGAGCATCCCTCCTGCCCAAAGTCCTACGGGAAGGGCAAGCGGAGCCGGAGCTTTAGCGTGAGCGGACATGGAAAAAAGCTATTTTTTAGCGCTGAAAAAGCCCAGGATAACTCCCAAAACCACGCTCCAAAGCGCAGCCAGACCTATGCGGTAAAGCTCGGGCAGCATAAAGGTAACCGTATGCGCCGGAATCCAGAACCAGACCAGCGAAAAGATGCTTTTGTGGATGTTTTTCCAGCTTTTCTGCTTTTCTGGCAGATTGTCCAAAGCCCGGTGCGCCAGAACCAGGGTAAGCCCAAACTGCAAATTCATAAACGCCGAAATTGCAAAGGCTTTGCCAAATACCGAGAGCTGCGGCAGCATGGCATGCGCCTCCAGAAACTCCACAAAGCCGGTGAAACCCTTGAAGGCATATTTAATGCCGATCGCCAGAATAGCCCAAACCACCATTTTCCAAAGCGTTAACGCGAACGTGAAAGGATAGCGGAAACTCTTTGATCTGATCCAGCGGGAGATCACCTCGCCGAAGGTTCCCAAAATAGCAAATTGCACCATCGCCGAAATAATGGGCATGGTTCTTACCCAGTTCACATACAGGTTCAGTAGTTCACTCATCTTTATATCCTCTTTTACGGTAATCAGCTAATAAGATGTTTGCCTGCTTCCTGGAACTCCGAGTTAGTGACTATATATTTTAATCGTTCAGTTTTACACCGAGGAATTGAATTCAACTACTTTTTGCCAATCGATCTCCCCTTTCTGATTACAGAACTCCGAACTGAACTCCAAGGATAGTTTATTGATCAACGCATTGTAATTCTTAATAAACTCGTCATTTCTTACTTTGGCTTCCGTGCCCAGGGGTTTGATCAATTCCACATACAAGCTTTCTCTGCCAGAGATGAACTCCCAGAACCTCTGACCACAATACTTGTAATAGTTGCCGGGTTTCAGCTCTGAATTGCTTTTGCCATAACAACATCCATTCACCGCTTCCACGTTTAACTTCGCACCAGAGGTCTTCAGGGTTCTTCTCGCCTGGTCAAAATTCTGCACCATCTTCTTGATCTGATCATGATTTCCCCAGTTGGGACCTGACTTGATACTGACTATGTATCTCACTCCATCCCGATCAAACTCAAGGTCTATACCGCTGGTAGAGGATTTTTTCCCACCATACACTTGCTGATTGATAAAAATAGCCAGCCCTTCCAGCCAATCCCCAAACAGGGTTTCCTCGCTGGAGCTTACATGTGCATCCAGAATGCTTTTCACAAAATCAGCGGCTATCCCAAGATTCTTTACCTTGGACAGATATGGGTTCTTTCTTTGTAATAGCTGCTTAAGATTAACCTTTTCCAGGCTGTTCAGCCGGCTCTCGTGAAATCTCTTGATATTCGTTCTCACATAAGCTTCAATATCAGTAAGCAAAGATGGATTCATAGTAACCTTCATAATCATTATAAACTAAACCCAATTCGTCTAATCTCTTTGTGGTCATCTCCACATATTCCGGCATGATATCAATTCCAATGCAGCTTCTATTCAGTTTCTCTGCGGCAAACACAGTGGTACCGGAACCCATAAACGGATCCAAAACCATCCCATGTTCAGGTGTAAATAGCTTAATAAACCACATGGGCAGTTCCAGGGGAAAAGCAGCACTGTGCTTTTTATTGTAACATTCCGTAGCCATGGTAAGCACATTGCTGGGATATACAAATTCCCTGCCTATCCAATTCGAGACATTCTTTCCGAAGCCGCTGTTATTTTTCGCATTATCTCTGGTTTTATCCGTTTCCGAGAGATTTTTTAGCCGGTTCTGCGCCCAATCGCCTACAGGAACCTTCACGGCATCCTGATCCATATAGAAGTTCTTTTCCTTATTGAACTGAAGTAGTCTTTCCCAACTATCCCTGAATCTGTTGGGCCATTTTCCGGGATAGCTGTTTTTCTTGTTCCAGATAAATTCTTCCGTCCACAACCACCCCTGTTTACGCATTTCCAGGATCAAATGCAAAACGTAGGTGCTTCGCTCCCCATCGATCACCTTTTCTTTGATATTGAGAATAAAAGTGCCAGAAGGTTTTAATACCCTTTTCATTTCATAAGCTATCGGCATGAACCAATCTACATAATGATCAGCGTGAATTCCCCCATAGGTTTTCTTTCGCTGGTCGGAATAAGGCGGGGAAGTGATAATCAAATCTACTGAAGCACTGGGAATATTCTGGAGAACAAGTTTTGAATCGCCCGTCAGGATTCTGTAGCAGCTTTTTTTCTGAACCAAAGGAAGTTTTTCTCTACTTTCTACTGGTAAAGACATTATTACATCCTCCTAAACTCATTCTGTTTTTCCATATTCTATTAGCGTGTATTCAATGTCAAGTCAATTTTCAGCTTTGACGATAGCAATGAGTTTTAAAAAGTAAACAAATCAATCTAACATATTGGCATATAACATTATTGCTTCGCATTGCTGCCTTCCAGCCCGCAGGGCGGCAGACCATAGCGATGGGTTCGGAGCGTAGCGGAGACCCACATATTATAGGTGAGCATGTTAGGCTCTTCTTCAAAGCGAGTGGGTAGATATCGATCCCTGTGCTGTTGGACACGAGCTGCCAGTCCGGCAGGATGAGGTTTGCATCCCGCAAAACATTTGCCCACACTGTTCCTACCTTAAGTTTATAGGATGGGTATAGCATGGGTAAAAGATGGGATCGCAGAATAGCAGGCAGCAGCGAAGGACTGATGCACATACTGGTAGCGTTGGTGTAAGCAGGATTATAGGCAATGGTTATTCCAGTTTTTCAGCACTTCCGCGTGTTTTTCCTGATAATGTGCATATACAGATTTGTCCGCTCCCTGCTCCTGATAACGGGAACTGACTGAAGAAAGGAACTTTTCCGCTTCTTCCCAACGCTCCTGCTTTGTATATATATCCACCACAATATTCTGATAGAAACTCAACATGCCTAAGGGGTCGCTACCAATCCTGAGAGTGAGGTCTATCAAGTCCTGCAGCTCAGCCAAGGCTTCATCATACTTGCCCAGGTAAAACCAAACATTGGAAAGGACTTTGCGTGCCACCATAGCTTGAAAGCTCTCCGTCGGAGCTACCTGTTTGAATATCTCCACAGACCTGCGTGCGTCAATTTCCGCCTCGTCCAGCCTACCCTTTCGGGTCAGAATACCTGCCAGACCACGTAGTATCACTGCCACCTCAAAGGTGCAGTCACTCTTCCGGGAGATCTGCAGTTCCAGATTTTCCCTATGGTATGCTTCTGCATCCTCATATCTTCCCAGTTCAGTGGTAATGCTGGCAAGGTGCTGCATTACCTTGAAATACATGTCGTGGTCTTTGCCCACTGTTCTCAGGATCAGATCCTTAGTATTTAAGTATCTTTGCAGAGCTACTTCATGCTGACCGCTTCGGAACAGAGCACTAGCATAATTGATTTTGGTATAAATGGAACCCGGATGCTCTTCCCCAAACTCATCATCGTGAGCTTTTATAGCTTGTTCCAGTAGAGGCAAAGCATCCTTATAGCGCTCCAGATTGGTGTATAACAAGCCCAGATCATTCAGGGTCGTATTGGCTTGATGCAAAGCTTCGCCGGTGCAGCCTTCCCGCAGAGCCAGCACTTTCAGGTAATACTTTTCGCTTTCCTCAAACATCTGTTTATTCAAATACAAAGAGCCCAGGGAGTTGTAAACGTGGAACATTTCAAAGCTTTTCTCGGGAAATATTTGTTTAGTGCGCCCATAGAGCTTGAATGTCCAGGGTTCCATTTCCTGGGTATCGAATTCACTGTTGCAGGTCAGAACGATCAGCCTGAGCATGTCATAGGCTTTGCGGTCGTTTGCCAAACCTGCTTTTTCCAGCTCTTCCAGTCTGTTCTTTGCCAGTTCTCTGGCTTCCTGGCGTAAATCTGCATAATCCAGGCTGGTGATCAGCTGAACCAAAGCACTGTGGCTGTCTGGATCAAGCTCCAGGCTTTTACGTGCCCATTTTACCGATTCCAGGCAATTGCCTTTGTCGATTTCGTGTTTGGCACATTGCTCATAGTATTCAGCGGCTTTTTTGGTTTCCCCGGCGTGGTAATAGTGAGTGGCGATTTCACTGAGCTTAGAGCTATCATTGGTATAGTGCTTTTCCATCACCTGGGCTGCCAGATTGTGAATCTGCATCAGCTGTTTTTTGAGCTGCATGGAGTAGGCTGCTTCCCTCAGCAGGCTGTGGCTGAAGATGTATTTTATCTCGCTGAGGGAATTCCAGATATGTTCCTGCTCTCCGGCATAAAGCTGGCTGCGCACCACGATCTCATTGAGGCTATCAGGACGTTTTTCCAAGGTTTCCAGCATTTCGGAAAGGATGTCCACGGCAAATTCACGTCCCAGAATGCTGGCGGTTTGCACGGTGTGCTTCAGTTCCGTTTCCAGGCGGTCAAGCCTTGCCACCAGAATGGCTTGCACCCCGCTTGGCAGGGCAGCACCTTGTAGCTTCAGATGGTGCAAACCGTTTTGCAACTCCAGTTGATCCGCCTCTATGAGGTAGCGGGTAAGCTGTTCCACGATAAAGGGATTGCCCTGGGCTATGGAATGGATGTATTCCACCAGTTCCGAACTGGCTTTGGTCTTCTGTGGCAAGAGACCGTTGATCAGGGGTTCCGCCTGCATTGGGCTTAGTCCATCCAGGTTGATGGTTCCGACGCTAATGTCCTTATCCAGGTTCAGAACCGGCAATCTGCCATCGTCAAAGGGTCTGGCGGTGAGGATAAGTTTATAGGGAACTTTGGCAGCCCTGCGGGTAAGGATGGTGATCACTTCCTCAGATTCCTTATCCAGCCAATGCAGGTCTTCGATGATGAGCAAAACCGGTTTGAGCAGGCAATAGGCTTCCAGTAAGGCTCTCAGGGCAAAGCCTGTTGCCGTTGGGCGGTATTTGGAATCCAGGCTTGAATATACGCTGCCTTCCCACTCCAAACCGAGTAGTCCTGCCAGGATGGATTCCACCCTTTCCAGTTCAGTTACTGCTTTATCCGCTTCGGGCATAGCTTTAAGACTAAGCAGGAATATGCTCCAGGTTTTTCTAAAATCGTCCAATCTGTCAGCTGGACTGCCGATCTGGATAGTGGTGAATTGCTGTCGCAGCCAGTAGGAAAAGGGATTCAGGGCATTCTTGTGGATGGAATCTGTTTGCAGGGTAAAACACTGCACTCTATCGCCCAGAAGCTGTTCAAGCTCATAAGCCAGGCGGGATTTACCCTGACCGGTTTCGCCATAGATGTAGCAAACTCCGGCAAAGCTGCCTGAAAAAAGCGGCTGGCAGGAATTAACCAGCCCGTCCAATTCTGCTTGCCTGCCCACAAACCCGCTTTGGAAAAAGGCGTGTGGCTGGTTTTGCAATTTTCCGGCAAAGCGGAAAGTTGAGATAGGCTGCGAATAGCCTTTGAAAGGAAGTTCACCCAGGCTTTCTGCGGCAATGGTGTCAGAAAGTTCTTTGCGGATGGCAGCGTCGAACCACACTTCACCCCAGTTTGCCTTGGTCATGAAGCGAGCTGCCAGGTTCACCTCCATACCCATGCCGGTATATTCTGCCCTGCTTTGCGAACCGATAAATCCAGCGAAAGCCATTCCCTGGGTCAGCCCGATTCTGGCATTCTTTCCACAAAAGGTATTCAGCTCCAGGGCAAAGTCCATGGCTCTAAGCGCCATTTTCTCATAGCCGAGGGGCGCTCCGAACATCACATAGGCAACCCAGCCCTTGTCCGTGCAGTCTATGTGGCTTAGATAGCCTCCATACCGTTCTACTGCCTGAAGGAGGATGGTTGTCTCCTCGGCATGGGGTTCGGCAAGATTGATGAAACAGGACAGCAGGGTGCGAAACTCGCCTTCCGTGCTTTGATTCAGGATTGCCTCAGGGACAAAAGCCTTTGCGGAAAGTTGGGTTTGATTCCAGGGTCTGGGTTCGGAAAAAGCAAAGACCTGATCCAAACGGCAAAAACCTGCTGCTGCTTCCAAATCTGTGTAAGTGGCAGTTTCCGGCAGATGGCAGAGTCCCTTTTCCACGATAACTTCGTTGGTCTGGGCAAATTCCTGGGCTTGGACAGCTGTTTGGATACCGTTGCCATAGAACCAGTAGCCAGCCTGAGTTCCGGCTTCAAGAATAGCCCATTGAACCTCTCCCGTAGCTACTCCGATCCGCACTTCCAGTTCAAATTCGCCGAATTCGGTTTTCTGCCTGCCTTGGGAAACAACCGAATTGCGGATTAAAAGAGCTGCACTGAGCACATCCAAGCCAGTTTTTTCTTCAGGCAGTCCTTCATCAACCAGAGGAAAGACCGCCGTAAAAGCATCTCCGGCAAAACCGCTGACAAAACCTCCCCGGCTTTCGATCGCCTCGATGGCAGGGGTAAAGAGGGCATTTACGGTGTCGGTAAGCACTTCCACGCCGGTATGGGAATGGCTCATCAGAGCTTGGGTGAGGGCGGTGATGCCCTTGATATCAACATTCAGGATGTTTCCTGTCAGAGAACCCGCTAATTGATTCTCGTGATGCCGTTTGATGATAAAATCCGGTATCAATCTGCGCATTTATACCTCCCTGCAGGCAAGAATAAAGACCTTTATCCATATTAGCTCACCAGATTTATCTGGTATATTATTCGACAAATCAACGTTAACAGACCTTTGCACACGTTGGTAGCGCTGGCTTCAGCCGGTCGTTTCACTGACCTCAGTCGGTTATTTTTATTAGGCTATTATATTATCAGTCAGAGAGTTATTAAACACTCTAAAATATCACAAAAAACCGGATAAATCCAGTGAAACGACCGGCTGAAGCCAGCGTTACTCGCTATTCAACCGTCTAATAATAGATAAATACTAAGCGGATTGCAGCCGTGGGCAAATGGTGATTTGGGGTGCATGGCTGCCTGCCCGGATTACGCCGGAATTACGCTGTCAATACGGACAAAGTGCGTAATGATAGCGCAGTGAAAGCGCAATGCCGGCAGGGAAGCGGAAAGCTATTTGCTGTCCAGAACCTGGATACCTTCCCAGTTTTCGGGCGGATGCCCCTGCAGAAAGGCACAGCGCTCGCACATGGCTTTAGAGGGTTGGTCGTGCCAGGGTTCGCCACTGAGCTGCCGGAAAAGCTCCCCCGCCTGGGAAAAATCGCCCTGCCGGTAAAGCTTAAGCCCCTCGGCATAAAGCTCCGTCCAACGGTATTGCTCCGCCTGTTCCACCTCGTCCAGCAGTTCGTAGATGCGGGTGGGAGTGTCCTTGCCCTTCACCTTCAGATAGTCCAGTTCGCGGGCTACAAAGAGGTTCTGCACCAGCAGCCAGGTGCTTTCGCTGAGGATGATATGCGTGCCGTAAAGCTTGTTCACACCTTCCAAACGGGACGCCAGATTCACCGGATCGCCGATGCAGGTATATTCCATCCGGCGTTGCGAACCGATGTTGCCGGCAACCAGAAACCCGGAATTGATCCCGATGCGGGTGCGAAGGTGAAATTGATCGCTGGGGCTGAGCTCGGTTTTGGCGGCAAGCTGCAGGCTCATCTTGCGGTGCGTTAAAGCCGCCCGGCAGGCATTCACGGCATGATCGGTGCGTGCCAAAGGCGCTCCGAACACCGCCATCAAGCCGTCGCCGGTGTATTTGTCCAGCATACCGTGATGATCCAGGATGGAATTTGTGAACGTGCTGAAATATTCGTTAAGATAACTGACCAGATCAGGCGGCTGATGCTGCTCGGAGAATTTGGTAAAATCGTAAATATCGGTAAATAAAACCGTTGCGCTTAGTTCCTCACCGCCCATCCGCACCAGGGCAGGATTAGCGGAAATGCGGTCAACCAGATCTGGATGCAGATAGCGGCTGAACACCAGACGCAGTTCCCGCCGGTGTTTGCCCTCCGCCCAATAGCTGAGCGAAAGGATCAGCAGCCATGCCAGAATCCAGGCTGAGACCAGGGAAACCGCATCCAGCATCAGTAAACTGTATTGGAAGCCCGCCCAAACGGAGACGGCGATCAGCAGCAAAATGAGCAGGCTGAGCACCGGACTAAGCCCCGCACTGCACCGGGTAACCACGATAAAGGTAAGCAGGATGATCAGATAGATCAGCAGCAGCTTCAGCGGTAAAGCCGGAAACCGCAGGTGCTGCCCCTGATTCAGATTGCTGAGCAGGGTTGCCCAAGCCTCCATGCCCGGCAGTCCCCACGTGTAAGGCGAGCTTTTCAGATCCATCAAACCCGCCGCCGTAGCGCCCAAAAACACCGTTTTTCCCTGAAAATACTGCGGGGAGAACAGCGGTTCACCACCCCGCTCAGCTTGCACGGCAGAATAGAGCAAGGCACTGAAAGGAATATACTTAAATACTCCTCCTGCCCCGCCTTTGCCATACCAGAACAGGGGTAGTTCAGCCTTCTGCAAGGGAAGCCGGCTGGGCAAGGGATGAGCGTGCAGATAAACGCTTATGCCCAGATTGGGATATAAGCTGTCGCCCAGGCGGTAAAACGCCGGAACGCTGCGCAGAATGCTGTCCGAAGTGCGGGACAGGCTTACTCCGCCCATGCCGGCAGCGTTTGCCGCAAAGCCGGGTAGCGGAAATTGCGCACCTGGCAGGATTAAAGCGGGAAAATCGGGCTTGGTTTTTACCGCGTGCTGCAGATAAACCGGAAGGGAAGAGGCAGGTGAAGCTCCCCCCGAAAAAGCCAGAAAGCAGTTCTGCGCTTGCTGCATCGCCTCGGCGAAAGCGGCGTCGGACAATTGCGGGTCATCCTCGCCGCGGTAAAAATCCGGTTCATCGAACAGGATATCAAAAACCACCGCATTGGCTTGCTGCGCTGCAAGATACCGGGTTAGCAAAGCATAAAAGGAACGGGGAAAGGGCCAGCCCTGACCAAGCTCGGCGGCAAATTTCAGCGAGCCCTGATCGATGGCGACCAGCACGATACTGCTGTCCGCCAGTTCGGGATGCGGAGAAAGCCGGAATCTGAGATCCTGGGACTTGCTTTCCATATCCCGCAAAAGCGGCAACTGCAATAGAAAATAGACCGGCAAACACAGCAGCAGCGCCAATAGCGACAATGACCATACCCGCTTGT
>Ga0172371_10013558_pt1 | contig 10602 bp, 9 predicted proteins | sample Lak12m_FD_114543 | JGI IMG/M metagenome (GOLD analysis project Ga0172371, IMG submission 114543) | Freshwater microbial communities from Kabuno Bay, South-Kivu, Congo - kab_022012_12m | ecosystem: Environmental > Aquatic > Freshwater > Lake | place: Democratic Republic of the Congo: South-Kivu... | reverse complement strand
GGCCTTTGAAGGCGACTGAGGCGAAGACGGCTAATAGGCTGCCCACCACCAGTGCCGTCGATAGAATCATCAGGCCTCTGAATAAGGACTCCTCGACGGCGCTCGGCTTCATTGCTGTAGCCTCGCTACGCGTCTGGGCAGGGTTCTAGCCAGTATAGTGAACCCAGCCACCGCCAGGAGAAGCACGAGGGCCGCGAACATGAGGGCCGAGTCGTAGAGGGGGAGGGACATCATCTCACCGTAATTGTTGGCGATGAGTGACGGCAGAGGGTACGCTGCGTCGAACACTGTCCCGGGGACCTGGGCGACATTCCCCACGACCATTAGCACGGCCATTGTCTCGCCTATCGCCCTCGTGAAGCCGAGAATAATGGAGGCCAGCACACCCACGCTGGCCTCCTTAAGGACGACATGTTTGACCGTCTGCCACCTTGTGGCGCCCAGAGAGTAAGCTGTCTCTCTGAGGCTACGGGGGACTGCCCTTAAGACCTCCTCGGCCACTGATATAATGATTGGGAAAACCATGATCGCCAGCACAATACCCGCCGACAGCACGCAATAACCTGTAGTGTTTATGCCGAACATGGGGGCGACTCTGTACCTCACAGCTGGGACGACGAAGGCGACACCCCATATGCCAAATATCACAGAGGGTATACCCGCCAACAGATCGATCAGTGGCTTAACGGCGTTGCGTACCCGCATGGATGCGTACTCCGACAGGTATATCGCCGTGAGGAGACTCACTGGTACGGATATAATCATAGCCATCAATGTTACCATCAGCGTACCGGCTATGAAGGCCATGAACCCGAACTCGCCTCTCAGAGGAAACCACTTCGAGGAGAACAGTAGGTTCGTCAAGGGGACGGAGCTCAGGATAGGGATCGACTTGCTGAACAGGACACCTGCTATGAGGAGCAGCAGGGCTACACAGGACACGGCTAGGACTCTAATGACGGCCCACGCCGTCCTGTCGACACCTGCGCGGTCCAAGTTATCCACCCAACTTAGATATCTCCTGCTGTCTACGCTCAGGTGAGAGGGGCACGAACCCAGCTTCCGTAGCCATCTCTTGGCCATCCGCCATAACCCACCTTATAAACTCTAGGGTGGCCCCCTTGAACTCGTCCTTGGTGACCAGATTTAACTCCCTTGAGGGCGGCGACGGGTAGCGTCCCTCAGCGATGGCGTCTATAATGCTCTCTCTATCCGAGTAATAGTTCTCTGACTGGCTTATGCTTCCGTCTCCATCCACGTCGAGTGGCACTACAGCTATTCCCTCCAAAGGCAGCCCGGTGTTCATGTCGTATGCGTAGTTGACGTTATTGTACCCGATTGCGAAGGGGTCGCCTCTGACCGCTTCGGCCAGGCCAGGGTCGCCATATACTCCCACCCCCAGCAGGTCCTCTTGCGCGTATCCCATGTACTCGGCGAATGTGGCCGCTGCCCCACATGCGTCGCTCCGAGTGTAGACGTTTATCGGATCCGTTACCTCGGGCCTGCCGACGACATCACCCCACGTTGTGAAGTTACCCTGTACGTATATAGTAACCAGCTTCTCAGCTGTGAATCCCTGGTCTGTGAGCTCATTGAGGACAGGGTTGTCCGCGTTCACGGTCACCACCACGGCGTCTGTAGCGACAGCCACCCAGAACGCACCCTTCTGAACTTCCTCAGGGTAGATCTGTCTGGATACCATGCCCAGGTCGACCAGTTGGTTGAGGGCGTCGGTCATGCCTTTGCCTGCCCCTCCTGCCGAGACCTCGAATTTTATATTGGGGTGAAGCTTGCTGTACTCATCCGTCCACTGGACCATCAGTGGGTAGAGGGCGAAGGCGCCTGAGACAGTTATGGTTTCTGTTTGTGGTCTGCTCCATTGAGTGTACCCGTACCCAGCCGCACTCAAGACTATGATTATCGCTACAGTGGTTATGGTTGCCCGGTTCAATTAACAGCACCTATTTTGGTAATCTACCAATATATTATTGGTATATTTATTTTTGCGGGTTGCGTGTTCCTACAATAAGATAAACAACCGCCTGCAACCGACCAGCACACATTCGTTGGTAAACTCACTGACACTTATGCTTAGGTGACTTTCCTTTTAATTAACTCTGAGCTCGCGTCATTTAACACGAGTACTCTGAGTTTATTCTCAAATTCCTGCCTGAGGTTCCTGACGTATTCCTCGTGCTTGACCAGATCTTTTAGCGTGTCCTCCATCTCTGTCATGGTTTCGGGGACCAGGCCAGTCTTCGAAACCTGGTTCAGGCGCTCAAGAGGCTCGATCTGTTTGATGTGGGTCATGTCCCAGAAGATGTTTAGGTCATTGGAGGAATCAGCTGAATGTTTAGGTGCATTAATCAGTGATCTATCTTTGCCTTCCATGTGAAATGACGCCAAATGGCGCGTATTTAATGTTGGTGGAATATGAATCTCGATTCAGAGTACAGAGATACACTACTAATTGAGGACTATTGTGGTCTAGTCGCTGGGAGAGTATCGTGGGGGCGGTGGCGCTAAAGGTAAGAAAAACATTATCTACTCTTTTATGAAATGCTGTTAAGGTTAGCCTTGCTTGAGGACTCTGGCAACCTGAGGATAATGTTGGAGCTTGTCTCCGGTGACGCTGTGAGCGTCAACGTCAACCAGCTCTCAAGAAGCCTTGGTAGAAACAGGGCAACCATCGATCACAGGATTAAGGCGATGATAGAGCATGGTGTGCTGGACCCTCCACTCTACCCGTTCCACGGGGTTTTCAGGGTCTACCCTGTGCTTGCCATCGTCAACCTTGATACACGTGGACTTCGTGGTCAAGGCGGAGGCTTGGTTCGGTGGATGCATGAGGACCCCCACATATTCGCTGCGTTCCATTCAAAACAGTGGAGCCACGACACGATTCTACTAACTTACCATGAGAGCATCTCAAGCCAACAGCTATGGATGGAGGCCATTCCTGAGACATTGTCGACACACTACGGCATGAATGTGAAGCAGGATGACCTTCAGAGCAGCGTCTTCTACCTCAGTAACCAGCTAATGGTCAAGTACAGCCCAGGCTCGGGTGTCAACCTTATTGAGAAAACAGTCCAGAAGGAAGGAAGCGTCACGCTAGGTGGCCTGGAGCTGGACCAACTCGACGTACTCATCATCAAGTCCCTGATAGAGGGCAGAGGCATAAAAACTAACATCAGTAGACTCAGCGCGGTGTCAGGGCTCCATAGGAAGACGGTGGAGAAGAGGGTCAACCTGCTGTTAACGGGCAGGCATGTCGCTGACCCTATTTGTAGGTTCCCGGGGTTCCTAGCACCTCCTGGATACCTCCTTACAATAACCGAGGCCCATGTCAAGAGGCTTGATGAGGCTCTCATCAACCACCTCGTAGAGGACCCGCATGTCCCGGTGGCCATCCAGACAGCTAACGAGGCGGGTAACCTTCTCATGTTCAGTAACCACGAGGACGTTGATAGCTACCTTGGTTGGATGGAGGACCTACGCGGATTATTCCCTAATAGGATAAGCGACACCAGTACCACATATCTCTCACCCGAGACAGTCGTCGCCTTCAACTATAAGAGGATCGCAGTGAGCTATATCAAGCAGATGCTCGACGAGGACAGAGACATGGATTAATTTACTGGACGATGCCTATGCGAGGCTCTCCTGCAAGGTTCTACAATGCAATATAGGCGTCTTAGAGACGTAGACGGCTAGTAAAAGCCTCGCTTTGCTTTACATATAAAATTTAATCGTCGAAGACGACCTGTACATCTGGAACCCCTAGGAGCGTGAATGTGGCATGGAGGAAGGCTACGTACTAGCCGTTGATGAGGGCACTACCAGCGCCAGGGCCATGGTCTTCGACCACGATGGGGCAATAAAGGGCATGGGGCAGTACTCTTTCAGCCAGATCTACCCGGAGGCAGGGTGGGTGGAGCAGAGCCCAACGAGCATATGGGGAGCCCAGCTTAGAAGCATCAGGGCGGCTCTCAAAGAGTCCGGCGTCGGCCCCGGGGAGATAGCTGCTCTAGGGGTGGCCAACCAAAGAGAAACCACCATCGTCTGGGACAGGGGGACAGGCAAGCCCCTATACAACGCCGTCGTCTGGCAGTGTAGGCGCACAGCCGACGCCGTCGAGGCCATTAAACGTGAGCACATGAACCTCTTCAAGGAGAAGACAGGCCTCGTGCCGGACTCATATTTCTCTGGCCCAAAGCTCTCGTGGCTGCTGAGGAACGTCCCGGGGCTGATGGAGAAGGCTGCCAAGGGTGAGGCGCTCTTCGGCACCGTCGACACGTACCTCATATACAGGCTTACAGGAGGCAGAGTGCACGCCACCGACTACTCCAACGCGTCTAGGACCCTAATGTTTAACATCTATAGCTTGGACTGGGACGAGGAGCTTCTGGAGGTCATGGGCGTGCCGGGCTGCGTCTTACCTGAGACCCTACCCTCAAGCGCCCTGTATGGGTACACTGACCCGAAGACCTTCGGGGCACGTGTGCCCATCTGCGGCGTCGCCGGCGACCAGCAGGCAGCCCTCTTCGGCCACACAGCCTTCAACGAGGGAGACTCCAAGTGCACCTACGGTACAGGCAACTTTCTTCTGATGAACACAGGGCGACGACCCAGGAGGTCTGAAAGCCTCCTGACCACGGTAGCATGGGGGATTAGCGGGGAGGTAACATACGCCCTGGAGGGCAGTGTCTTCGTCACCGGAGCAGCCCTCCAGTGGCTTAGAGACTCGTTGAAGATGCTAAGAAGCTCAGCTGAGTCCGAGGCTCTGGCGTCGTCTCTTGGGGGAAATGACGGCGTCTACTTCGTCCCGGCATTAACGGGTCTCGGAGCCCCCTACTGGAACCAGTACGCCCGCGGGGCGATAACGGGAATCACCAGGGGGACGGGCAGAGCCCACCTGGTCCGCGCAGCCCTCGAGGCCATAGCCTACCTGACCCGCGATGTCGTTGAGGCAATGGCCGTGGGCAGCGGCCTCGAGGTGAACGAATTGAGGGTGGACGGCGGGGCCTCCCGGAACAACTTCCTGATGCAGTTCCAGTCTGACGTCCTGGGGCTCCCCGTCGCAAGGCCCAGAGACATCGAAGCTACAGCTAAGGGCGCCGCGTTCCTCGCCGGTCTCGCTACTGACTTCTGGGGGAGCCCTGAAGAGTTGAGGGGGTTGCCCATGGAAGTAGAGACGTTTCAGCCGAGAATGCGAGAGGAGGAGAGGCGGAGACTCTACGAGGGCTGGAGGGAGGCCGTGAGAAGAGTAATCAACCATGATGATCCTAGTAGAGGGAAACTGGAGCGCGATCAATGATGGCTGCAGACGAACAGGCGCGGGTTGACGTGAGGAAACTGGAGGTCTTCGTGTATGACGTGTTCAGGGGCATCGGTGTCCCTGAGGGCGACGCGACCACGTGTACGGATGTGCTTATCGAGGCCGACTTGAAGGGCTTCGACTCCCACGGAGTAAACAGGCTCAAACCAGTCTACTATGACAGGGTGAAGGCTGGCCAGCAGAGTCCAGTTACAAGAATCAAGGTCGTCAGGGAGAGCCCCACGACGGCGGTTGTGAACGGCTGCAACGGAATGGGTATGGTTGTGGCCTCCAAGTCCATGGATATGTGCATCGAGAAGGCTGGGAGGCTGGGCATGGGAATGGTCGCCGTCAGGAACTCCACCCACTACGGAATAGCGGGCCACTACGCCGAGATGGCGGCCCGGCGTGGCATGATCGGGATCACGGGCACCAACGCGAGGCCCTCGGTGGCCCCCACATTCAGCATCGAGAACATGCTGGGCACGAACCCCCTGACGTTCGCGTTCCCCACCGACGAGGACTTCCCCTACTGTCTGGACTGCGCGACGTCCATCATACAGAGGGGGAAAGTCGAGGTCTACGCCCGGGAGGGAAGGAAGCTCCCGGAGGGCTTGGTGATAGGCCCCGGCGGAGAGTACATGACAGACCCCGGCAGGATTCTCTCGGACATGCTGAGGGGCGAGGCGGCGCTTCTGCCTTTGGGGGGAGCCGGTGAGGAGACAGGCGGCTACAAGGGCTACGGGTACTCTACAGTGGTTGAGGTATTGTCAGCGTCCCTCCAGTCGGGTAGCTACCTGAAGGCACTGACTGGGGTGAACCTGGGCCACTTCTTCATAGCTGTCGACGTGTCCGCGTTCACTGAGCTGGAAGAGTTCAAGAGGACCACGGGCGACATCCTACGATCTCTGCGGGCCGCGAAGCGGGCCCCAGGCGTAGACCGCATATACACGGCCGGCGAGAAGGAGTACTATACGTCGCTCGACAGGCGCAGTAGAGGAATCCCGGTGACGAGGGGCGTCCAGAGGGAGCTGCTTCAGATGAGGGACGAGCTTGGTCTAACCATGCACAGCTTCCCTTTCGAGTGACCCTGGAAACAGGTAAATCATACGACAGCCTCAGATATCTTGGTTATCAATATGAAACGCGTTTTTGAAGGCATACTCTGTCTCCCGATCACACCCTTCAAGAAGGACGATGTAGATGTAGCCACCCTACGCAGGATCACTGACGTGATCATAAGGGACGGGGCAGACGGTCTCGTGCCGACGGGCGCCACTGGCGAGTTCCCCTACCTTCTACATAACGAGCGGAAGAAGATTTGGGAGACAGTGGTGGACGAGGCGAACGGTAGAGCCAAGGTAATCGCTGGGACCGGGGCCATAAGCACCAAGGAGGCCATCCAGTTCACGGCTGAGGCCAAGGACGTGGGCTGCGACGGCGTCATGCTTGCCCACCCCATGCTGATGCCTGCTACCGATGTTGAAACCTACGAGCACTTCAAGGCTGTCGCATCCAAGGTGGATATCCCAATCATCATGTACAACAACCCTGGTTTCGGTAAATCTATGTCGCCCTCCGTCGTCACGAGGCTGGCCGAGGAGTTCAGCAACATCGTCTCCTACAAGGAGGACGACTTCTTCCACCTGCGCTTCGCCGAGATCATCAGGCGGTGCCGGAACAAGATCACGCTGTTCACGGGAAGCCCCTCGGCCTACCTTAGCTTCCTCACTCACGGCGGCCATGGGGCTCTAATAGCCGAGTTCCAAGCCTTCCCCCACCTCATGAACGGACTCAGGGCGAGCTTCTCCAGAGGCGACCACGAGAAGGCGCTATACTACCACGAGATGATCCTCAGGATGTTCAACATCATAGACACATACTTCGTGGGCGCCAGCTTCTGGGGCAGGTACAAGGCCATCTGGAGGCTCAGGGGCGTGGACATGAGCTTCGACGTGAGAGCCCCCTGCACCCCGGTTAAGCCTGAGCAGCTGGAGCGAGCGAAGCCAGAGTTCCTGAAGCTTGACGTAGAGGACGGCTGGTACGTTAAATAGTCCTCAACCCATAATTTCGTTTAAGACTCAAATATTTCTACAAGCGCTCTCTTGTAAGCAGCCCATTGAATCGATTCAGGGACAGAAAAAATAAGAGATGGATTTTTTTTAATTGGGCCGCAAAAAACGTTGAAAACGCGCTTCTAAATTTCTTAATGTTCAGTAGTTTAAAATGCAGAGAGAAGATAAAAGTAAACCATGAACCATCACTTTAAGCCAGACATATTCTATCACACATACGGCCCCAACGAGCCCGCCCACCACGTAAAGCCGGGTGACACAATAACCGCGCCAACAGTGGACGCGGGGGGACAGGACCAAAAAGGTAAACCCATCCCAGACGAAATGAGGCAGAGGATGCACGGCACTTCTCTCAGCTCGTCAAACCCGTTGACGGGCCCATTCTACGTGGAGGGGGCGGAGCAGGGAGACACTCTTGTAGTGGACATTCAAAGGATCAAGCTCACCAGGCCCTCAGCGTACTCGAACATCCTCCCCTGGTTCGGGTCTCTCACGGAGGAGGCGCCCGGTCGGAGACTGCTCCTGAACGATCCTCTTCCTCGCAAAAGATACGAGTGGAGGCTCGACCTGAAGGAGAACACGGGGTTCGTCGAGCTCCCTGACAGCGTCCTCAAGGAGGCGTCAATCCCTCTCCACCCATTCATAGGTTCCATCGGGGTGGCGCCAAGGTTCGGGAGGGTGGAGATGTCCCTCGCCCCAGGGGAGTACGGTGGAAACATGGACTGTGTGGAAACCAGGGCGGGAGCTACGCTTCTCCTCCCCGTCTTCGTGGAGGGGGGCTACCTAGTCTTCGGGGATGTCCACGCGGCCCAGGGCGACGGGGAGCTGTGCGGTGTAGCCCTCGAGACCTCCTCGGAGGTGACCTTGAGGGTTGACATCGTCAAGGGTAAGGGCATAGAGTGGCCCCGCATAACGGACGACGAGTGGATAATGACTGTGGGGAGCTCAAGGCCATTAATGGAGGCGTACAAGATCGCCCACGTCGAGATGGTGAGGTGGCTTTGCGAGGACTACGGTTACGGTAGACTGGACGCACTTCAGCTTCTCTCACAGGTAGGCAGGTGCAGGGTGGGGAACGTCGTCGACCCTAACTACTCGGTGGTCGCCAAGTTCCCGAAAAAGTATTTACCCACCCACTGAAAGCAACACGTATTTTTAGTTTCACCGCCCATTAATACGTGGAGGCACCAGAGTTGAAGTACGTCTTCGTCTACGGCGCCCGCGAGCCCGTAGCAGAGAACACCAGAAAAGCCTACGACGTGGAGAAGAAGAGGATAGAGAGGGGCAAGAACTGGGGAGACGTATGATCTTCCCTATCCACCACTACGTCACGCAGTACAAGGCCTTCTTCGTCGTGGACACAGATGACGAGATTAAGGTCACCAAGTGGGTGGAGGACTATACTCCCCCTACCTAGATGTCGAGGTCAGCCCAATAATCGAGAGGGCGGTCTACGAGAAGGATAAGAAAAAAGCTTAACCACCCTATTTTGGCTCCTCACCAACCCATGGCGTAAGGATTACCCGTCCTAGGCGAAGCCCCGCCGTGGATGATACCCGTCTCGGCGTCAAACCTTATCGCCAGGCACCTGCCGTGGCTCCAAGGCCTGCTCATCACCACTCTGTGGCCCTTCTTCTTAAGGGCATCCACCACGGCAGCGGGTATACCGGGCTCCACGCTCACCTCGCCGGGCCTCACGGCGTGAGGCCAGAAGCTGCCCGGGAAGCTGCTGGTATGAACCGTCTGGGCGTCGATGGACTCCTGCACGTTCATCCCGAAATCCACGTGGTTGAGGAACAGCTGTAGGGTCCACTGGTCCTGCTGGTCTCCGCCCGGCGTACCGAACACCATGTAGGGCTTGCCGTCCCTCAACACGAGGCTCGGGGTCAGTGTGGTGCTGGGCTTCTTCCCCGGCTCCAGCCGCTCCACATGGTTTGGGTCCAGGTGGAAGAACTGGCCTCGGGTGCCCACGGGGAAGCCTAGGCCGGGAACCAGGGGGCTTGTCCTTATCCATCCGCCGCTGGGCGTAGCCGACAACATGTTTCCCTCGCGGTCCACGGCCTCCAGGTGTACCGTGTCGCCCTCGTGGAAGGGCTTCTCCCCGCTCTCCTTGAGCTCGATAGGTGATACGCCCCCAGGCCTAAGCATCATCGACGCCGCATCGGGGTCTATGAGGGCCCGACGCTCGTCGGCGTAACTCTTGGATAGAAGTCTGCCGAGGGGCACGTCCACGAAGTCGGGGTCGGCGTAGTACTGCTCCCTGTCAGCAAATGCGAGCTTCGCTGCCTCGATTATTGTGTGTAGGTACTCAACGCTGTTGTGACCCATGGAATTCAGGTCGTAGCCCTCCAGCAGGTTAAGCATCTGAAGCAATACGGGCCCCTGGGTCCACGGCCCACACTTGTAGACGTCGAGGCCCCTGTAGTTGACGGACACGGGCTTCTCGAACCTGGAACTGTAGCCGGATAGGTCATCCCTCGTTAGCAGCCCGTGGTTCTCCATGCCGTAGACGTCTCTGCACCTGAAGCTCTGCGTGTAATCTATGACGGCCTCGGCTATTGGCCCATCATAGAAGTACTTGACGGCTGCGTCGAACCCGTGAGACCTCCCCGTCTTGGCGTCCCGGCTGGTCTCCTTGAGGAGCCCGCTGAAGGTCCTCGACCAATCAGGGTTATTTATCACTTGGCCGACCACGGGTGGGGCTCCGCCCGGGAGATAGACCTTTGCTGAGCTGGGCCACTCCGCCAGGTACCTGGCCTTGAGGCGCTCCAGGAAGCCTGCGAGCGTCGGGTAGACGGGGAAACCTTCCTTGGCCAGCTTGATGGCCGGCTCAAGAACCCTCCTGAGGCTTACAGATCCATACTCGTCCATGGTTCTCATCCAGGCATGAAAGGCCCCCGGGACCACGGCCGGCGTGAAACCGTCCTCAGGGATCATGGGATACCCGTGGTCATTGAACCACTCGATGGTGGCGGCGGCCGGCGCCGGCCCCTGCCCGTTGACCGCGATGACGCGTTCTTCGTCTGAAAGGTACAGCAGGATGGGCACCTCCCCTGCAACGCCCACCAGGTGGGGTTCAAGCAGAGAAAGCTTGAACCACATGGCGGCCCCGGCGTCCACCACACCCCCGCCTTCCCTGAGGATCTGAAGCCCCTCGACTGTGGCCAGGTAATAGGTGCTAGCCACGACGCCGTGGGTCCCCATGAT
>Ga0172371_10013555_pt1 | contig 10604 bp, 11 predicted proteins | sample Lak12m_FD_114543 | JGI IMG/M metagenome (GOLD analysis project Ga0172371, IMG submission 114543) | Freshwater microbial communities from Kabuno Bay, South-Kivu, Congo - kab_022012_12m | ecosystem: Environmental > Aquatic > Freshwater > Lake | place: Democratic Republic of the Congo: South-Kivu... | reverse complement strand
TCATTTTTCGCTTTACCAGCCAAGGATTGACACCTGTTAACAGCGCGAAAAGGACTCATGCGAAGACGGGATTTTTTCCTGCCATGAGTCCTTTTCGTCGCTTAACATATTGGAAAGCAGAAAGCAAAATATGACGAAAATGACTCCTGTCTGAGCCTGTGGAAGGGTGGTGGTAAAAGCCAGTCAGAGACTGGCATGCCCTGCCAGCGGGACGCAGGTATTCCAAGCGAGACGCAGCCATTCCTCTTCAGGTTAAAGCCCACAAAACCTACCGTCTTAAGCCGGCGATCCGTTATTCTTCAAGCCTCAGGATGAAGCTTCAACATCATCAGTTCCATCAATTTATCAATAACAGGACTGTCAGCCTTCCAGAGCGGTGAAGAAGGGCTGACACCATAAACCCCCGAACTGAAACAAAAGCATTGACAAAGCAAGGCGGACTGAAAAAAAGGTAATGGAAAGAATACTAGTAAATATGGAGTCCTGAATGAAAAACATCCTGGTAATCGGCGCTGCCGGACAGATCGGTTCGGAGCTTGTCCCCTATCTGCGTAACATCTATGGAAATACTGCCGTGGTGGCAGCCTATCGCAGCACCCCCCTCCCCCTGGAGATTATGGAAGGCGGTCCTTGTGAAAACATGGATGCCCTCGAGATCAACCGCATGCACGAAGTGGTTAAAAAATACAAGATAGACAGCATAATCAACCTGGTGGCAGTACTTTCCGCCAAAGGCGAAGCAAATCCGCCCCTTGCCTGGAAGATCAATATGGACAGCCATATCAACGCTCTGGAGATCATGAAGGAAGTGAAAGGCGCAGTGTTTACCCCCAGCTCGATCGGCGCTTTCGGACCCACCACTCCGATGGACAACACCCCTCAGGACACCCTGATGCGTCCGACCACCGTTTACGGCATCTCCAAAGTCGCTGCCGAGCTTTTAGGCGATTACTATTATCTGAAGTTTGGCGTGGATGCGCGCGGTTTGCGCTATCCCGGCATTATTTCCAATGTTACCCTTCCCGGCGGCGGAACCACCGATTACGCTGTGGAGATTTACTACGAAGCCATTAAAACCAAAAGCTATACCTGCAACCTCAGCGCTGGAACCTTCCTCGACATGATGTATATGCCCGATGCCCTCAGAGCCTGTGCCGAATTGATGGAGGCAGACCCCAGTAAGTTGAAACACCGCAATTGTTTCAACGTTACTGCTATGAGTTTCGATCCTGAAATGATCTCCGCTGAGATCAAGAAACATGTCCCCGATTTCCGTCTTGAATATAAGGTTGATCCCATAAAACAAGCCATTGCCAATAGCTGGCCAAATTCCATGGAACAGACCGCAGCCAAGGAAGAATGGGGCTGGAAACCGGAATTTAACCTGAAGACCATGACAGAAGACATGCTGAAGGTACTGTCCACAAAACTTAGATAAATAGCAGCATGAAAAGGATTGGAGTAGTCGGTGTCGGTCACCTGGGACAGCATCACGCCAGGAAATTTCAGGGCATAGCAGGCGCTTGCCTGACAGGAATTTATGATCGCAATCAGGAACGTGCCTTAGAGATAGCCCAAAAGCTTAACACCACAGCTTTTTCTACTTATGCAGAGCTTTTAGAAGCCTGTGATGCTGTCGATATTGCAGCCACCACTACCGCACACTATGAATTAGCAAAGCCCGCATTGCTCGCAGGTAAGCATATCTTTTTGGAAAAGCCGATCACCAGCGAACTGGCTCAGGCGGAGGAACTGCTTGTCCTGGCGGAAGAACGTGATCTGATAATACAAGTAGGACACATAGAGCGCTTCAATCCGGTTATATTAAAAATCGAACCCGAGATCGGAGAGCCGATGTTTATCGAATCACACCGGCTTTCCACCTTTCAGCCCCGGGGAACGGATGTCCCGGTGGTGCTTGACCTGATGATACACGATATCGACCTCATCCTCAGTTTCGTGCAAAGCCCGGTAACCGAGATCAGGGCAAGCGGAGTGGGAATCCTGACCCCCAGCATCGATATTGCCAATGCCCGTCTGGAATTTGCTAATGGCGCCATCGCCAACGTTACCTCCTCCCGGGTTTCCATGAAGCAGGAACGCAAACTGCGCTTTTTCCAGCGCAATGCCTATATAACCATGGATTTTCAGGCAAAACAGGTGAGAGTGCTAAAACGGGCGGCAAACATTATGCAACTGCTCCCCCAGATCATGATGGGCTCTACCGACATAAAGCCAGAGCAACTGGTTGATATGCAGCAATTTGATGTGAACGACACCCCCAAAGACGCTCTCAGCCTGGAACTGGAGTCCTTCGTGGACTGCCTGGTAAACAGGAAAAAACCCGTGGTGGACGGCGTGGCGGGAACCCGGGCACTGGATATCGCCCTGAAAATTATCAACCAGATACAGACCAAAAACCAGAAACTAACATAGGACAAACAGATGCAGCAGATATTAGTAAAAGACATCGCCCTCTATGTGGGACAGGAAGTCCTGTTAAAAGGCTGGGTGCGGAATATCAGACACAGCGGCAAGCTGCTGTTCATCATCTTTCGCGATGGCTCGGGTGAGATCCAGACCGTTGCCTTCAAACCCGATCTGGGCGAAGAAGCCTTTGAAACAGCCAAACGCCTGACCCTGGAATCCTCGGTGATCATCTCCGGCGTGCCCAAGCCCCATCCGAAGCAGGAAGGAATTTATGAACTCGATATACGCAGCGTGCAACCTGTGCAGATCGCTGACGAATATCCCATCGGCAAGAAAGAACATGGACCCGATTTTCTGCTTTCCAACCGCCATCTGTGGATTCGCTCACCCAAGCAGTGGGCTGTGTTAAGAATAAGGCATACAGTTTATTACGCCATTTGCGAATATCTGAATAACAACGATTTCTTCCGCTTTGACTCCCCCATTCTTACTCCCAACGCCTGTGAAGGCACCACCACCCTGTTTGATCTGGATTACTTCGACGAAGGCAAGGCATATCTGTCGCAAAGCGGTCAGCTTTATCTGGAAACTGGGATCATGAGCCTGGGCAGGGTTTACGACTTTGGTCCGGTGTTCCGCGCCGAACGCTCCAAAACCCGCAAGCACCTCACCGAGTTTTGGATGATGGATGCCGAGGCAGCCTATGTGGAGCATGAGGAAAATATGCAGATTCAAGAAGGCTTGATCCGTCATGTGATCCGCACTGTGCTGGCAAAATGCGATGCCGAACTGACCATTCTGGAGCGGGATAAGGATGCTTTGAAAGCTGCTAATGCCCCCTTCAAACGCATGACCCACTACGATGCGGTGGAATATCTGCGCTCCCATGGCAGTGAGATCGCCCACGACAGCGATCTGGGCGCTCAGGACGAAGTAATGTTGACTGATGGTTCACCGGTTCCGATCTTTATCGAGCGCTGGCCCAAAGAGATCAAAGCCTTTTATATGAAGCGCGATCCCCAAAACCCCAATGTGGTTCTGGGAGACGATCTGATCGCTCCGGAAGGCTTTGGCGAGATCATTGGCGGAAGTCAGCGTGAAGACAGCTATGAACTGCTACTGGAAAGAATGCAAGCCGAGAACATGCCTCTGGACGATTATCAATGGTTCCTCGATCTGCGTAAATACGGCTCTGTCCCCCACAGTGGCTTTGGCATCGGACTGGAACGTTTGGTAACCTGGATGAGCGGAATACACCATATCAGGGAGACGATTCCGTTTCCGAGAATGATTTATAGGATATATCCGTGATGGGAGTTCAAGGGTTCAAGGGTTCAAAGGTGATCGTGATAGAGAGGAAAAAAGGAATCTGAGATGAGCAGTTTTCGTGATTTGAAGGTCTGGCAGCTGAGCATGGATCTTGTGGTGGATATTTATAAAGCCACAGATCGATTTCCTCAAAGCGAGAATTACGGTCTGACATCTCAATTAAGACGTTGTGCAATATCAATCCCCTCCAATATCTCTGAAGGTTCAGATCGCCATAATCCTAAAGAATTTATCAGGTTTTTATACATTTCAAATGCCTCACTTTCCGAGCTGGAGACCCAAATAGAGATCGCTTTACGCCTCGGATATATATCCGATGCTTCTGTTTTCAATAAATTTATTAAACAAATTCGCAGTATGCTCTCGGGTTTGATATCATCATTACAGGCTCAAACCTCTAACCACCCTTGAACCTTTGAACCTTTGAACCCTTGAACAGCAAAAGGATTGCCATGATTAATGACTACTTTTCCCAAACCACTAAAGTAATGAAATCTTCCCTGATCAGGGAACTCGTTGCTGCCACCAAGAATGTTCCCGGGCTAATCTCCTTCGCCGGAGGTTTTCCTTCGCCGCTCACTTTTCCCAAGGATGCGCTGAGCAAGCTGTATGCCGAAGTGGTAGCCGAAGAGGGCAGGGACGTTCTCCAGTACGGCGCCAGCGAAGGCGATAGCAGATTGAAGGAAGAGCTGATCAAATGGGAAGGCTACGCTGACCTGACCCAGGATAATCTGGTGATGACGGTTGGTGCCACCAATGCCATATACTACATGGGACGGGCACTGATCGATCCAGGCGACGTGATCATCTGCGAAGCGCCAACCTTTTTGGGGACTCTGGTGGTTTTCGATGCTCTGGATGCGGAAGTGGTGAGCATTCCCATGGACAACGAAGGCATCGATCTGAACCTGTTGGAAGCCAAGCTGAAACACTTGCGCAGTCAGGGTAAAACCGTGAAGTTCGTTTACACCATCCCCGATTTCCAGAATCCTGCCGGTATCTCCATGAGCCTCAAACGCAGGCACGAACTGCTAAATCTGTGTCAGCGCGAAGGCATTCTGGTGATGGAGGACAATCCCTATTCCCGGCTGCGTTTCAGCGGCGAGGAACTGCCCACCCTGTTCCGGATTGCCCACACTGAGCTTTACAATCCTGATCTGGTTACCGAGATCGTGTCTTTCTCCAAGATCCTTGGACCGGGCATGCGAGTCGCCTTTGCCAAAGGCAACAAAGACCTGATCCATAAAATGGTTTCCTGGCAGCAGAAAGTAACCGTCAGCCCCGATTGCGTAACCGAGCGGGTAGCGGCTAAGTTCTTTGCCAAAGGCTATATGGAGCCGCATATCAAATGGATCTGCGAGTTTTACAAGCCCTATCTGGAAAGGATGCTGAATGCTTTGGCGGCGAATATGCCTGGCTATGTGCAGTGGACACGTCCCCAGGGCGGAATTTTCCTCTGGCTGTGGCTTCCGGAAGACCTCAATGCCGACAAACTGTTCTATCAGGCTAAGGATCATCTGATCACCTTTATTCCGGGCAGCAAGTTCTATCCGGAAGGACAGGAAAAATTCAACTGTATGCGGCTGAACTTCACTTATTCCACTTTCGAGCAGATCGACACCGGCATAAAGCGTTTGGCAGGCATGCTCAAGACAATTTATGCTTGACTGGGAACCATTTTTGCTTAAATTATCAGTGTCCCCTGATTATTAATGGAGATGAACATGTATAAACTGATCATATCTCTTGCCCTGCTGCTGCTGGTTTTGCCTCTGGCAGCGCAATACGAACCGCCGCGTCCGAATTTCAGTCCCTATGTTTCAGGCAATTCCCTGCTTTCGCTGAATAACCTCAGCATGCGCCATTCGATGGGCTTTGAAGCGGGAAGCAGTTCTCTGGGCGATGGCTATTACCTTTCCCGCTACACCAATCACCTCAAATACACCTTCAATCCGAAGCTGGAGCTGAATCTGGACTTGAATTTCATCAATTTCGGCAGCCTGAATACCGCCAGCAAACTTGAATTCAACGCCGACAATTCCAGCAAGGTGATCCCGGAATTCTCTTTGCGCTACAAACCCTCGGACAGTGTGCTGATCCAGTTTCAGATGGTGCAGGGTGCCTGGTCGAGAGCCTATCACGACAGTCTGCAAGACCACACCTGGTAAGGAGTAAGCCCTCTGACTACCATACTCGCCATCCTTTTTGCTGCCCTGGGTGCCGCCTTGGGCAGTTTTTTCAATGTCCTTATCCATCGCATCCCCTTGCACCAATCCATTGTTTTTCCTGCTTCGCACTGTGCCAGCTGCAAACGGCGCATCCCTTTCTATGAGAATATCCCCATTGTCAGCTATCTGATCTTGAGGGGAAAATGTTCCAAATGCGGAGCTAAGATTCACTGGCATCATCTATTGGTTGAGATTATTACCCCTATCATTCTGGTAGCCTTATATTTACATTATGGGATTACCTCTTTTCTGTTCTACAAATACGTAATTCTCATGGGCTTTCTCGTCCCCATCTTTTTCATCGATGCCTTCCAGCAGATCATTCCCCACGTGCTTTCCATCCCTTTGATTGTGATCGGTCTGGTGCTTTCTCTAATCCCTGGCAACGACATCGGGGTCATGAATGCCGTGCTGACCGCCTTATTCGTGTTTTCTCTGCTGTTACTGCTGGCGTGGAGCTATCAGAAACTGAGAGGCAGCGAAGGCTTGGGCGGGGGAGACATCTGGTTGCTGACCGGACTTTCCACTTTTTTTGGAGTTACCGGCATTCCCTATATCTTCATCCTTTCAGCGCTTATGGGGATTGTCTATTTCCTCATTTTTATCCGCCAAAAGAACCGTCCCTTCGCCTTTGGCACCTTTATCGCCGTTGCTGCCATGCTTTGGGCAGTGATCGGAGAACAAACCATCCTCGATCTGATACCATATTTTTGACGGTTCAAAGGTTCAAAGGTTCAAGTGTTCAAGGGTTCAAGGGTTGGAAGGTGGAGTCGATTTGCCCTTTCCAAGCTGTTCAATATCTCTATAGATCATGGCAAATGGACTACACCGGAAATAAGCTAAGAAGCTGTTGAGTAGTAAGTAGCGGTCTTTTCAGCAATAATAATCTACTTTCTGCCTGCATAGCTTCCGCTGCTATCCCGGTGCATATCCCATCCTATAATTCTTTGGTCGGTATAGGATGGGTATAGGATGGAATCCCAGGAATTATGGCATATATCGCTATATATCAATTCCGTTGAATAATGAGTAGCGCTGTCTTCCATATAATGTCCTGCCCGATCAGGGAATAGCAGGAACAAAACGGATTACCTGATACAGTTTCAGTCGAAAAGAGCAGCTACCAGACTGGTGGGGTCAAGGCGAAAAGTGGAGCCTTTGCCCTCGAAGAAATGGTGTTCTTTGATTAGATGGATGTTCAGGGCAGTCCAGCGAACCGTGAGGTTCTTTTTCCGGTTGGTGAGGGTGGTAATGGTTTTTCGCACCAAACCGCTGTGGGCAAAGGGACAGGGCAGTTTTCCCCGCACCACTTCCGTTTCCACCTCGTAGATGTCTTCCAGCAGCACACTGTTGGTGAACGACTCAAAGCTGGCATCGGTGAATCCCTGCATCCGTTGGACAAGGTCTTCCGCTGTGCGGTTCAGGCTTTGCAGTTCCCGTTCGTCGGTTTCGATGATCTCGTTCAAAGTGCGCTTGTCTTTGCCCAGAAAGCCGTTCAGGGTTATCACCCCAGGCTGCATACGGCTCCGGACACGTCTTTCCTTGGGAGTTTCTTTCATGTTATCATCCAAAACTATCGTAGTATATTTTGTCTTTGGGCACTCCGAGTTCGATAAGAGCCTTGGTTACGGCATTGATCATGCCCGGACTGCCGCAAAGGTAGGCTTCGGTTTGCTTGGCGTCCCTGACCACCTCTTTGAAATAGGGCATCACAAAACCGGTTTTTCCGTTCCAGCTGCCTGCTTCGGGACTGGAAAGCACCGGAACATAGGAAAAATCGGGGAAAACCTGCTCAAAGGATTGCATTTCCTCGGTCAGATAGAGGTCTTTCACGGTTCTTGCTCCGAAGAAATAGGTCATTTTGCGGTTGCAGCCCACTACGGCAAGATGCTCCAGCATGGATTTGATGGGAGCTTTGCCTGAACCCCCTGCTACGAAAATAATGTCGGCTTCGGTATCCCTAATATAAAATTCACCATAAGGACCGGTCATACTAACCTTATCCCCCACTTTCAGATACTGATGCACCCAGGTAGTGCAGATGCCTTCGGGAACCAGCCTGATGATCAGTTGCAACGCATCGTTCATTTCCGGTTTGGAGGAGATGGAATAGGCACGCACCACCTTTTGCTTAACCTTAGCATAGGGCTGCGTTTCCAGCTGCACATACTGCCCGGCTAAAAAGTCGATCTTGTCTCCAGGTTCAAATTTGAACAGCACACCCTTGATATCGTAGGTGTAGTCGATGATTTCGGCGATGGTGGCATTGTAGCGGCGAATATTGAAAATGGAAGCGGGAATCTCGATGTGGATATCGCTTTTCACCTTTACCTGACAGGCAAGGCGGATATCCCCCTCCTTCAGTTCAGCCGCCGATAGCAAAGGTTTTTCGGTGGGCAGCAAAGGTCCGCCCCCTGAGATCACCTTACATTTGCAGGCTCCGCAGCTTCCCCGTCCCCCGCAGGCTGAAGGCAAAAAAACCTGTTTGTCGCCCAGCGAGGATAAAAGGTTGTTGCCACCTTTCACCGTCAGCTCACGCTTGCCGTTGATGTCGATCTTGCAGTCGCCATAGTTGCTCAGCCACTTCTGAGCAAGCACCATCAGCACTGCCAGGATGCCGCTGATCACACTGAGAGAAACGATGTCTTTGATGATCTGAACTATCATTATGACTGCCTATTGGATCTGGACGATCCCGGAAAAGCCGATAAAAGCCAACGCCATGATGCCGGTGATGATCAGACTGATTCCCACTCCCTGCAAACCCTGGGGAACCAGCTTTTCCTTCAGCTTCCTGCGAATGGCAGCCAGCATCAGGATCGCCAACAGCCAGCCGATCCCGCTGCCGGCACTGAATGCCAGAGATTGGATAAAGCTGTATTTGCGGATCACCAGGAACAGGCTGACGCCAAAAATGGCGCAATTTACCGTGATCAGAGGCAAAAAGATGCCCAAAGTGTAATAGAGGGCTGGGGCATAACGTTCGATCACCAGCTCCAGAAACTGCACAAAAGCGGCGATCACGATGATGAATACAATTAATTGCAAATAAACGATGTTAAAGGGGATCAGGACATAATAATAGACCAGCCAGTTCAGCGCCGCGGTGGCAGTCAGCACGAAAATTACGGCTACTCCCAAGCCCAAAGCGCTCTCGATCTCCCGGGAAACGGACAGGTAGCTGCACATGCCCAGAAAATTGGTCAACAGGATGTTGCTGGTGAAAATAGCCGCCCAGAACAAGACAAAGGAGCTGACGTCCATGTTTACCTCCCCTTGGGTTTGTAAAATTTGACGTTGATGATCCAGATCAGCATCGCCAGAAGGAAAAACGCACTCGGAGCCATGACCATGATCGACCAGTTTATCCACCAGCTGCCCAGCAGTTTAACTCCGAAGATGCTGCCAAACCCAAACAGTTCACGGATGAAGCCGATCATCACTAGCACCAGGGTATAGCCAAACCCGGCGCCGATGCCGTCGATCAACGAATCGAAAGGAGCATTCTGGGATGCGAAGGCTTCCGCTCTGCCCATCAGGATGCAATTGGTGATGATCAAACCTACGTAGGGTCCCAGTTGTTTGCTGATCGAAGGCAGATTGGCTTTGAGAAAAATATCCACGATGATCACATAGGCAGCGATGATCAGGGTTTGCACCATCATGCGCACGGTGCGCGGCGTCCACTCACGGATGAGGGAAATGGTGAAGCCCGACAATGCAAGGGAAAAGGTGACGCCCAAACCCATGATCAAAGAATTCAGCATCAGATTCGTTACCGCCAGAGTAGAACAAATCCCCAATATCTGCCGCCAGATGGAATTCTCGGTGAATGCGCTGGTGATGAAGATCTCTTTTTTACTCATGGTTGCCCCTTTTTAGCAGCCTGATAGATATAGTTTATTTCGTCGGTAAGCATCTTAACCACGCTGTTGGTGGTGATCGTAGCTCCGGTGATCTGACGGATCTGATTGGGAGTTTCGGCGCTCTTGCCTTCGGGGATCAGTTCAAATTTGAGCACCTGCGATTCAGCGGGAATCACCACCGGGAGATTCTGGAATTGATCTCGGAACCACTGCTCATCGATCCTGGCTCCCAAACCGGGGGTTTCTTCCTGGGAGTAAACATTCAGACCTTTCATTGTGGTCAGATCCGGGGACAGAGCCACCAAAGCCCGCATGCTGCCCCAAAGTCCCTTTCCGCCAATGTCGAAGCAATATCCCAGCAGACTATCGCCATACACTGCGCAAAAGGTTCTGCGCTCTACACCGGGGAGTTTGGTCTCCCTGATAAAGCTATTGTAGGTTTCGGGGTAGCCTGCCATGATGGCAAGCGGCGGGACGTTGCTTTTTTGGGCAAGTTCGGTGCTGAACAGCTCCAGGATCAGCTTCTGATAGCTGTCCTTCTGCTGGGCTTCGATCCTGGGTTCACTAATGCGATACATGACTGCCAGAATGCCCACAAAGATGATGCAGACGATCAGCATAAAGATCACCGGATAGCTCAGGGTTTCCCGGAAAGGCTTGTCTTTCATGCTTTCACCCCTTTGGACTGCATAGCTTCAATGCCATACTCGATCAACGGCATGAAGGCATTCGTTAGCAGCAAGGCGAACAT
>Ga0172371_10013551_pt1 | contig 10605 bp, 7 predicted proteins | sample Lak12m_FD_114543 | JGI IMG/M metagenome (GOLD analysis project Ga0172371, IMG submission 114543) | Freshwater microbial communities from Kabuno Bay, South-Kivu, Congo - kab_022012_12m | ecosystem: Environmental > Aquatic > Freshwater > Lake | place: Democratic Republic of the Congo: South-Kivu... | reverse complement strand
GCCATGGTGCCGATGCGCACGATGTCGTCGCTGGTGGGGTCCTCGAGTTCGGGCTGCTTCTGCGTGGAGAGAATGATCGGCGACTTGTCCTCGAAGGCGCGCTCGAGCGCCTTGATCGACTTCTCGCGGCCCACGAAGATGGGCGCGACCATGCGGGGAAAGACTACGAGTTCTCTTGTCGGAAGAAGCGGTAGGGACTTTTCAGGTTTAGGCTGACTCTTCGTCAAGTTGTGGCATTATTCTTTCCGCTTCCGTGACCAGGGTCGGGTCGATCTCGCGCTCGATCGTATCCTTGGTGACCACACACTTACGCACGTCGCCGCGCGAGGGAAGCTCAAACATCACGTTTAGCAGGGACTGCTCGATTATGGAGCGGAGTCCGCGGGCACCAGTCTCCAGCTTCAGCGCCTTGTCGGCGATGGCAGCCAGGGAATCCGTCCCGAAGACCAGCTCTATATTATCAAATTTGAAGAAGCGCTCGTACTGCTTGACCAGGGCGTTCTTGGGAGTGGTCAGGATGCGCACCAGGTCGTCGCGCTGCAGGTTGTGGATGGCGCTGATGACCGGCAGGCGCCCGATGAACTCGGGGATGAGGCCGTACTCCAGCAGATCCTCCGGCATGACCTTGGCGAAGACGCTGCCGACGTCTTTCTCGCTGCGGCTCTTGACCTCGGCGGCAAAGCCCATGCCCTTGTGGCCCACGCGCCGCTCGATGATCTTGTCCAGGTGGGCGAAAGCGCCGCCGCAGATGAACAGGATGTTGGTGGTGTCGATATTGAGAAACTCCTGATGCGGATGCTTGCGTCCGCCCTGGGGCGGCACGCTGGCGACCGTGCCCTCGAGAATCTTCAGAAGCGCCTGCTGCACGCCCTCGCCCGAAACGTCGCGGGTGATCGAGGGATTGTCGGCGCGGCGGGCGATCTTGTCGACCTCGTCGATGTAGATGATGCCGGTCTCGGCCTTCTTGACGTCGTAATCGGCCGCCTGGATCAGCTTGAGCAGGATGTTCTCCACGTCCTCGCCCACGTAGCCGGCCTCAGTGAGAGCCGTGGCGTCAGCGATAGCGAAGGGCACGTTCAGGAAGCGAGCGAGCGTCTGGGCCAGCAGCGTCTTGCCACAGCCGGTCGGCCCCAGAAGCAGGATATTCGACTTCTGCAGCTCGACCTCGTTGTCATCGAGCGAAGCCATCTGCACGCGCTTGTAATGGTTGTAGACAGCGACCGCGAGGGTGCGCTTGGCCTCGTCCTGGCCGACGACGTATTCGTTCAGGGCCTCGTAGATCTCGGTCGGCTTGGGCAGGTGTTCGAGGTCGAGGCTCGCCGGCGCCGCCAGCTCCTCGTCGATGATCTCATTACAGAGATCGATGCACTCGTCACAGATGTAGACGCCGGGTCCGGCGATCAGTTTCTTGACCTGCCGCTGCGATTTGCCGCAGAAGCTGCAGAGGAGCTGTTCGTTGCCGTCAGTCGGTCGAGCCATGTCGCTTATTCCCCTTTTGAGATAGAACGGTGTTCGAGTACGTCGTCGATAAGGCCGTAATCCTTGGCCTCGCCGGCGGTCATGAAATAGTCGCGGTCGGTGTCCTGCGAAACTTTTTCAATGGATTGGCCGGTATGGTTGGCCAGGATCTCGTCGAGGTGCTTGCGGAGGGACAGGGCTTCCTTGGCGTGGATCTCGATATCCGCCGCGGGACCCTGGAAACCGCCGGACAGCTGGTGGATGAGAATCTTGGCATTGGGGAGCGCGAAACGCTTTCCTTTTGCGCCTCCGGCGAGTATCAAAGCGCCCATGCTCATAGCTATCCCCACACAGGTAGTTACCACATCCGGCTTGATAAACTGCATTGTATCATAGATGGCCAGACCGGCGTAGACGGAGCCGCCCGGGGAGTTGATATAAAGGTTGATGTCTTTGTCCGGGTCGTCGGATTCCAGGTGCAGCAGCTGGGCGACGATGACGTTGGCCACCTCGTCGTTGATGCCGCTGCCGAGGAAGATGATCCGCTCGTTGAGCAGCCTCGAGAAGATGTCAAAGGCTCGCTCGCCGCGGCTGGTCTGCTCGATTACCATGGGGATTAATGGCATTTGATCACGCACCTCTGATAAGTCGTTTTCGGGTCTGTTATTCATCTTTGGCCGGTTCCTCGGCTTCGTTCTCCGCCTCGCCGGCCTTCGACGCCTCGCCGGCCTTCACCAGCACCGGTTTGGCCTTCCCGGCCAACAGCTCCAGCGCCTTGTTCCTCAGCAGGTCATCGCGGATCTCCTGCTCCGACTCCTGCTCGCGGGTCTTCTCCAGCAGTTCCTGGGGATCCTTCCCCATGGCCTCCGCGGCCCGCTCGACTTCTTCCTGAAAATCCTCATCGGTGACCTCGAGCCCTTCGTTCTCAGCTATGGTGTCGAGCACCAGCTCCGACTTGAGCACCGATTCGGCCTGCTGCCGGAAGTGGTCGAAGAACACCTTGCGCTGCTCGTCAGTCTGATCCATGTAGTCCTGGATCGAGGCCCCTTGCGACTGCATCGAGTAGACGAACTCGTGCTCGATGCGGGTCGCCCTGCTGACGAGCATCGCCTCCGGCACGGTCAGCTCCACGTCTTCCATCACCTTCGCCAGCACCGCGTTGCGGAAATCTCTCTCGGCGGCAGCCTCGCGGCTCTTCATAATGCGCGCCTCGATGTCCTCGCGCAGCTCGGCGATGGTGTCGAACTCGCTGTTCTCAGCGGCGAATTCGTCGTCGGCCTCGGGGAGCACCCGCTCCTTGATCTCATTGACGGTTACGTCAAATTCGGCCTCCCGGCCGGCAAGCTCTTCCGGCTTGTAGGTCTCCGGGAAAGTCAGCTTAAGCTTTTTCGACTGGCCTTTCTCCATTCCTTCAATCTGCTCCTCAAAACCAGGGATGAAGGTGCCGCTGCCGAGTTCGAGCATGTAATCCTTACCGGCGCCTCCCTCGAGGGCCTCGCCCTCCAGGTAGCCGGTGAAATCGACCAGCACGAAGTCGCCCTGGGCGGCGGCACGCCCCTCGATCTCCTCCAGTTTGGCGGTGCGCTTTTGTAGCCGCTCGATCTCCTCGTCGACCTCATCGGGGCTTACCTCCGGAATCACCTTCTCGACTTCGAGGCCGGAGTACGTTCCCAGCTGCGGCCGGGGCATGACCGGCACCTTCGCCTTGAAGGCGTAGGGCTTACTGTCGTCCTCGATCTGCTCGAAATCAATCTCGGGCTGGTCTACCGGCTTGATGCCGGACTGCTTGACCGCCGCCTCGTACCATCCGGGGAGCGAATCTTCCAGGGCGTGGGCATGGATGCCGTCCTTGCCGAAACGGGAGACGAGCACCGCGCGGGGGATCTTGCCGGGACGGAAGCCGGGCATCTTGGTGCTGCGGCTCAGCTCCTTGATGGTCTTGTCCACCTGCGCTCTAACGGTTTCGGCGGGGACTTCGACCTCGAGCTCGACCTGGTCGCCTTCGAGTTTGTTGACAGTGGTTTTTATCTCAGCCAATCGTGCTCCTTAATTGAGGGACACCTTACTAATTTGGTTCGCTATTTGCATGATTCGGGGGCGCCTTGCTGGTTGCCACCGGTTCGTACTGAACCATAGATGTTAGTGAAGAATGGGGTGAATGTCCAAATCGGAGCTCATGGTGACGCCCCCTCCCACCGTTGGATCGCGTCTAGCGCCCGGGCATGAGAAATATGGTACGTACGCCAGGAGCGATCGGTCTTGAACTTGGCGCTGTCGGCGAAGTGCGCCAGGGCAGAATCCAGGTCGCTTTTAAGCCTCGAGGAATCGGGCGCGGCAAAATATTCATCGACCAGCGTGGGAACCGCATCATCTGAAAGCGATTCCAGGTAGCCGATATCCAGTTCCGCTCCGTCGATTGCCCGCTGGACATTATTGTGAACGATGAAGCCGTCAACATTCATGACCGCGAGCGTCCCCACGAACCCGGCAGCCGCCAGAACCGCAGCCAGCGCGAAAGCTTTCTGCCTCTGGATGATCTCCAGGACGATGACCGCGACCAGCAGCACACCCAGCCAGACCAAAAAAACGTGGGTATAGGTGCGCAACCGCGAGAAACCGTATGCATCCTCATAAAGAAGAATCCGCTGGAACGCCGAGACGAGTATGACCAGCACCAGACCGACCATCGCCACGCCCAATCCGGTGAACACTGCCTGCTGGAGCCTCTCCTTTCGGCGCGAGAAGGCGCTCAGCGCCAGCACCAGCAAAAGGCTGAAGACCGCAACGGCGACCAGTTCACCGAATCCGCGCCGGGCATATTCAGCGAAGGTGTAACCGGCAATGTCGATGTTTTTCTCGCCACCGAAGAAATATTGAAACTGGATAGTGACGAAGCCGGCGAATAACGCGACCACGCTGCCCAGGATGATCGCCGATTCCGTAAACCCAAGGAAAGGCGCCAATACCGGCTTTCCCGATGCAGGTTCGTCATCGCGGCTCTGAGTGGCTGCATGCAGCAGGATTCCACCCAGAAAATAGGCAAGGATGAGTATGTAGAGTCCGCGATACGCGTATTCCGGAAGCCTGTCGAGTCTGAAGATATCCGCAAAGTCGCCCAGACGCTGGGCAAAAACCAGATCGGCGGACGCCAGAAGCGCCGCGAAGACCGCGACGATGGGGATAGCGATCAGTATGCCGCGAAGCACAGGCCAGATTCTCTTCCAGACCTCTCCCTTTTTATCCTGGGCGCCAGCTGCTTCCCTTTGGCGACGAGTCTCCTGTATGAAGTACATGCCTCGGATAAACATGCTCACATAAAGCCTGAAAAACCTTACTACGTAATCCACCAGGTCGTATCTCACCCAATTCCCGCCCACATAGGTGACAACCAGAACCGCCATCAGACCGGCGGTAGCGCAGATGCTGACAAACAGGGTAAGTGGCTCCATCCGCACGAAGGTGATGGTCGCGTAGAACAGGATGGACGGCAGCAGTATCATCGTCAATCGCGCCGGCCTGATACCCTCAGCGCAAAGCAGGGCGATTCCGGCGGTGAGGCACAGGGAAACAAACAGCGCGAAATTGATGCCGATCGTCTCCTGTTTCCAAAAAAGGAAGTCAAACGACCAACCCGCGAAAATCGCGACGATCCAGAAACGCCGGTAATTTTTGATTGCAGACGTCATTTCCTGAATTTCGACATGGATGATCTGTCTGGTGCGGGCGAGAGGATTTGAACCTCCACAGGGAGAACCCTACCAGCTCCTAAGGCTGGCGCGTCTACCATTCCGCCACGCCCGCATCCTCCGGGATTATAACCCGCCGGGACTCCAAAGTGGACGCATTACCCAGCCAGTGCTGATATAGTCAGATTAGAAGACACGGGAGGCCGATCGGGATGAAAAAGCTGATTTTCCTAGTGCTTTTGACTAGCTGGCTGCTGGCGGCCGCGCCGGTAGCCCAGGCTGTATCGCCTGGAGAACCCCTGGCTGGAGACGCGGGGATCACCGCCGCCCAGCTGGAAGCCGAGCTCACGTGGCGCAATCCCGGCCACATCCATCCCGAAATCGCCGGACTTTACGCTTACTACGGCTCCGTTTACGGCATCCGAGCCGATATGGCCTTCGCCCAGATGCTCCACGAGACCAATTCGCTGCGATATGGCGGTCTGGTCCAACCCTGGCAGAACAACTTCGCGGGCATCGGCGCCACCGGACCCGGGCATCCCGGCTACTCTTATGCCTCCGCCGATGCGGGCGTCCGGGCGCATTATGAGCTCTTGAGGTATTACATCGATGTCCGCGGCTGCACGACACTGAGCAGTCTTGCCGGGACGTGGGCCGTGCCCGGCAACGGCTACAGCGAAGCCATCGCGCGCTACGCTAGCGAGATCCACGAGGCCAACCCGCGGGGGATCTGGCGGGGAAGCTTCAACGAGCTGCCAGGCGCGCCCCAGACCGAGCTCTCCACTCACTATTTCTTCACCTGGTATGATTCGCTGCCGCAGAATGGCATGGCGGGCAACTGGATCCTGGCGGGAAACCAGGGCAGCGGCGACGCCACAGTCGAGATCCGCATCGGGGGCCAGAAGATGCGCGATCCGGCGAATCCCGGCAACGACTTCTTCACCATCCCCGAGGGCGGGCGCATAACGCCGCAGTTCCCTGGCCTCATGGCCGGGCCGGTCGAGGTGACCTGCACCAGCGGCCAGCTGATCATCGCCAGCCAGCGCGTGCTCTTCCACGACACGTTCAACGAGGTTATGGGCACATCGGAGGAGCAGCTCGGCGATTCCTACGAGTTCACCTGGTATGACTCCCTCTCTCCGGAAATGGCCGGCAACTGGGTGCTGGTGGCAAACCACGGCTCCGAGCCGGCCGATGTGGAGATCCTCATCGGCGGGACCGTCATGATGCGGTACGCCGCCGACAGTGGCAATGCCCTGCCTCCCGGCGGCATCGTCACACCGCAGTTTCCCGGCGTCATGAACGGGCCGGTTACCGTCCGTTCCACCAACCACCAGCCCCTGATCGTCAGTCAGCGCGTGCTCTACAAAGAAAGCTTCAACGAGGTCATGGGCTATCCCACCGGCGGCCTTGATAGCGAATACCTCTTCACCTGGTACGATTCAAGAAAGGTGAACGGGATGTGGGGCGACTGGGTGCTGGTCGGCAACTATGGCAGCGAGCCCGCTGACGTCGACATCTACGTAGCCAACATCCTGAGGGCGAGTTACAGTGCCGCTGGCGGCAATGCCATACCGGTCGGCGGCAGGGTCACGCCGGTCTTCACGGATCTCACGGATGGGCCGGTGCGGGTGGTCTGCACCAACGGTCAGCCGGTCATGGCCTCACAAAGGGTGCTCAACCGCGACAGCTTCGAGGAGGTGCAGGGCACTCCGCCGGCGGGCCTGGCGGCCGACCAGTGGTTCACCTGGTACGATTCGCTGCCGGGAAATTACATGTGGGGTGACTGGGTGCTGGTGGCCAACCATGGCTCCGGCGCCGCCACGGTCGAGATCTATGTCGGCGGCTTGAAGCAGCACGACCCCGCCGCTCCCGCCAATGACTTCTTCACCGTTCCCGAAGGCGGCCGCATCACGCCCCAGTTCGCCAACCTGATGGGAGGTCCCGTGCGCGTTGTCTGTACCAGCGGCCAGCCGCTCATGGTCAGCCAGAGGGTGCTCTTCAAGTACAGCCCAGTGCTGGTTCCGATCAGCTGATCGCGAGCCTTGCCCAGACCGGGAAATGGTCGCTGGCCCGGGTGCCGCGCCAGACGCCCGTCTCGATGAGGCGCACACCGCGGGTGAAGAAGTGGTCCATGCAGAAACTCAGGAAACCGGCCTTGAGCGTGGGACCGCAGCCAGCTGAGATCATCTCCATATCCGCGGCGGCGAAGCTGTCTTGGAGAGCCCGGACATCACTATCCTTGATGGTGTTGAAATCACCGGCGGCCAGCACCGCGCCCTTCCCCTGCGCGCGGACATCCGCCACAACCGTCTCGAACTGCTCCCGGCGGCGCGCGGCCCTCAGCGCGAAGGTCTCGGTGTGAACGCTGTAGACAAGCACCTCACGACCGCCTATGTCGAGCAGAGCGCGGGTGGCGATGCGCATCTCTCCGGAGCGCGGGCTCACATGTGGCAAGAGCAGCTTGGCGTCCGCGACGATGGGCCAGCGGCTGAGGACGGCGTTGCCGAAATCGCGCCCGGTCTGCTTCTGGACCGATGCTGGATAATATACATAATCGCATTTCAGGCTCTTCGCGATCGCCTCGACGCCCGGCGCGTCCATCTCCTGCAGCATCAATACGCCGGCCCCGCGCAACGCTTCGACGCCCGTAAGCGCCTCCAGTACGGCGTCGATGTTGCGGGAAAACTTGATGTTCCAGCTGACCGCCTTGATCTCCTGGATATCCGGAGACCGCTCGGCGTGGCTGCCGGCGTAGCGCGGCTCCTCGGGATGGGGGAAGTTCCTGGCGACTTTCATCCTAGAGGCTCGCCAGCCAGCCCTTCATCACCCGGTTTAGATGCTCGGCGCCCACTACACCCTCGTTTGGAAAGTCCCACTCGGACGGAAACAGAACGAACGGCCGCGACTGGTCGCCGCCAAGACCGCCGTGGCTGCCGACCTGTTCCTCGAAGGCGGCCACCTCGTCGGTCTGAGGATCGTAGAACCCATTGACCATGATGTCGGCCACGTGAGGGAAGCCGTCGGTGCGCCTCAGATGGGCGGCGGCATTGGGGCCGAAGACCGCCAGAGGGTCATCGCCCTCGACCCGCTCCTCGTCCAGGTAATGGACACCGCCGGCGCCGACGGCTACCGCACCGCTCCTGGCCGAACGCACGAGCAGGAAACCGACGCCCGGGTGTGCGGCCAACCTCCCAAGCAGGCCGGGGAACGATTCCTCCAGTTCTTCCATGGTCATCCTTTCCGGCCAGCCCTTGAAGTAGATGAGCCCCAGATTTCCAGAGGCCATGACGAGAATCTCATCTTCGGCAGCGGCGATGGCCTGCCGCTGCTCCTCCAGGCGATCGCGCTCGGGGCCCAGCATGACTTCACCGTCGCGGGTGCGGCTGTGCATGGCCTTGCGCAGCAGCCGGGCCGTGAACTGCTCCTGGTTTGTGCCAACCGCGTCAGTCAGAGGCGTACTTATATAACTCCAGTGCTCGTCGACGCTCGCAGGCCCGGCAACCCCGGTCTGCCCGGCCACCTGTTGCCGCACCAGGTCTTCCAGGGTCAGCCCGAAACGCTGTTTGAAAGTGGCGCCCTGGCTCTGACCATGGTCGGAGAGGATTACGAAGCGGTACGGTCTCGGGGCGCGCTCTGCGGCGGTCTCCAACCTTGCGAACTGCTGATCAAGCTTGCGCAGAACCTCCAGCGTATCTTCGCGTTCGACGCCGGAATGGTGCGCCACTTCGTCGTAGCCGAAGAGGGTCACATATGCCGCCGGGAACCCCGCGAACATCTCTCCGATCAGGCTGTAGACGCTCAACTCGCGCAGCACCGTGGTGGTCACCGCGCGCACCAGTGGGTAGGACTTTTCCCGGTGTACCAGTCGCGGCTTCACGTCCCGGCGGCGTTGCCGTCGCTGCGAGCGCAGCTCCAGCATAATGTCCCAGCAGGCGAGCATCATCCCGCGGAGCAGGTTGTAGGGATCGACAAGGTAAAGATAGAAAGCGTTCTTCTGGAATTCCGTGCGCTCCCGCGCCCGGCTCATCGTGAAGAAGCAGTTGGCGGTGTCGCCGGAGAACATGTTACTCAGACTGAAGCCGCCATCGGCGAGCAGCCCCTCGCCCCGCGACTGCCGCTTTTCCATCTCGGCGATGTCGGTCAGCTGACTGGCGACCATCACGCGGCCAGTGTCCTTCTCATACCAGCGGAAGGCGGGAATGTTGAAATTGTTGCCTAACAGGATCCCGGCCTGGCTCGCCGCCGTCTGCGACGAGAGATCGCACTCCCAGCCCGCTAGCCGGTGACTCCCATCCTCGAGCCAGCGCGCCAGGGTCGGCGCGTGGCCGTTGCGAATGGCGCGCAGCAGCACCGACTTGGCAAGCCCGTCGATCTCCAGGAAGATGACGCCCGGCACATCGGTCTCGACCGGCTTCAGCCGGCGCCTCACCTTCCGCTGGAGTACGTTGCGGTAATAAGATGCGTCGTCGTCCAGGGCGAAGAGGCTGCTGAAGATAGCATTCATCGCCGCCAGCCCGATCGCAACTACGATCGCCTCGAACGGCCCGCGCAACGTCATACCCACATCCATCATCGAGACCAGCCAGACGATGAAACCGTTGAGCACCAGGGTGAAGAGGCCGAAGGTCAGCACGCTGAGCGGCAACGTCAAAGCCACCAGGGTAGGCCAAAGCAACGCGTTGAGGATGCCGATCAACGCCGCGGCGGCGGCGGCTGAGCCACGATCGTGGAGCGTCAGGCCCGGGAGTATCCAGGCGAGCAGCAGCAACGATAGGGTCGTGATCGCCCAAACTGCCAGCGTACGCCTGATGGAGATGCGGTGTTTCTTGCGGGCGTCACTCATGCCGGGGCGCCGCCGGCGTCAGCTTTCGCTCGAACGAGAGGGCTCCATCAGCACCGCCAGCCAACGCGACTCGTCGGAGGATTCCAGCACCAGCTCCTTGATCATGAGCATGATGGGCACGGCCAGGATGGCGCCGAGGGGCCCCAGCACCCAGGCCCAGAAGAAGACCGAGGCGATGACCACGAGCGGCGAGATGTTGAGCCCCTTGCCCACCAGGCGCGGGTAAATGATGTTGTCGGTGAGCGTGTTGATGATGATGAAGCCGATGATGACGGCTATGGCCTTGCCCACTCCGAATTCAAGCAGTGCCATGAATGTTGGTGGCACCAGCGCGATGACGAACCCCACCATGGGGATGAAACTCATGATGAAGGAAAGCACTCCCCACATCAGCGCGAAATCAACCCCCAGCGCCACCAGCAGGATCACATTGAGCGTGGCGCACAGAAACCCGATCCAGGCGTTGATGGCGATGTAGGAGCGGATGTCCTGGTTGAATGCCAGCACCTGTTTGGGAATCGGGTTGCTCGCGCTTACCGCCCTGAGCAGCTTCGCCGGCTGGCCGATCGACTCGATCAGCATGAAAGCGGACAGGAAGAGGATGAAGCCCCAGGT
>Ga0172371_10013550_pt1 | contig 10606 bp, 11 predicted proteins | sample Lak12m_FD_114543 | JGI IMG/M metagenome (GOLD analysis project Ga0172371, IMG submission 114543) | Freshwater microbial communities from Kabuno Bay, South-Kivu, Congo - kab_022012_12m | ecosystem: Environmental > Aquatic > Freshwater > Lake | place: Democratic Republic of the Congo: South-Kivu... | reverse complement strand
CATGAGAAAAACCGCCTGACTTTTGATTTGCCGGGTAACATATTTACCTTTAGAGTGCTTGAGCCGTATGCGGTGAAAGTCGCAAGTACGGTTCTTAGGAGGGAAAGGCGGGGCAACCCGCCCGACCTATCAACACATAACTGTTAAGTAAATAACAATAAAAGATCTGGCCCCATGACGACTCAATCATAATAAGAAAACATTGTGCTTTCTATCGGGACTTGCCCACGCGCAAAAATTTTAAAATTCAACAGCCTCCGCACGTTACACACATTTGCAAGTCACACAAAGCCAACCCTCAAACCAAAACTTGCAAAAGAGTGTAATGATTCCTATCAAATAGTGAGAATTTGTCTGCCTCAGACTCATAATTGTCCACTTTAAGGAGAATTTGTTTTATTTGAATTTTTTAGATCCTAATTTTGCATCACTATGAAGCCGGATTCAGATATTAAACGACTTTTTAAGGTCGCAATTTATACATCACCATTAATTGGCATATTAGCCATTACTCCCATTTTCATACACAAGGCAGTCTCTATAAATATTTTTCCCAAAGCTGTACTTATTATTACAATGGCAACACTGACAGTCTGGTGGTTGAATATCTTTTTATTTTTTATTTCTGAAAATTTCAGGACATTTAAATATGCAAGAATAATAAGATATTTTGTTAGTTTTCTGTTATCAGTTGTTTTGATCATTGCTGCAATGAGAATGCTCAGATTATGTTTTTACAGCCAGTCAGAAATCCAGAATTTCACCTTTCAACATACACCTTTTGCGCCATCTGTCCTGGGCTTTTCTATAAACAGTGTTATTCTGATTATTCTCGATTTAATCCTGACAAAAGGAAGACAAGCTGAAACTGAAATAGAAAATTCACGACTAAAATTAAAAAACGCTGAAGCCTTAAACCAACAATTGAAGCAACAAATTCACCCTCATTTTCTTTTCAATTCATTAAATACATTAAAATCTCTCATTAACAAATCACCAGAAGCCGCTGAGGATTACCTTGTAAAACTTTCTGATTTTCTAAGGATCTCTATATCAATAGGTAATAATAATACTGTTAAGGTAAGTGATGAGCTTAAAATGTGTCTTGACTACCTAAAGATGCAAAAGATTCGCTATGGAGCTGCATTGGAATACAAGGTCGAAATTCCTGACGACGTTCATAGGTCAGGTTTTATCCCGGTATTCTCACTTCAATTATTGACCGAAAATGCAATAAAACATAACGCTCTGACTAATGAAAGTCCATTGCATATAAAGATATTTACTGAAGCTGACCGTATAATTGTAAATAATAATATCAGCAAGAAACAGATTTCCGAATCATCGCCGGGAATGGGATTAATTAATCTCGCAGAACGTTATAAGATCCTTTCAGGTGATGAAATTATAATTACAAACTCATATGATACATTTTCCGTAAGTATTAAAATTCTTCCCGATGAAAATAGTAATCATAGAGGATGAAGAGCTGACAGCCAATGACCTGGCCGCTACTATTCAAAAAATTGATAAATCGGCTAAGATAATTGCTATTCTTGCTTCAGTAAAGGAGTCTGTTTCATTTTTTCGTAAGAACAGCAATCCTGACCTCATTTTTTGTGATATACAATTAGGTGATGGCTTGAGTTTTGAAATATTCAGAGAGTGTGCAATTTCTGCTCCGGTCATATTTTGCACTGCATATGATGAATATGCATTGAAAGCTTTTAAAGCAAATGGAATAGATTATATTCTCAAACCTTTCTCAGGAAAGACTATTGCAGAGTCACTAGAGCATTATAAAACACTGAAGAACTGCTTTCAGAATTCTGATTTTTCCATGGAAAGGATACTTGAATTGTTTGAAAACAGAAAGCAGATTAAGCAAAATACTGTGCTTGTATTTCAACGGGATAATATTATACCAGTAAAGGTTGATGATATTGCTCTTTTCTATATCGAAAATGAAATTACCCGGCTTGTTACCTTTTCCCGGAAACATCATACCATAAACAAGTCTCTCGAAGAACTTGAAACCATAACAGGAAATAATTTTTTCAGGGCCAACAGGCAATTCCTTATAAATCGCAATGCTATCAGGGATGCGTCACAGTATTTTGCCAGAAAGTTAGTTGTTACGCTTACGCTTCCAATAAATGAAAAAATAATTGTAAGTAAGGAAAAAGTGACCCTGTTCCTTGACTGGCTCTCCGGTAAATAATAATCTTCATTTCCGCTTCACCTTCATTTTTGTCCACTTCGGTACTGAATCACTTGTCAGGTGAAGGGAATCAGTAAATCTTTGCCTGAAAAACAAACAATTATAATTCGATTAATGAGAGCAATCAAAAGCAGAATCAGGCAGTTATGCACTTACGGAATCATATTAATTGTAATCCCGGTGTTTTTTTCAGGCAGCCTAGACGCTCAGGTAAGAACCGCGGGTGAGCTGAACCTGAATGAATGTGTTGAGATCGGGTTACAGAATAATCCAAAATTTCAGTCTTCGGGATTTACTGTTGAAGGATCCAAAGCAAAAATTGATGAAGCTTTTTCAGCATATTATCCTACCATAAGTGCTAATTCAAATGCTGATGCTTATTCAAAAAATAACGGGACCCAGCGCTATAATAATTTCAGTTCCGGAGTAACGTTATCTTATGACATATTCCGGGGTTACAGGACAAAATCATCCTATGAAGCTTCAAAAGAAAACTACAATTCATCAGTTTATCAACATGAGACCAACAGGCAGGATCTGGTTTTTAATATAATTCAGGCATATTACCGGTCACTTCAATTAGAAAGAATTGTTAAAAGTGCTGAAGAAGCTGTAAAAAACTCTTTTTTGCATCTTGAATTTGCAAAGGCTAAGCAAAAAGCCGGAATGGCAACCCGTTCGGATGTCCTTAAATCAGAGGTTGAATTATCAAATGCAGAATTGAATAAAATTCAAGCCGCAAATTCGCTGCTTTCAGTTAAGGGTGTTCTTAATCAGCTAATGGGATTCCCATCAGATTCATTAGTAAAGCTTACAGATGATCTTTCCATAGTTGACGAACTTCCGGTTCAGCCATTTGACACCCTCCTTACTGTGGCGTTAAACAACCGTTCCGAAATAAAAAAATATCAATCACTTTTAAGTGCACAACAAAATTATATTCAGGTGGCAAAGAGTGCCTATTATCCATCACTTAGCGCCAATGCTAATTATAATTATGCCGGACCTGAATTCTCATCGATGCAGAATAACTGGTGGTTAGGTATGACACTCTCAATACCTGTTTTTAAAGGTTTCTTAAATAAGTCACGAGTAAATCAGGAAGAATCTGCATTCAGGAGTCTTGAAAAAGAGATTGAACAGCTGAAGCAGCAAATAGGACAGGAAGTATGGGATGCATGGCTTTCAGTTAAGGAATCTGCTGACAGAATCTCAACTTCAATGAAGGCTACAGAAAGTGCTAAAGAGAACTTGTCTCTGGCAGAAGGAGAATATAAAGAAGGTGTAGGATCGATAATCCAGTTGACAGATGCTCAGACAACCTTTGTATCAGCAGAACAAAATTATATCCAGGCGCTTGCTGATTATAAAATTTCAACTGCACAATTAAAACGGACCATAGGAAGATAATCACTTAAAATAAGAATGATGAAAAAAAAGAGCATAATAATCGGACTCTTACTATTTTTTGCAATATTGTTTTTGATCTGGTTTTTTCTCATAAGAACTGATAAGAATCCTGAAAATCAACGCAAAACCACAATTGTTGAGAGAAGGGATATAGGATCAACAGTCCTAGCAACCGGAATAATAAAACCAAAGGTAGGTGCTGAAGTAAAGGTGGGTTCAAGGATATCCGGGGTGGTCAAAAAGCTTCGTGCCAATATAGGGGATTATGTAAAGGCAGGGCAGGTAATTGCCGAAATTGATGATGCAGAATTAAGAGCTAAATTAAACCAGAACCTGGCAGCAGTCAATAAGGCGCGGGCTGATTATGATTATGCAAAACTTAATATGGAAAGGCAGGCAGCACTGCTTGAGCAAAACTACATCTCTCAGCAGACATATGACCTCGCGGAAAACTCCTTTAAAATTGCAGATGCGCAGCTTAAACAGGCTGAAGCTAATGCTGAAGTTGCGAAAGTTCAACTTTCTTATACCTCAATCTACGCTTTAACATCAGGAGTGATTGCATCTGTCTCCACTCAGGAAGGAGAAACAGTTATGGCAGGTTTATCTGCACCAACGTTTGTCAATATAATAGATCTCTCACGTCTTGAGGTTCAGGTTTATGTAGACGAGACCGATATAGGCAAAATAGATATTGGACAGGAAGTCTCTTTTACTGTTGATACCTACACCGATACAGATTTTAAAGGCACCGTAACAGCAATATATCCAAAAGCTGTAATCCAGGACAATGTAGTAAACTACATAGTGGTTGTCGAAATAAAAGATTTTATGGGAAAAATACTCAGACCTGAGATGACTGCTACGGTAACAATACAACTTGAAACCAGAAAAAATGTTATTGCTGTACCTTCAAAAGCAATCACCAGAGAGAGAGGAGAGCGATTTGTAACTATAGTTGAGAACTCTGTTAATGTCTCCAGAAAAGTAAAAACAGGCTGGTATGATAAAAACTTCACTGAAATTGTTGATGGTCTTAATGAGGGTGAAATTATCCTATTGCCTGAATAATATTAAAATCGAATGAAAAACTTAAATCAAAATATATGGAAAGAGTAATTATCAAGGCCAGCGGGCTGAGTAAAATTTACAATAAAGACGCAAGCGGGGAAATTGCCGCTTTGCGAAATGTATCCCTTGAAATCCGGGAAGGAGAGCTGATTGCTATTATGGGATCATCAGGGTCCGGGAAATCAACCCTCATGAACATCCTGGGATGTCTTGACAAACCTACTGAAGGCACATTATTTTTTAATGATACCGAAGTAAGCTTACTTGTTGACCAGGATCTGGCTCTTTTGAGAAACAGGAAGATCGGATTTGTTTTCCAGGCATATAATCTTCTCGCAAGAACGAGTGCCCTTGAGAATGTAGAACTTCCTCTCATCTATTCAGATAAAGAAAATATCAATAAACTTGCAGAAGGAGCATTAATTGCAGTAGGTCTTGCGGATAGAATTCACCATCACCCCGGTGAATTGTCAGGAGGCCAGCAGCAACGTGTGGCAATTGCACGTGCGCTTGTTAACGATCCTGAGATTATTCTTGCAGACGAACCGACTGGTAATCTCGACACAAAATCGAGTTATGAGATTATGGCTTTATTTCAGAAGTTAAACAGAGATGGAAGAACTATTGTCCTCGTCACTCATGAGCAGGATATTGCTAACCATGCTAAAAGGATTATCAAAATCTCGGATGGAATGATTATCAGTGATGAATTAAACAAGTCACAAAAGAGTGCAGAAGACGAACTAAAAAATTCATTAAAGGAGGCTTAAAATGAAAACAAAGAGAATATTACTGAATGCATTAAAGAATCTGGCAAAATATAAACTCCGTTCATTCCTGATGATGATTGGAATTATTATCGGGATAATTGCTCTGACAATGGTTGTATCCATTGGTTTTGGAGCTAAAAATCTTGTAATGGAGCGGGTTAAGAAGTTCGGGCTTGAAAGCCTTATGGTAAATGCATCAACCGGATCGATGATGAACCAACAAACAGCGCAAGGACAGCAAATTACGACTCTTAAACTTGACGATGCCGAGTCCCTGAAACGTGAAATCCGTACTATAAAAGAGATTGCCCCCTTTAACCGCAGGGGTAATTCAAATATAAATTATTTTGAAAAATCTACAACAGCAGGCCTGTTTGGTATTACTCCATCATGGGCTTATGTCTGGGATTGGGATGTCACAGAAGGGGAATTCATTTCAGATGATGATATAACTTCAATGAATCGTGTTTGTTTACTTGGTCCGACAGTTCAGAAAGAACTTTTTGGGGATAAGAATCCGATAGGTGAGCAGATCCAGATCGGAAACGTACAGTTTGAAGTCAAAGGAATTCTTGTTTCAAAAGGAACAAGTCCTGGTGGGGGCGATATGGATAACAGAGTAATGATCCCGCTCTCCACATTTATGAGAAGAGTTGCTAATGTGGATTATATTGCAGGAATAAAAATTCTGTTAAACAGTTCTGAAGATATTAGTAAAACTTCTGAAGAGATTACCTCCATTCTTAGGGAGAGACATAACATCGCAGATGGCATTCCTGATGATTTTGCTGTTACAACACCGACAGAGGTAACAGAAATGGCAGAAAAAGTATCAGGCACGTTCAATTTATTACTTGCATTGCTGGCGGGAATATCTTTAATCTCAGGAGGAATTGTTGTGGCAAATATAATGTTCATTTCAGTAAATGAACGGAAGAAGGAAATCGGATTAAGAAAAGCCGTTGGGGCTAATACCAACGATATAATGAACCAGTTTCTATTTGAAGCTTCAGCGGTAACTCTTTTGGGAGGACTTGCAGGAATAATACTGGGTGCAATAGGTGCAAAAATCCTGAATGTTGTGATGCAAATGCCAATATCGATATCCTGGGAAAGCATTCTTACAGGGGTAATCTCCTCCACAATTATTGGTCTGATTGCAGGTATTCAACCTGCACGCAGAGCAGCAAAACTCAATCCGATAGAAACCATCCGATAGACAACTAACTGTCGAGTAATTAGAACTGTCCGAAATTTAAAAAAATGAAAATAACCAAGAGCATAAAGATCTCCCGTGGTCAGTTGCTGACTCATAAACTCAGAACTGCTCTTGCGCTTCTTGGTATCATAATAGGAGTATCTGCTGTAATTATAATGGTGGCCATAGGTAATGGCGCTCAAAAAGAGGTAATCTCTGCCATTAATTCAATGGGTACCGATTTAATAATAGTTAATGCCGGACAGGTTCAAAGGATGTCAGGGCGACAACAAATAACGGGGACTGTAACTACATTGGTTCTGCAGGATGCATTTTCAATGCCTGAAGAATGTCCCGATGTAAAAATTGCAGTTCCGGTACAGACGAAGAAGATGCAGGTAAAATGGGGTAATCTCAGTTCTAACACAACCATTACAGGGACTACTCCGGATTATCAGGATGTCAGAAATTTCCACCCGGCAAAAGGCGATTTTTTTTCCGACGAAGATAATAAGGCGTCACAACGTAAGGCTGTACTAGGTCAGACTGTTGTAAAGAATCTATTCGGGAACAGCGATCCGGTGGGTGAACAAATAATGATCGGCAGAATTCCATTTAATATTATTGGTGTGATGGAATCAAAAGGTGTAGATCTTAATGGAATTGATCAGGATGACCAGATTTTTATCCCCTTGCAAACAGCGTTACGTCGTGTATTTAACCTGACATACATATATTCCATCAATGTTCAGCCAAACTCATCTGAAAAGATGGAAAGCGCGGTAAAACAGATAACTGAGTTTTTAAGGGAAAGACACAGACTTAACAGGTTTAATAAACCTGATGACTTCACAATTCAGACACAAGTTGAACTTCTTGAAACCCAGAAGGAAACCACAGATACTTTTACTACGCTCATTGCAGGCATAGCAAGTATTTCATTACTGGTTGGCGGTATCGGAATTCTTGCAATAATGCTTATTGCAATAAAAGAGCGGATCAATGAAATCGGGTTACGGATGGCTGTCGGAGCAAGCAGGAGAGATATCTTATTGCAGTTTTTAATTGAAGCATCCATATTAAGCATAAGCGGCGGAATAATTGGTATTCTGCTTGGAATACTGATTTCGGTAATAATAAGCCTGGTTACTCAATGGAGTATCAGCATATCTGTTCCATCCCTGGTTTTTTCATTCTTATTCTCAATGGCAACAGGTTTGTTTTTTGGTGTATATCCGGCCAGGAAGGCATCATTATTAAATCCAATTGAATCATTAAAAAGTGAATAAAGTATTATCTGACAAAAACATATTTAAACATTTTTAGGATGCTTATCCTTTCAATTTTTACAGTTGGCTGTTTACTGATCTCCTTCCTTATCGATTCACGAAAAACACTAAATGGGGTGAGGAAAGGATTAAAAATGTTCATTAATCTATTCCCTGCCCTGTTGCTCATGCTCTCCCTTGTGAGTGTTGCATTATTACTGATACCGGAGGAAACATTAATCAAATATATGGGTGAAGGATCTGGAGTGAAAGGGTGGCTTACTTCGGCATTGCTGGGCTCTGTTGCTCTTATACCTGGTTTTATTGCCTATCCACTCTGCGGTATAATGGTTAAAAGTGGGGTTGCCTATTCAACAATAGCTGTGTTTATTACCACATTAATGATGGTTGGGATTCTGACAATGCCAATTGAGTCCAGGTTTTTTGGTTGGAAAACTACCATAATAAGGAATATCCTGAGTTTCATTGGCGCGGTAGTTATCGGTTTTATTATGATGTTGCTGTTATGATGAAAAATATTAAAAAGTATATCGTCCCGTTTTTCTTCCTTGCATTCATAGGGGTATCATACTTATGGGATTTTGCTGCAGGTGAACAGATCGGAGTTAATTTCTGGTTGTTCTTCAAAGAAATGATCCTCTTTCTGCCTTTGATGTTCGTACTAATCGGATTGTTTGATGTCTGGGTTCCCCGTGAAAAGATTGAAAAGCATATCGGAACAGAATCCGGATTGAAAGGTACAGGGCTTGTCATACTTCTTGCCACACTGCAGGCAGGTCCGTTATATGGCGCTTTCCCATTCGCATATATATTGTGGAAGAAAGGCTGCAGTATTAAAAACATATTCATCTATCTCGGGGCATTTTCTACAATAAAAATACCGATGATAACCTTTGAAATTGGATTTCTCGGATTAAAGTTTTCTCTGCTCAGGACATTGATTACAATGCCTGTTTTTATTATGATCGGATATCTAATGGAATGGTATCTGAAGGATAAGAATTTTGAAGTTAGACAACAACAGGATGATTAAATTTTAAATACTCTAAAAATGAAAAAGATTTATTTACCTTTTTTAGTGTTCATTGCTATATCCCTTCAATCTTTCGGGATGCAGCATGGTAATCACGGCTTGAGAAACGATGGTATATCACCCCTTCTTTGGCTGTTCCTGATTGTCCTAGTTATAACGATAGGGATAGTTCTGTATAAATTTGTATCAAAGTCACCCTCAGGTTTGAATTCTGATGCAGACAGTGATGCAGAATCAATAATAAAAGGCCGGTTTGCCGGTGGGGAGATCAATAAAAACACCTACACCGAAATTCTTGGTATAATCCGGCAGGTGTCAGACAAGGATTATATTGAAAAACTTAAAATCAGGCTTGCTAAAGGGGAGATTACAATATCAGAATTCAATGAAATGTGCGAGTCGTTGTTGGAGTAAAAACATAAGTAATTTTTGCAAGCACATTGCCAAAGCCCCGCTAGCCATTCCCTATTTCAATGCTTTGGCAAAGAGCTTGCAAAACAGAACCAATAGAATTATAAAATTTTCCTCCCTCGCGCCGTCACAATAATATTTCTGCAACAGGATTCATCAATATAAAAGAATTAATTCTAAACCTTGACAATTTTTTGGTACCTAGACAAATAAACAGGCCTGGCCCATAACACGGACGGTATAATTCATAAGCTCGTCACGGTTTTTGCTTTTGCTCCTGCACCTAAGACAGATTTGTAATTACTTATACCGCGACCGCGCCAGTACCCGCAATAAAACTTTCTGCACCTTGACTTGTTACCTGCTTCCTATCAACATTGTACCGCGACACTCGTATAGGCAACAAAACTTGTACCCGGACGGCAAAAACCGCGCCGTACTCTCCTCGCACCGTGACAGTTTTCCGGCCCCGCTGGCGCGGGGTAACAGGACTCTGCCCGGATGCTTCGTCGAGTAACGCTTACGAAATTATACCGCCGGGCCGTTATAAGCCATGTTAAGTGGGGTGAGTTACTGTAGACAATGGTTATTTTTCAGGATTATCACTCAATAAAGAGGAAAATAGCGGGATTGACAGCTGAGTTTAAGAAGAATAAATGCGGTGGAATGGGGATTTATAAAAGCTTTTGTTGCAGCGGCGTGAAAGCGGGCTTTCGCAAGACGCTAATACAAAAGCTTTTACAAAGTTACGAAATTCCGGGGCCAGAACAATCATTTTTTTATAGAAAAATGCGCGTGCTTCAGACTTTGTCTTCGCAGGCGCAAAAAGATTAAAGAAAACAAAAATGAAGATCGTGCATCGGACTTCGTCCTCGCATGCTTATTTTAACAAAAAACACATGTCAACCCGCTTTTATTTGTTTTTAGATAACCCTGACATAATTTATCACTAATCCTATCCGCGCAGAGATAAGATTAATGATAGATTATTAAAAATGACCATTCATCCTGACAGTGAGAACATTGTTACAAAACGCAAACACAGCTTATAACACGCAAATAGAACAAATTACCTATGTCACGCTATTTGCAGATTTCCCTTCGCAACAGAACCAAATCCCTAACCCTGTTGCTCAGGGGCAAATAGCGCGCCATGCGCGAAATGAAGAACGCGCCGGTAACTTGTTCTATTTGCGGGCCGTT
>Ga0172371_10013548_pt1 | contig 10607 bp, 8 predicted proteins | sample Lak12m_FD_114543 | JGI IMG/M metagenome (GOLD analysis project Ga0172371, IMG submission 114543) | Freshwater microbial communities from Kabuno Bay, South-Kivu, Congo - kab_022012_12m | ecosystem: Environmental > Aquatic > Freshwater > Lake | place: Democratic Republic of the Congo: South-Kivu... | reverse complement strand
TGCGTCAATGGAGCACGGGTGCAGTGATTGGTTCTGGCACGATTGAAGCGTTTCACACAGCAACTCAAGCTGACGACGCGTACCTTGGCATCTCATACCTTGGGAACGTTGTGGGCGCAGAGTTCCCTCAACCAAACGGCCAGGACAGTTGGGTTGGTGTGCCAAACATCAACTTTAACTGTTCGGTTCCCACAACCAATGGCACCAATGTCATGGGCAAGGTCGTTTTCCTTGACGTTGGCAGCGGGGCATTGGAGTTGATGTTGGGAGGACAACATTGGGTGTATGTCCAGTCAGCCACCGCTGACGGGGATATGCCTTTCGTGGAATTGGTGGACCAAAGCAGTTATTACGAGACGCGGGTCTACACCAAAACCATGAATGTGGGGAAGGTGGTCATCACAATTATCCCCAAGGTGAACCCCGGGTATAGTCCGTGGATGAACCTTCACAGGTTTTACGGCGCGTCGCCCGGTGGAGGCGGCGGAGGAAAGGGGTAGCGCAAGGCGCAACTCTCGAGGCGCTTCTTCTCTTCGGAGAAGAAGCGCCTCTTTTTTTTGCCTAAAAAAGGTGATAATATGCCTTAATGGGCAGTTAGTTCACTGGCAGAACGTTCCGTTCACATCGGAAAGGCAATAGGTTCGATTCCTATACTGCCCACTTATGATTACAGCTCACAAAAGACTTTTTTGGACGGAGCATTCTAAAATAAAAATGCGTCAGTACGGGCTTTCAAAGCAGAAGTTGTTGAGCATACTTTATAAACCCGAAAGGAAAGAAAAGGGGATTGTGCCAGGTACTTTAGCCGTAATGCGCACAAACAAGGTCTTTTTTAAAGAGAAAAAAATAACTTTATCTAAAGCGTGGCGAAAGCCCAAAAGAGCGCCTGGGGAAATTTGGCTAATGTATAAAGACGTTAAAATGGCATCTGTGCCAACAAGAAAAATTATTAGCGCTTGGCGCTATCCAGGGGTTTCTAGGCCGGGTGAGGAGATTCCTGTGCCCGAGGATATCAAAAACGATTTAATTCGTGGTATAATTGATTAATGGACATAGCCAGCAAGCAGAATATTATAGTCGAATGGATTTTATGGCAATTTTATCAAGTGCCTAAGTTTTTGCTTTCGGTTTGGAAAAATTACATTCTTTTTGCCTCAAATTATTTTTCTTTGCCAATTTTATTAAAATCGCTTTTTGCTCCCTGGCGCAAATATAGATGGAAGTATCCAACATGGTTTCGGGTAGGAGAATTTTTTGGTACGCTCGTTTCTAATATGTTTTCAAGGGTTTTGGGCGCCTTAATGAGAATTGTTTTGATTGTTGTTGGTATTCTTTTCCAAATTTTCGTTGTTTCCATTGGATTAATTATACTTTTACTTTGGGTGTTTGTACCGTTTATTATAATATTTGGGCTTTTGTTTGCCCTTTTTTATTAAAATGACTTTCGACTTTAAAAATACAGAAATTTTTTTGGCCATCAAGAGAGAGAGCTTTTTGTTTTTTAGATTTTCCAAAATTTTAAGAGACGTATTTTTAGTTTTATTTATAGTTGCCTTATTGCTAACTGGATTTTCTTTTATAAATTTTGCAAATGGTTACTCTTCTGTAAAAATGTTAGCTTTGTTTTTATCTTTAAGTCTTTTGTTTTGGAACCTTAATTTATTTACTCAATTGAAAATTAAGAAGCCAGAGGCTAACCCCAGTATTGTGAACGCGGCCACAGATCCAGATAGTTATAATTTAGCAGAATTTTTAGATTTTGATACGGCTAAAATTGTTTTAGATTCAATAAATTTTTGCAAGAGAAAAAAAATTGCAATTAATTCAACTTCGCTTTTTTACTCTGCAGTAAAATTTGGCAAAGGCGTAAATTTTATTTGTTTTCGTCTTGGGTTAAATCCTAAAAAATTGCAGACAGATTTAAAAAATTATTTAGAAAAAACAAAAAAGGAGGGCGCAGGAACTTTTTCTGAGGATTTTGGAAGCACGCTAAAATTAGCAGTTAAGTTTGGAGCAGAAAGACAAAGAAAAACCATAGGCGAAGAAGAAATTTTAGTTGCTTTAGCTCGCCAAGACGAATTTTTCAAGAAAACTTTAGTTGAGTATGATTTAAAGCCAGAAGATGTGGAAAATTTAACATTGTGGCTGGAATCAGCCGAGAGCTTGCTCGAAAATACAAAGAAATTTTGGACATACGAAAATTTATTAAGAAAAGGTTCTTTGGGAAAAGGTTTTTCTTCAGGATACACCATAACCCTAGATAAGTTTTCTACTGACTGGAGAAAAGTTGTTTCAGGGTGGACTTTTAGAGAAATTATAGGCCATAAAAAGGAGATAGAAGAAGCAGAGGTTATTTTAGCAAAATCTAAATTAGCCAACGTTTTAGTTGTTGGCAATCCTGGCACTGGCAGGAAAAGCATAATTGAAGCACTGGCTCAAAAATGTTATTTGGGCACTTCTTTGCCCCAGCTAAACAACAAAAGGGTGGTAGAGCTCAATCTCGTTGCCTTAGCTTCTCAAATTCCTAATTTTGAAGAAATGGAAGCTATGTTAGACCAAATATTTGCAGAGGCCACGGCTTCTGGAAACGTAATTTTAGTGATCGATGATTTAGAAAACTTTGTAGGCCAAAAAGTGCAAAAAGCAGGCGCTTTTGATGTTTCAGGTATTCTTTCAAAATATTTGTTAATACCAAAATTTCAATTTATAGGCATAACCTCTTACGAAGGGCTACACAAAGATATAGAAAAACAGGCTGCCTTTATTGATATTTTTGAAAAAGTTGAAGTTTCAGAAGTTACAGAAAAAGAAACCATAAATATTTTGCAATCTTCGGCCCTTGAGCTAGAGTACACAAATAAAGTTTTTATTTTGTACCCCAGCATAAGGGAAATAGTTAATTTGACGGCAAGATACATGCCCTCTCTGCCCTTTCCCAAGAAAGCCCTAAACATTTTAGAAGAATCGGTTGTTTACGTGCAAAAATTGCACGAAAAAATTGTTTTACCTCACCACATTGCAGAAATAATTTCTAAAAAAACAGACATTCCTGTTGGGAAAATGGAGGTCAAAGAAAAAGAGGTTTTGCTTAATTTAGAAAATTTAATCCATAATAGAATTATAAATCAAGAAGAGGCAGTAAAAGAAATTTCAATTGCCATGAGAAGAGCAAGGACTGGTATTAGCTCTAAAAAGCGCCCCATGGGAACGTTTCTTTTCATGGGGCCAACTGGAGTCGGTAAAACAGAAACAGCCAAAGCCCTGGCGCAAATTTATTTTGGTTCAGAAGAGAAAATGATAAGATTGGACATGTCAGAATTTCAGGCAATAACAGACATTCCAAGGTTGCTTGGCGCTACCTCGCCCGTAGAAATGCAGGGGCTTTTAACAACGCCAATCAGAGAAACTCCGTTTTCTCTCATTTTATTAGATGAAATAGAGAAAGCTCATCCTAATATACTAAATTTATTTTTACAGGTTTTAGATGAGGGTCACATAACAGACGGTCAAGGAAGAAGAGTTGTTTTTACAAATGCCATAATTATTTGCACCTCAAACGCTGGAGCTGAAACAATTTTCAAACAAGTAGAATCTGGCAACGCTTTAGATAAAGAAAAATTACTTAGCGCGCTTTTCGAAAAAAATATTTTTAAGCCCGAATTTGTAAACAGATTTGATGCCACAGTTATTTTTCATCCCCTGACAAAAGATAATTTAATGAAAATAGCTCAGTTGTCTTTACAGGGTTTACAAAAAAACTTAAAAGAAAAAGAAATCAATTTTGAAATTACAGAGCCCCTTAAAGAAAAAATCGTCGAACTCTCTTATAAGCCCGAATTTGGTGCTAGGGAAATGAGAAGAGTGATACAAGATAAGGTGGAAAATCCTGTTGCCTCCGCCCTTTTGGCTGACAAAATTAAAAAGGGCGATAAGTTTCAAATTAGCCCTGAAACTTTTGAGCTTGACATAAAAACATAAAGGAGTAATATAGAGATATGAAAAACCTTTTAGCACTGTTATTAAACTTGCTTTTGTTGGGACCATCCCAGGAGGTTTTTGATAAGAAGTAAAAAAGAACGAAACAACGAACATCAAAATCCTCCTTGGCTGGAGGATTTTTCAGTTCATTTCCAATCAATCGATCGAAACCAACACAGAAAGAGGAGGAGAAGTCATGAACGAACAAGTATACATTTTTGACACGACCTTGCGAGATGGGGAGCAATGCCCAGGCGCGTCTATGAACACGCGCGAAAAACTTGAGGTAGCGCGCCAGCTGGCGCGCCTGAAAGTTGACATCATTGAGGCTGGTTTTCCAGTTGCCAGCCCTGGAGACTTCGAGGCGGTTAAGGCTATCGCTACGGAGATTCAAGGGCCATGCATTGCTGCACTTGCGCGCACCGAAGAGAGAGATATTGTGAGCGCTGGTGAAGCAATTAAGCCAGCAGCTAAACGACGAATTCATACGTTCAGTTCTGGCAGTGATATCCATTTGGAGACGATGCTTCAAATTTCACGCGAGGAAAATATCAGGCGCTCTGTCGCAGCGGTGAAGCTTGCCCGACAGTTCACCGACAACATCGAGTATTCGGCGCAAGATACAACACGCGCTGATCGCGACTATCTTGTCGAACTTTACACCGCCTGCGCCGAAGCTGGCGCGACAACGTTGAACATTCCCGACACAGTGGGGTATGCAATTTCGCACGAATACGGAGAGCTGATCGCTTTCTTAATCGAGCGAATTAAAGTGCCTGGTTTGATTTTCTCTGTACATTGCCACAATGACCTCGGTTTGGCCACTTCCAATTCGCTTGCTGCCGTTAGGGCCGGAGCACGTCAGGTTGAGTGCGCTATCAATGGCCTCGGCGAACGAGCCGGCAACACCTCGCTTGAAGAAATTGTGATGGCGCTAAAAACACGGGAAAAGATTTTCGGTGGCTTAACTACCGGAATTGATACGCAGCAAATCTATCCAACGAGCCGGCTCGTGTCGCGCCTTACAGGCATGCTTGTACAGCGCAACAAAGCCATTGTTGGCGACAATGCATTTGCTCACGAAGCTGGTATACATCAGCATGGCACGATGAAAAACCCAGCTAATTACGAAATAATGCAAGCCAAAGAGGTTGGTCGCACTAGCGAGTTGGTGTGGGGCAAACACATGGGTCATCATGCGGCTGCCAAAAAGCTTGCCGAGATGGGTTATGTGCTCAACGACGCAGAAGTAAGAGCCGTCACCGAAGCCATCAAAACTCTCGCTGACAAGAAAAAAGTTGTGTACGACGAAGACGTGCGAGCCATTGTTGAGGGCAAGTTTGTCGAAATCAAACAAGTCTGGAAGCTCGATTATCTTAGCGTCATGACTGGTTCTCTGCCAACAGCCAGCGTCAGGTTGCTCTGCGATGGCAAAACAGAACCGGTAATCGACGCTGGTACAGGCGACGGCCCGATTGATGCAACCTTGAAGACCATTGATCGCATAACAGGAAGCACAGGAAAACTTGTGGGCCTGAACATTAGCAGTGCCACGAGTGGTGAAGACGCAATAGGTGGGGTAATTGTGCGCGTGCAATTCAACGGCGATGAGAAATGCATTGTTTCTGGCAAAGGCGCAAGCACAGACGTGATTGAAGCAACGGCCATTGCTTACCTCGATGCGCTTAACCGTTATTTGCACAGAGCGCAGCCCCAGACACAACCCCAATAGTCCTTGGTTTCGTCCATAGCTCCGACGGCATAGTCGGAGCTGTTTTTTTGTAATTAGAAAATTCCAACTGTGGATAAGTGGTGCAAAAATAAGCCAATTTACGAACAAAATAGGCTCGTGGAGCAAGGTGTTGACTATGTATCATGAAATGGGCTATAAATAATATGAAGTGGGTAATTGTGGATAAGTGTGGGAAAACTCACAAAACAGGTGAATAACTAAACATGTTAATAGGACAATACGAGCACACAATTGATAATAAAAAGCGCTTGGCTTTGCCAGCAAAATTCAGAGGAGAACTGGGCGACAAAATAATAATTACCAGAGGAGTAGATGGTTGTCTCTTTGTGTATACCCAACAAGAGTGGCAAACAGCATCTGCAAAATGGAGCACCTTAACCATAAGTCAAACAGAAGCAAGATCTTTTGCCAGAATGATGTTAGCTGGTGCAATGGAGGTTGCCTTAGATAAATTAGGCAGAATATTAGTTCCAGATTATTTAAAAGATTATGCTGGCTTGAAAAAGGATGTAGTTATATGCGGATTGTCTAATAGATTAGAGATATGGGATTTTGAAAAGTGGGAAACTTATAAAAAAGCAGCAGAAAAAGGAGTTGATGAAATTGTCTCAAAGCTTGGAGGGTTGGGAATATAAAAATAAAAACATGATTCATAAAGCAGTTCTTAAAAAAGAAGTTCTAGAAAATTTGGCCCCAAGGCCGAATGAAAATTTTATAGATTGCACAATAGGCGAGGGCGGACACACAGAAGATATTCTTGAAAAGAACGGCCCCGAAGGAAAAGTTTTAGGAATTGATTTAGACCCACAACAAATTTCAGCAAGCCAATGGTTGCATGTCAAATTTCAAGAGAGAATAATATTGATTAACGATTCTTATGCCAACTTAATAGAAATTATTTCCAGAAAGGAATTCGGGCCAGTCAATGGAATATTGTTAGACTTGGGAATGTCATCTGCTCAGCTAATCAGAGCTCAAAAAGGATTCTCTTTCCAATTAGATCAGGGGTTAGACATGAGGTATAACGACGAGGCCAATTACTTAACTGCAGAAAAAATTATAAATGAATGGTCGCAAGAAAAAATAGAAGAAATTTTAGAAAATTACGGAGAAGAAAAATTTGCTAGAAAGATTGCAGAAAATATAGTTGAAAAAAGAAAACAGGGGAGAATCAAGACAACATTCCAGTTGATAGAAATTATTAAAGAGTCTGTTTCGCCAGCTTACAGAAAAGGGAAAATTCATTATGCGACAAAAAGCTTTCAGGCCCTAAGAATTGCAGTAAACGACGAGCTAGAAAGTGTAAAAAGGGTTTTATCGCAAGCGGTTTCGATAATGGCGCCCGAAGGAAGATTAGCGGTAATATCATTCCATTCATTAGAAGATAGAATTGTTAAAAAATTTTTCGCAGAACAATTGAAAAAAGGAACTATAAAAATATTAACTAAAAAGCCCATAACAGCCAGCAGGGAAGAAAGAGGGAAAAATCCTCGCTCAAGATCTGCCAAGCTGAGAGTGGCAATAAAAATTTAAGCATATGACAACAGCAGTATTGAGTAAAATTAGTTCTATAGAGTTTCCCGAAATAAACTGGAAGGCAGCTTGTTTACTGGGATTTTTAATAATTTTAACCCTGCTTAGTCTATATGTATGGTTGGTAAACGATTTGACCAAAGGATCTTATTTAACGGCTGATTTTGAAAGGCAAATTAATAAACTTTCCCAAGAAAATAGGGATTTAGAAATATCTTTTGCAGAAAGCAGTTTTTTGGGTCAAGCTTTAATGAAGGTTCAGGCCTTGAATTTTCAAAAAACAACTTCGATAAAGTATATAAAAATTTTAGATAATTCAGTTGCTAGGGCTAATCAATGAAAAAGCTTGCTAACTGGCGCATAAATTTAGTTTTATTTATAATTGTATTAATAGGGGCAGCCATAACTAGCCGCCTATTTTTTCTGCAAATCATAGATCGTAAACTTTACGAAGCTCAGGCCTTGGGTCAACAGGCAAACTTCAGCAATGCTAATGGTAAAAGGGGACAGATTTTTTGTACAACTTCTCAAGATACAAAAGGAGGCGCATCTTCAAAGGAAGTAAAGGGCTTAGCCATAAATAAAGAAAACTGGACAATATCTGCAATGCCAAGAAGCATTGAAGATAAAGAGTTTTTTACAAATACCCTAGCAGAAATTATTAAAGAAAAACCAGAAGACATTTCTCCAAAACTAAATACAGAAGAACAGTATGTTGTTATTAAAAAAAATTTGAACGCGTCAGAATTATCTGAAATCAAAAAATTAAATTTACAAGGATTGCTGTGGCAAAACGAACCAGACAGGTTTTATCCTCAAGAAAAAATAGCCTCGCAGGTTTTGGGTTTTTTGGGTGGGGCGGGTGAGGGTCAATATGGAATAGAGGGTTATTATGAAGATATTTTAAAGGGGAAAATAGGAGTTCAGGAAGGAAAATTAGGAGTTTTTTCCAGCGGAGGACAGATATCTTTAGACGGATCAGATATTTATTTAACAATTGACTACAATATACAGTTTCAGGCAGAAAACTTGCTAAAAAAAGAAAAAGAAAAAAATGACATAGACTCTGGTCAAATAATTGTGATAAAACCAGACACTGGAAAAATTTTAGCTTTGGCTAATTTTCCAAATTTTGACCCAAACCAATATTCAAAAGAAAAAGACTTAGGCATTTTTCAAAATTCTGCGGTGCAAAAACTTTTCGAACCAGGGTCTGTGATAAAGCCATTTACAATGGCAGCAGCTTTAAATGAAGGCAAAATAACTCCAGAAACAACTTATCAAGACACTGGCAGTATTAGTTTTGGAACAAAAACAATACATAATTTTAACAACGAGATTTATGGCCGCCAGACAATGACTCAAGTTTTGGAAAGTTCAATTAATACTGGAGCTGTTTTTGCACAACAACAGATTTCTCACAAAACATTTTTTGATTATTTAGAGAACTTTGGTTTCACTTCAAAAACTGACGTTGATTTGCAGGGAGAAGTCTATTCAAGCAATAACAGTCTAAAAAATGGTCCAGATATGAATTATGCCACCGCATCTTTTGGCCAGGGATTGGAAATAACTCCCTTGCAACTTGTTAGGGGGTTTTGCGCCCTTGCTAATGGCGGAAAACTAGTTAAGCCATACATAGTTGAAAAAATTATAAATGGGTTAGATGAAGAAAATACAAAAGTAGACATTTCAAAGCCAATTGTTTCTCAGCAGACCCTTTCTCAGCTAAATTCAATGCTTGTTAATGTGGTAGAAAAAGGTTTTAATAGCGTAGCAAAAATTCCAGGTTATTATTTAGCTGGAAAAACTGGAACCGCCCAAGTGCCTCTAAAAAATGCAAAAGGATACGATCCAGATAAAACAATCCAAAGCTTTATTGGTTATGGCCCAGCTTTTGATCCCCAGTTTTTAATTTTAGTAAAATTAGATAATCCAAAGGTTGCTAAATCTGCTTTGTCAGCAGTTCCTGTTTTTAAGCAGTTGGCTCAATACATTATAAACTACTGGCACATACCCCCGGATTATGATATAAATGCTAAATAGAAGCTCCCATCGTCTAGCCTGGTCCAGGACATATGCTTCTCAAGCATGTAACAGCGGTTCGAATCCGCTTGGGAGCACCACGTAATAATTTTTCTAAGGAAAAATTAAACGTGGTAGTCGCGTTTCCCGCGCAACGGGATTACGCGACACCACAGTAAAAGCGGGTTATTAACATAGTCCGTTTTTTATTTTAATGGTAGAATAGAGTAATGTTTAAGAATTTATTTAAGAAATATATCTATCCTGTAGCAGTTCTGGGTGGCATGATTGGAGTAGGATATTTATCTCTACCATATATAGCGCTAAAATCTGGTTTTTGGATAACTTTTACTTATCTTGTTTTTTTAACTGCAATTGCTGTGCTCATACATTTATCATTTGCTAAAATAAGCCTCGCCACCCCAGATTTTAAAAGATTTCCTGGTTTTGTTAAGTATCACTTAGGAAAATGGGCAGGAATTTTATCGTTTGTAACATCTATCTTCGGATATTTTGGGTTGTTATTGGTGTATTTAATGATTGGTGGAGAATTTTTGACATCAGCCTTATCTCCAATGTTCGGGGGAGATAATTTAACGTACACTTTTATTTATTTTGCTGCAGCAACATTTATTATAGCCTTTGGCATAAAAATAGTTTCCAAACTTCAATTGGTGAGCACAGTTCTCTTTTTGGGATTATTGGTGGTTATGGTTTTTAAGAATTTTTCTAGCATAAAATTAGGGAATTTATTTCTTAGCCCTCAATTTGATTACGGTACGCTTTTCTTGCCATACGGAGCAATACTATTTTCTTTATGGGGAGTAGGATTAATACCAGAGGCAGAAGAAATGTTAAGGGGTAATAAAAAATTAATGAGTAGAATTATAGTTTTTGGAAGCGTTTTACCAGCTATAATTTATTTGTTGTTTATAATTGTTGTTTTAGGAATTACTGGTCAATCAACAACAGAGAGCGCTTTGATTGGTTTAAAAAACTTTCTAGGGAATAGCTTAAGTTCTTTTGCTTTATTAATGGGAGCAATTTTAACATTTGTGGCTTTTTGTATACACGGTTTAACCTTTAAAAAAATATTAAATTACGATCTTAAGATAAAAAATTGGCAGGCATTAGTAATTGCATGCTTTGTTCCAATGATTTTGTTATTGCTTGGGTTAAAGCAATTTATACCGCTAATTTCATTAATGGGAGGAGTTTTATTGGGCATAGACGGAATTTTAATTTTATTTATGTATAAAAAAATAAGCGGCACAAACTGGGCAAATAAAAAACCAATAATTTATGGATTGTCTTTAGT
>Ga0172371_10013545_pt1 | contig 10610 bp, 13 predicted proteins | sample Lak12m_FD_114543 | JGI IMG/M metagenome (GOLD analysis project Ga0172371, IMG submission 114543) | Freshwater microbial communities from Kabuno Bay, South-Kivu, Congo - kab_022012_12m | ecosystem: Environmental > Aquatic > Freshwater > Lake | place: Democratic Republic of the Congo: South-Kivu... | reverse complement strand
TGCAAAGCGGTAGTTCCCGAGCTGGTAGGTGTGATCAGCACACTGGCTTCCAGGCTGTCGGCCAGCTCGCACGCAGCGGCGCTGATGGCGTCGGTCACCGACTCGGCCGATTGGATGCGGTGATCCTGTCCCGTCTTGAAGGAAGACTCGACTGACTGGGCGATCCTGTTCATCGTGCTCACCGCCCGGGCCGGGTACTTGCCCACTGCGGTCTCCCCTGAGAGCATGAGAGCGTCGGTGCCGTCATAGACGGCATTGGCGACATCGCTGGCTTCCGCCCGGGTCGGGATCGGCCGCTCGATCATGGAATCCAGCATCTCGGTTGCCGTGATCACCGGCTTGGCCTGAGCAATGCTGCGGCGGATGATCTCTTTCTGCCAGTAAGGCACCCTTTCAGCGGCGATCTCCACTCCCAGGTCCCCCCGGGCGATCATCACGGCATCAGAGACGGCGATAATGGCGTCGATCTCGCGGATTGCTTCCTGTTTCTCGATCTTGGCGATGATTTTAACCGGACGATCGGTCTGCCGGCTGATGAGTTGGCGCAGCTCCTGGACATCATTAGGGCTTCTGACAAAGGACAAAGCTACGAAATCGACGCCGGCCTGCAACGCGAACGTCAGGTCCTGAAGATCCTTTGCCGTCAGGCTGGGGCCGCTTAGCGCGGCGCCAGGGACATTCAAGCCTTTGCGTGATAGCAATTGTCCGCCCACGGTCACCCGGCAGCTGACGTCGCCATCCGGTGAAACACCCAGGACTTTCAGGGCGATGCGGCCGTCGTCCAGCAGGATACGGCTGCCCGCTCTGACCATGCCCGATAGCCCGTCATAGCTGACCGGAATGGTCTCGGCATCCCCGGTCATCCGCCGGGGAGTCAGGGTTACTTGCCGTCCGCGTACCAGTTTAACGCCGCCTTCCGGCATTTCCCCCACCCTGGTCTTGGGCCCCTGCAGATCGGCTATCACCGCGATCGGGTGGCCTTTTTCCGCAGCCGCCGCCCTAAGCGCGGCGATCATGCGGGCGTGTTGCCCATGCTCGCCGTGGGAAAAATTGATGCGCGCGGCATCGATGCCGGCCTGGACGAGTTCATGAATCTGATGGTCACCAGCCGTTACGGGACCTAATGTAGCAATAATCTTTGTTCGCCTCATGCTTGCATGCACCCCAGTTTTTTCGCAATTTCCGGCATTTTTATTATCAATCTCCTACTTAATATGTCATCTTTTAAAATAACCTCTTTTAAAACATGATTAATTAACTTATAATAACGATAATTCCCGTCGCGCTGGCGGGGCGGACCCCACACTCCGCGTTAAGCGCAAAGGCAGGAAAAATGGGTAAAAAGGTAAACAAGTGTAAAGCCCCAGGCTGTGGCAAATGGGTGGTACATGAGGAAGACTCAGGGTACTGCTCCGAGCATCAGTGCAAACTGGACCCCATCTCCGCGCTTTATGTGGATAAAACCCCTGAGCAGATGGATACGGACGAAAAGATCTGCCAGTACTTTTCCTGGCTCCTGCACAATCTGACCCCGGAAGAGCTTTTATCCTGAAACGCATAGATGTCCTTTGTAAAGCCAGCGCCCCCCTCGGGGCGCTTTTTTTATGAAAAGCCGTGATGTAGAGCCTGGAGTAATCCTGCCGCGGGATTGATGTCGTGTACTGTCGCATCAGCAGGCGTCTTGATCAGACCGCTGCTGTAATTGATGTAGATCCTGACACCGGCGGTGTACAACCGGTCAGCGGCCTCCTGCGCCGCGCCTGCCGGCACAGCCAGGATACCGGCTGTCATCCCCCGATCGGGCAGTGTAGTGATTTCCTCAGAAACCGGCTGTATCAGCAGATTCCCCAGCTGGCCGCCGATCTTGGCGGGATCAGAATCAAAGACCGCCCCGATTGGAAATCCGTGCTCTGAAAAGACATCGCTGCCGATGATTGCGGCCCCCAGGTTGCCGGCCCCGACCAGCGCTACTTCCCTGATCCCGGCAGCTCCGATTATCTCCCTGATGGAGTCGATGAGAGGATCGACTTCATATCCTACCCCCCGCTTGCCGAACTTGCCGAACGACGCCAGGTCGCGGCGTATCTGGGTGGGATTTACCCGTGCGTGCTCGCTGATCATCCCGGATGAGATGAAAGTCCGGCCATGCTTGGCGGCCTGAATGAGGATATGAAGATAGGCGGATAGCCGGACTGCCACGCCAGGAGGCACCCGGTCAGAATCCCTGGAAGCATTCCCCTGCTTGTGCATATCTGTCACAAAGCAACAATATAGCCTGGTTAGACATGCAGTCAATAGGGAAAGAAGCATTTACAAAAGGAGGGGCCGCCGGTGGATTGAGAATGCGGCTCGAAAGACCCAAATTAGTCTTTTGTTGATTTGACAGTGATAGACTTAGATTTTATACTGTTCATGCGCTAAATATAACCTCAAAGGGAGGAACTCAACATGGGTAAAGTAATCGGAATCGATCTGGGCACCACGAACTCATGCGTGGCTGTCCTGGAGGGCGGTGAGCCCACCGTCATCCCGAATTCGGAAGGCGGCCGCACCACTCCATCGGTAGTCGCATTCACCAAGGATGGTGACCGCCTGGTCGGCACGATCGCCAAGCGGCAGGCAGTGACCAATCCGGAGAATACCATCTCTTCCATCAAGCGGTTCATGGGACGCAAGGAACGGGATGTAAAGTCTGAGGAAAAAACAGTCTCGTACCACGTCGGCAGCGATGCTTCCGGAGACGTGGTCGTGGATGCCGGCGGCAAGCAGTACAAACCGCAGGAGATCTCAGCCATGATCCTGCAGAAGCTCAAAACCGACGCGGAATCGTACCTGGGCGAGAAAGTGACGGAGGCAGTCATCACGGTTCCCGCATATTTCGAGGATTCCCAGCGCCAGGCTACCAAGGACGCCGGCAAGATCGCCGGGCTGGAAGTGAAGCGCATCATCAATGAGCCAACCGCCGCATCGCTGGCTTACGGACTCGACAAGGAGCACGATCAGACTGTCCTGGTATATGACCTGGGCGGCGGCACCTTCGACGTCTCCGTGCTGGAATTGGGCGAAGGCGTCTTCGAGGTCAAGGCCACCAGCGGCAACAACCATCTGGGCGGCGACGATTTTGACAAGCGCATCGTCGACTGGATGGCTGATGAATTCAAAAAGGAACAGGGCATCGACCTGCGCGAAGACAAGATGGCCGTGCAGCGCCTTGTGGAAGCCGCGGAGAAAGGCAAGATCGAGCTTTCGAGCGCCATGAGCACCGATATCAACCTACCGTTCATCACAGCGGACGCCAGCGGCCCCAAGCATCTGACCATGACACTCAACCGCGCCAAGCTGGTCGAACTTACCGGCGACCTCATCGACAATACTGAAGGCCCGATGAAGCAGGCTATGAAGGATGCGGGTGTGGGCGTCGGCGACATCGACCAGGTCATCCTCGTCGGCGGCATGACCCGCATGCCGGCGGTATCGGAGCTGGTGCAGAAAATCACCGGCAAGGAGCCCCACAAGGGCGTCAACCCTGACGAAGTGGTAGCCGTTGGCGCCGCCATCCAGGGAGGCGTACTGGCCGGCGAGGTCAAGGATGTGCTCCTGCTCGATGTCACCCCCCTGTCTCTCGGAATCGAGACCAAGGGCGGCGTCATGACGAAGCTCATCGAGCGCAACACAACGATCCCCACCAAGAAGAGCGAGACATTCTCGACGGCTGATGATAATCAGACCAGCGTGGAGATCCACGTACTGCAGGGCGAGCGCGAGATGGCGGCTTACAACAAGACGCTGGGCAAGTTCCAGCTGCTGGGCATCCCCCCCGCGATGAGGGGCATTCCCCAGATCGAGGTAACGTTCGATATCGACGCCAATGGCATCGTGCACGTTTCCGCCAAGGACCTGGGTACCGGCCAGGAGCAGAAGATCCAGATCACCGGCGCCGGCGGCCTTTCCGAGGACGAGATCAGCAAGATGATGAAGGATGCCGACGCCCATGCGGATGAAGACAAGCGCCTCCGGGCACTGGTCGAAGCGCGCAATAACGGCGAGAACCTCATCTACTCGACTGAGAAATCCATCAAGGAGATGGGCGACAAGGTGGACGACGCCACTAAGGAAGGCATCGGGATCGCCAGCGATGACCTGAAGAAGGCCATGGAAGGCGAGAACACCGAAGACATCAAGTCGAAGACGGAAGCTTTGCTGCAGGCCTCCCACAAACTGGCGGAGACCGTCTATCAGCAGGCGCAGGCGTCTCAAGCGGCCGGCGGCGGTCCCGGCGGCAGCGCCGAGAGCGACGAAGACGAAGTCGTCGAAGACGCTGACTACGAGATCATCGACGAAGATGACAAGAAATGATACCGGGGCCGGCCCTCAGGCCGGCCCGGAAAAAAGCGATCAGGGCAGCCCGGAAAATGTCACCGAGTTGTCGGAGGATATCCTGGGAGAGGCCCTGCGCGAACGTGATTCCTACCTTGATTCACTCAAACGTCTGCAAGCAGAGTTCGAGAATTATCGCCGTCGTGTGCAGCGGGAGACCGAGCAGCTGCGCGTACGGGCCTCGGCCGAGGTCCTGGAGGACATCCTGCCGGTGCTCGATAACTTCGAGCGCGCCCTCAAGGCAGCGATGGAGCACGACGAGCAACTTCTGGGAGAGGGCGTGGAGCTGGTGTACAGCCAGCTCCGCGATGTCCTGGGCAAACGCGGCCTCTGTGAGATAGAGGCAGAGGGCCAGCCGTTCGACCCCGCGCATCATGAAGCCGTGCTGTGCCGCCCTTCCGAAAACCATGAGGAGGGCACGGTACTGGAAGTACTGGAAAAGGGATACCGGGTTGATGACCAGGTAGTCCGTCCCGCCAAAGTCATCGTCTCTGAGGGCAATAAGTAATATCCCTGGTTAATCATGGAGGACCTGTACAAAACCCTGGGCGTCGACAAAACCGCTACCAAAGCGGAGATCAAGAAGGCCTTCCGTAAGCTGGCCCGCCAGTATCACCCGGACACCCATCCAGGCGATAAAGCTGCGGAAGCCAAGTTCAAGGAGATCAGCCAGGCTTACGACGTCCTGTCCGACGACGAAAAACGCAAGACTTATGACGCAGGTCCGCAGCAGTTTTATGGAGGCGGCGGACCTGGTGGCGCGGGTGGCTTCAACTTCGACCCGTCGATGTTCCAGGAAGCGTACGCCAACTATTCTGGCGGTGGCGGACGCGGCGGCTTCAATATCAATGACCTGTTCGGCGGTGGCTTCGGCGGCCGTCGCGCCACCCCCACCCGCGGCGCAGATCTCACATATATCCTGAACCTTTCCTTCGACGATTCCCTGCGCGGCGTCACCACCAGGATCGCGGTAGACAAGAACGTCACCTGCCCGGTCTGCCTCGGTGGCGGCGCCGAGCCGGGCACCACCCCGATCACCTGCCCCGAGTGCCAGGGACGTGGCGTCATCGCGCAGAATCAGGGTTTCTTTGCTCTCAGCCAGCCCTGCCCCCGTTGCGGCGGTGCCGGCCAGATCATCGAGCATCCCTGCCATAACTGCCATGGCGCCGGTCAGGTGCGGGCTACCAAGAAATATACCGTCAAGATTCCCGCTGGTGTCAAGTCAGGAAACAAGATCCGCTTGAAGGGAAAAGGACAACCTTCGCCCCAGGGCGGTCCTGCTGGCGACCTTTATGTGAAGGTGAATGTCGAAGCCAGCGAACTTTTTCACCGGCGCGGCGATGACCTGATGTTGACCGTCCCGGTGACGATCGCAGAAGCGGCTCTCGGGGCCAAGGTCGAGATCCCGACTACGAACGGGAACATATCGCTCAAGGTGCCCAAGGGCACTCAGAACGGCCGCATGCTCAGGGTCAAGGGCAAGGGCACCCCCCATATCAAGGGCGGTAGCAACGGTGACCTGCTGGTCAAGATCAAGGTGGAAGTACCGGTCGACCTCACCAAGGAACAGAAACAGATCCTGGAGCAGTTTGCTCAGGCCCGGCCGGAGAATCCGCGCGAATCGCTGAAGCCGAACTAAGGGGGTTAGTTGGATGGCCAGAACTAAAGCAACCAGTGATGAAACGCCGGATTCGCCGGCCAGGTCCGCCGGGGAACAGGTCAAGGCTCTATACATGATCTCCATTGCCGCAGAACTGGCGGGCATGCATCCGCAGACGCTGCGTATTTACGAACAGAAAGGGTTGATCACCCCGGCCCGCACGCCCAAGAATACACGGCTTTACTCCCAGTCAGACATTGACCGGCTGCGCTATATTCAAAAGCTCACCACGGAATTGGGGATGAATCTGGCAGGTGTGGAGAAGGTGATCGAGCTCGAAGCCCAGATCGATGACCTGCATCGCCGCATCGATACCCTGCGCTACCAGGTCGAGGACGCCGCCATACAGCTAAAAGCAGAAGTTGACGCGGTGCATCGCAGTTACCGGCGCGAATTGATCCTGATGCCGAAAAATGAGATAGCCCATCGCCGGTCCTGAACCGGCGGGTGCGTGGCGATCGGGAATTAGACCTGATCGACGTCAGCCCGAGGGCTGGAAAGCGCCTCTTTCTGCTCGGTGATATCCTGGACCATGTGGAAGTAGATCCCTTGACCGTCCAGTGACGAGGCCCCGGTCGGATAGACAGCGGTCTTGAACCAGCGGCCGATGTCCTCGTCATAATGTTCCCGTTCCACAGCCTGATTTTTTACTACCGCCTCTTCCAGCGGACAGCCGGGGAAAGCACCGTGCTCCAGGCCGTGAACCACGCGCGGGCAATAGTCGCCGATAATCTCATCCGCTTCCATGCCCAGATGATCCCGCGTCGCCTTGTTAGCCAGCAGGATTCGGTGGTTTTTATCGATCAGGAGCACGTAAAAAGGGAGTGCGTCAAGAATATCCAGCACACCCCGTCCGAGATAATTCACATGGCTGGCGCCGCGCTCAGTTTCGTCGTCCAGAGCGAAGCCGGGCGCTTTCCGGTTTTTACCCACAAAGACATCCATGGCGGTCGCTTTCTCTAATGCTGCCATTCCCCCTCGATAGTCAGGGGTACCAAAATTAGCATTGTTGCAAGCTGTTTTCCATAGGGTTATACCCGGATTATTCTGGTAAAGGGAGGCCCTGATTATGGTCGAGCTGTTCGGACGCTATCTGAACAGCGACAGCCTTATGATACATCAGCTCGAAGGGCTTGCGAAGGAGATTGTAAAATATTTACCGCGCCTGCTGCGGTCGTGACACACATTCTATGAAGGACCTGTATCGTTTTTTATCTTCCAAGACGGTTCGGCGAAACACCGGTAATGATCCAAAATGACCAATTTACTTGGATTCAGTAGTTGGATCTCAGGGTATATAGATTTCCCAAGTCGGAGGAAATATAGATGGGCTTATGTAACATCCAACGTTGACTTTTTCCTAAATTAAGTTGAATGTTAAGGAGGTGTGAGAAATGCAATTATTAAGACGCATATCAACTGATGTAAAAGAACTAAATTTAGATAGCCCGGGTGGCAACCGCTGTCCGGAGGTATGGGAGTTGGATTCTGGCGACTTTGCGGTAATCGGCAGCGACATCACCGAAAAAGCTAAGAATATGCTGCCGAAAGAATCGATCCTCAGCGATGACGAAAGGATTGTGCTTGTCCCGAAAGAAGTTCTTCGCTCCGCCAAGCCAAATATTGCTTAACTTCAAGGATATGATCAGCACAAAAATTACAAATGAGGAAAAGGAGTTTTCGTTATTCGATAAACGTTGGTCGGAATTAAAGCATGATTTTTTTAAACTAGAAACCCGCCAGTTCTACGCTAATGAATATTCGCCAGGATTTAAGGATTTTCAGGACGGCAAGATAAATTTGGCTGGGCTTCGAGGGGTGCTTCGAAAATTTTTGACTGAGGGACATGATTCTCAATACGAAAAAATTAGGCAGGGCGAAATCAAGTATCGACGGCTTCACGTTGTTGACCTGCCGCTAAGTCCATATTTAAATTACGAAATCGAATCCTACCGAATTAGCGTGGAGTTTGGCGAGCAAGTATTCATCATTACAAGAAGCGAGGTTGAAAAGCTGCCGATTCCGGCCGAACTTCACGACTTGTTGATTTTTGACGACAGATACGCGCACCTTCAGTTTTATGACGAAAACACCGGTCTTTGGAAATATACTGAGGTTTTTGAAGACCCAAAACAATTAGCTGATTTTGTGGAGGAGAAGAATCTCCTGCTCGAAAATGCACATCCACTTGAAGAATTTCTAGCGAAGAGCCGACCCTGATAGCTCTACAAAATTGCACAGTGGAGTACGCCAATAACATGGCTGGGAGAAAATAGCAGAGCAATTCTCGATTTGGCTCAGAGTGTCGCCATCCTGGCTGCGCTGGTGGTGGCTTTCATCCAACTTCGTGCAACGTATCGCTCAAATCGAACCGTCACTTCCCTCGCAATCACAGGATCGCACCGAGAGATTTGGAATCTTTTGTTTAGCAATCCAGAGTTAGAAAGAGTGGTTGAGACAAACGTTGAGCTCGAAAAAGAACCCGTCACCAAGCAAGAAGAATACTTTGTTATCCTGATTATCAGCCACATGACCGCAGCTTACGATGCTTATCGTGAAGGAATGTATCGTACTTATAAAGCTGACATAAAGGACTTTTTCAAATTACCTATACCGGCAAATGTCTGGAATAATATCAAAGAGTACCAAGCCCCTGAATTTGTAAAATTTGTGGATCAGCTTTTAAATGAATCTCGGGAATAGCATCATCTTCTTGAGCCATTTCTACTAGGCTAAAAAGCGGCAATGCTATCTACCAGCGTAACCTCGGAAGCTGTCGAGGCGGCCTGGGCGGGCTTACCTGAGATGCAACAGGCACACTCGCAGGTGATACCGGTGTCTTAGCAACTTAGCGATCCCGCGACTACCAATATTTTCTATTTCAACACTCCCATTAGGCTTAGAACCTTCCTTGCATCCCAAAAGGCGCGCTTAAACTGAAGTCACTGATGTTTCCAGTGTCGACTACTGGTAAATCACTGGGCAATTCGAACATGCTATCAGGAATCTGATTAACATCCGTATACTTGAATTCCAAAACATCTTTCGTCTCTTCCTTATTTGCGCCGTACGCTTGCCGTCTAGTTATCAACCTGCTCGGCAAACCTTCCGGCCCATCAGTTTCAAGAACGTAATCGGTATCATCATCCTTTTTCCAAGAAAATTTGTCGCCTTCCTTTTGCAATTCCTTAAACATAGAAGAATTTGCTTTGCTCCACGCGCCCCCGCCCCAATTCGCCACTACTTCAAGAAGTATATTTTGATACGTCTCCTCTATTTTAATATCTGCGCGAGTCCACCCAGAAGTGCCGTATTCGTAAGTTTGGCAGGGTTCGAAATGTCCATTAACAAGACCCTCATAGCAATTGAAACAGCGAACCTTAGTTCCCTGCTTTTTTGATGCGCTATATATTTCATACGTGGGACCAGCCGTACACCTGTAATCCGTTGAATAGAAATCGTGTTTATCGTTTAGCTTCTGGTCGAGTCGAAAATTGCCGTTTTTTTGTGTCCATTTATCAATTGTTGCATAGTCACTCTCTCTGTTTATTACGGTCAATTCGACACTGAAGGATATGTTTTCAGCCTTTGTGAGATTTACCAGTTCTTGATATGGTGACTGCGCCGTAGTGGAGACGTCCGCGTTAGGATTAGGAAGGGGCGATTGAGAATTAGGTACAGGCGATTGCTGAGCGGAACTGCCCCCGCCGCAGCCCGAAATTGCAAAAATTCCAAAAACACAGGCAGCAGACATAATCATTAAGATTTTCATATTTCTCCCGTTGATTTGATTGAAGTTCCTCAACTATTGCTTCACCCATTTTTGACCTTCGGGGTCGGTAATGGTGTTGCCGTCTATCTTCCCTTTCTTTGTTGATAGACCCTGACCAGGCTTCAACGTGATGGTGTTGCCCGAAATCTCGTACGTGCCTGATACATTCATATTGAGGTCGTTCAGAAGAAACGAGCCATCATCACCTAATTCAAGGTAATAGTCTTTATTCACTGACCCAGTACTTCCGAGAGCCATATAATACTTGGTTCCCCCGCCGGATTGCGATATGACCACCACCCCTGCTATAGAAATGACCGCAATAATGAGAAGGATTATGACTTTCTTGCTCAAAAGTGTTGACATCTATCACTCCTGATAAAAATTTGTGCAAAGCCATATTCTTTAGTTGGTTAGGGTACCCCCCCCCCGACACTTTTGTCAACAATCCGAATTGCCTCACTAAAAATCTACTCCAAACCGATTCGTTGCCTCATATAAAAATCTACTTGAAATGGTCCCGGATTTCGGGGTGTCCTTACGCTGCAGGTTCGACGGGCGAAAGGACGAATTGTGGCACTCACCATGCATCAGAAAAAAGCGATCACCAAGAAACTGGCGGGAAGGTACAAGCGGGCAAGAAAAAAGCAGAAGCGGCTGATCCTGGACGAGTTTGTGGCCACCACCGGCTACAACCGCTCCTACGCGGCCTGGGCGCTTAGAAACGCACCCAAACCCGGCCAGCCGGTAAAAAAGCACACGCCCAGGCGGCCCAGGGCTAAAAAGTATGGCGATGCGGAG
>Ga0172371_10013542_pt1 | contig 10613 bp, 9 predicted proteins | sample Lak12m_FD_114543 | JGI IMG/M metagenome (GOLD analysis project Ga0172371, IMG submission 114543) | Freshwater microbial communities from Kabuno Bay, South-Kivu, Congo - kab_022012_12m | ecosystem: Environmental > Aquatic > Freshwater > Lake | place: Democratic Republic of the Congo: South-Kivu... | reverse complement strand
TGCTGACTTGAAGGGCAATCCAAAATTCATTGCGGTCCGTCAGCGAAATCCGCCTCGCGGTAAGATGCCGCGAAAGCCATATACGGACAGGTTGCAAGACAAGATTCGGACGGCCAAGAGAGCCGCAGCATAAGGCCATGGTAAATTTCAAACACGGCGGGCGCACAAAGGAATTGGCCGAACGAGCGAGTCTCCCTGAATCTCGATTGCTCGATTTTTCCGCCAACATCAACCCCCTGGGGCCGCCGGAATGGCTGCGCTCGGTGGTCGGTTCGTCGCTGGAGTCCGTGGTCAACTATCCCGACCCGTCTTGCTCTGATCTCAAGAATGCCGTGGCGTCAAAGTATAAGGCCCAAGCCGAAGAAGTTCTCGCGGGCAATGGTTCCACCGAGCTTATTTATCTCATCCCGGCAGCATTACAGAAAAGACGTGTACTTGTGCCTGTTCCGTCCTATTCGGACTACGTTTCCGCGGCAGAACTTGCCGGGCTGCCGGTAATGCGTGTAACGCTTCGCGAAGATCTCGGCTTCAAGGTAGATTTTGAAGAGCTTGAGTCTCATTTGGTAGGCGATGAGCTTGTTTTCCTGGGCCATCCCAACAACCCGACCGGAGCGCCTCTGGATGTGGCCCTGTTAGGAGCATTGGCGAAGCGCCACCTCTCGACGATCTTCGTAATTGATGAGGCGTTTGTCGATCTGGCCCACGAAGTCCCCTCCTTTTCGGCTGATCGAGCCGAGAACATCATCGTATTGATCTCGCTGACCAAGACCTTTGGCATTCCCGGCCTGCGTCTGGGCTGTGCTCTGGCTGCCCCCGAACTGGTGCGCAAGGTCCAAGCAACCCAGCAACCCTGGTCCGTAAATCGGATTTCACAGGCCGTCGGTTGCGCGGCTATGATGGATAGCGATTACGTGGCGCGAAGTAGAATCCTGGTGAATGAACAGCGACAACGCCTCGAAGCTGAGATCAGCTCCATCGCGGGGCTAAAGGTGTTTCCAAGCCGGGCCAACTTCTTGCTAATCAGGATCGACAGCATGGCGGCCGATGCTAGGACGCTTGCCGACAAGATGCTCGAAAGAGGGGTGGCCGTCCGCGTCTGCGATAATTTTGCCGGGCTGGACAGACGCTATTTTCGAGTAGCGGTAAGGACCGCGGAAGAAAATACCCGGTTGGTGGAATCGCTCAAAGCCGCCTTGGGCGTGCCTGCAAAGACTCGCAAGAAGTCCCCCCGACCGGCAATCATGTTTCAGGGGACCAGTTCAAACGCCGGGAAGAGCGTCTTAACCGCCGCGCTGTGCAGGATTCTCTTGCAAGATGGTTTTCGTGTAGCTCCGTTCAAGTCCCAAAATATGTCTCTGAACTCTTTCGTCACGCGAGCCGGCGGTGAGATGGGACGTGCTCAGGTGGTTCAGGCCCAGGCCTGCCGTTTGGAGCCGGATGTACGCATGAACCCCATTCTGCTCAAACCAAACAGTGACACTGGCAGTCAGGTCATAATCAATGGTAAGCCCGTCGGGAATATGGACGTTCTGGAATACGTGGATTACAAGCCTCAGGCCTTTGCCGCTGCCTGTGAAGCATATGATTCCCTGGCCGGGGAATTCGATGTTGTAGTGCTGGAGGGCGCGGGCAGCCCCGCGGAGGTCAACCTTAAGCACCACGACATCGCGAACATGAAAGTGGCTCAGTACGCAAATTCGCCCGTGCTCCTCGTGGGAGACATCGATCGGGGCGGTGTGTTCGCATCGTTCGTGGGAACCATGGAAGTCTTGGCCGAGTGGGAACGCCGTCTCGTTGCCGGATTCGTGGTGAACCGTTTCAGGGGCCGGGCTGATATACTCTCGGGTGCCCTGACCTATACGGAACGCCACACTGGCCGACCTGTGGCAGGGGTTGTTCCCTTCCTTCAGTATCTCGGGCTGCCGGAAGAAGATTCCGTGACTTTTAAGAGCGGCTTCTTCGATGATCGTCGCCCTGAGGGAGACCATGTGGAAATTGCGGTCATCGACCTGCCGCACATATCAAATTTCACGGACTTTGATGCTTTCAGAACCGAGCCTGACGTGCGGCTGCGAGTGGTGAGATCTTCCGAAGATCTTGATCGGCCCGACGCCATAATTTTGCCTGGAAGCAAGAACGTTCCCGGAGATCTCGCGCACCTCCGCGAAAACGGACTCGCGGACAAAATCTCAAGGCTGGCTGGGGATTCCCGGACTGAAATAGTCGGCGTATGCGGCGGTTTCCAAATGATCGGTCAGAGCATCGCTGATCCGCATCACATAGAGTCCGACGGTGAGACCATCGAGGGGCTGGGGCTCCTGAAGCTTTCGACGGTCATGGCCCTCGAAAAGACATTGACCAGGGTTCGAGCAGTCCATCTGGAGTCGGGTGAAGAGGTCACGGGATACGAAATCCACCACGGCCAGACAATGTCAGACGAAGCCCAGCCGGTGATCAGGCGCGACGACGGAGAGATCGCCGGGGCCAAGTCACCCGGTCGCGGCCTGTGTTGGGGCACTTATTTGCATGGCATATTTGACGCTAACGGCTTTCGGCGATGGTTCATCGACAGATTGAGAGAGCGGCGAGGCCTTCGGCCTCTTGGTAGGATTGCCGGCCGATACGATTTGGAGCCGGCATTTGAGAGGTTGGCCGATGCCGTTCGATCCAGTGTGAAAATGGATTTCATTTACCGGCAACTGGGGCTTTGATGGGGCTGGAATACCAAATCCTCCTCGCTGTAGCCCTGGATTTGGTCCTGGGCGATCCACGTTGGTTTCCGCATCCTGTCAAACTTGTAGGCCGATTCGCTATCTTTCTGGAAAACCCATTCCGCAGGATCGCGAGGAATCCAGGGACTGCAGGCATCGCGACAGCAGCGGTAGTCATCCTTGTGACCGCGGGATTAACCGACGGGATCGTGCGGTTGAGCACTATGGTTCACCCGGCTTTGGGCGACGCGGTGTCCGTATTCGTCATTTACACGGGGCTGGCGGCACGGGACATGATTGACCACAGCATGAATGTGTCCAAGGCCCTGGCTGCGGGTGACCTCAACGAGGCAAGAATCAAGGTGGGGATGATTTGCGGGCGTGACACGGTATCGCTCGACCGTGGCGGCGTGATTCGTGCGACAGTGGAGAGTGTTTCCGAAAACATGGTAGACGGCGTTACAGCTCCTTTGTTTTTCGCGGTCATCGGCGGACCGGTAGGGATTATGGTGTATAAGGCGGTGAGCACGCTTGATTCAACATTTGGGTATAAGAACGAGAAGTATCTCGAATTCGGACGGGCTTCAGCAAAGCTGGACGACATAGCAGCTTTTGTCCCGAGTAGGCTGACGGCCATTTTGGTCCCGATAGCGGCGCTAATTCTCGGGCAGCGCGCATGGAATTCGCTAAAGATATTTCTGCGCGACCGGAATAAGCACCCGAGCCCGAACGCGGGCCAATCCGAAGCCGCGATGGCCGGCGCATTGGGTTTACGGCTTGGGGGGCTCAGTTATTATGATGGAAACCCCTCCAACAAGCCTGAATTGGGCGATCCCCTGGTCGATCCCGATCCTCACCATATCCGCGCGGCCAATTCCATGATGATGGTGACATCATGCCTTGCTCTGGTGTCCTTTGTGGCCTTGCGCGTCCTTTTTGTTCAAATTTGGAGCGGAGTGCAATGACGTTCGCTTCTGTCGGCTGTGAAGGAAAAACAGTTTGACTCATCTCTGCCCCAGAATTCTCATCGCAGGCGCAAACAGTGGCGTGGGCAAGACCACAGTATCGCTTGGCCTTGTGGTCGCTCTGAAAAGGCGGGGCCTAAGGGTTCAGACGTTCAAAGTGGGACCCGACTATCTTGACCCTACCTATTTGGCGATGGCTTCACAGCGGCCTTGCTACAACCTTGACGGCTGGATGGCCGGGAAGGAATATGTCATAGACCTGTTCTCACGAGCATGTGCCGATGCTGATATATCGGTGATTGAAGGAGTCATGGGGCTTTTCGACGGCGCGAATTTCGACAGTCTGGACGGAAGCACCGCAGAGGTCGCGATATGGTTGAAGGCTCCGGTGCTGTTGATCGCCAATGTGCACGGGATAGCGCGCAGTCTTGCCCCTATTGTAAAAGGCTTTGCCGAATTTGAACCGGCCCTGAAAATTGCCGGTGTGATCTCGAACCATTGCGGTTCTCCGAGGCACGGAGAGTGGTTGGCCGAGGCGCTGAAGGTTTCTCGGCTGCCGGAACAAGTTGGAGCTGTTCCCAGGGGCGCTTTCTCGGAGCTTCCAAATCGACATCTTGGGCTGGTCACCGCTGATGCCGGCATTCTCTCTCCCACGACTCTGGACGCCCTTGGGGATGCTGTGGAAGACCACATGGCAGTTGAAAAGATCCTGGAAAAGGCCCGAGCCGCGGCGGGTCTGCAAGAGGCATCTCAGGGGGGAACTCTTTCGGGAAAAAGGTCCTCCCCCCAATTCCCCGTCAGGATAGGCTTAGCTTACGACCAGGCTTTTCACTTTTATTACCCGGACAATTTGGAAGGGTTCGAGAGAACCGGGTGTGAACTAGTGAAATTCTCACCGTTGCATGATGCGGATTTGCCGAAGGAACTTGATGGCATATACATTGGCGGCGGGTACCCTGAAGAATTTGCCGAGCGGCTGGCTCAAAATACGAGCATGCTGAAAGGCTTCAAGAAATTTGGAGAAGCCGACAAGCCCATTTACGCAGAGTGCGGCGGGCTGATGTATCTGGCTCAAGGAATTGAAACGCTGGACGGCAAGCGCCACAATCTCGTGGGACTCTTTCCCGCGTGGACCAGGATGCTGGACCGGCTCCGATCGTTGGGATATGTTGAAGTAACGCTCGCGCAAGATTCGCTTTTTGGAAAACAGGGAGACATACTACGGGGTCATGAATTTCACTATTCCGAGCTTGTAAGCCAGGAGTGGCAAGGATCAGGGTGGAACGCGGTGTATCAGGCCCACCGCCGACGAGCCACCCAGGCCGTTCCGGAGGGCTTCCAGAAAGGCCGAATTCTTGTGAGTTACATCCACATGCATTTTGCTTCACGGCCGGAATCCATAGGGCACTTCTTAGGCGTATGTACGAGAGAATTTGCGAGGACGTATCGCAAATGAAACAGGCACTGAGCAATCTTCCAGCAGGGGCACGGCACGGAGGCTGTCTCAAAATTATGGCCCGCCGCATTTGTAGCGTAGGGGCGCTTCGAGAAGCGCCCTAATTCCGGGCGGTTCACGAACCGCCCCTACGGGAACTCCTGCGCAGCCCGTGACATGTGCCTCGACGCCCACCCATACTTTGCATCGATATGAAAAGGTCAAAGCACGAGAACATGAATCCTAATACAAGTTCTAAAGCCCTCATTCACAGTCTTTACGACCATCCGATGAGCGGTGATCAAATCGAAGAGCGCTCGTTCCAAATTATCGACCAGGAAACACCGGAGCACAACTTCTCACCCGACCAGTGGGAAATCGTTAGGCGGATGATCCACACCACGGCTGATTTTGGCCTGATCCGCGAGGCGAGGTTTTCTCCGGATGCTGTCGATGCCTGCGTGGCCGCGCTGCGCTCAGGCGCCCCCATATACGTGGATTCTAACATGATTAAATCGGGCCTTTCACTTGCCCGGCTGCGGCAGGTTTGTCCAAAATACGCCTCTGACAGAATTCTATGCCACGTGGCTGATGAGGATGTTGTTCAAGCAGCGCGTGAGAACGGCCTTCCTCGGTCGCTATTCGCCGTGCGAAAGGCGGAGGCGATTCTTCACGGCGCCATTGCGGTCTTTGGCAATGCGCCGGTGGCATTGATGGAGCTGAATCGCCTCATTCTGGAAGAAGGGATCACACCCGCTCTCGTTGTGGCCATGCCGGTGGGCTTTGTCCACGTGGTCGAAAGCAAGGAAGAACTGATGTCCTTGAACGTCCCTTTCATAGCTATCGGGGGCCGAAGAGGCGGGAGCCCCCTCGCCGTCAGCACGCTGCACGCTCTCTGCTCGGTCGCTGTGAGGGGTCATACCCATGCGCTGTCAAAGAAGTAAAGCACGGGGGAAACTTCTTTGTGTAAAGAAGTTTCCCCCGGACCCCCTTCAAGAAACTCCATATTCCCTCAGCATTCCCGCTTCCTGCCGCAGGAAGCGGGAATGCTGAGGGCGTATAGAAGTTTTTGGAGAGGGGCTCGGGGAGGAACCTTTTTACAAAAAGGTGCTCCCCGTCTTACTTGCTTGACAGCGCATGGGTATGAAGCACTCCAAGCTCCGAACCGGATTCACCACCGGTACCTGCGCCGCTGCTGCGGCCAAGGCTGCGACCATGGTTCTTGAGGGCAAGCTTGCTCCAGGAAATGTGGAGGTCTGTCTTCCCGATGGTTCCAGGGCGACCCTGGCGGTGGCAGCGACCGGCAGGGTATCGGATTCGGCATGGGCCGCGGTGCGCAAGGACGCGGGCGACGATCCCGACATCACCGATGGCGTGCTGGTCGAGGCTTCGGTGTCATGGCTGGCCGCCGATGGGGTTGTCATCGCAGCCGGGGAAGGGGTTGGAACTGTCACAAAGCCCGGCCTCGCACTGTCTCCCGGCGAACCGGCCATAAACCCCGTTCCGCGGCGCATGATCACGGACGCGGTGCGTGAGGTTACAGATCGGGGTATAAAGGTTGTCATTTCCATACCCGGCGGAAAAGAACTCGCGGATAAGACCTTCAACCCGCGGCTCGGTGTTATTGACGGGCTCTCTATCCTGGGGACCTCGGGAGTGGTCAGACCGTTCAGCAGTTCGGCTCTTCGGGATGCCTTGAAGTGCTCGCTGAATGTGGCTGCTGCTTGCAAGGTTAGCGCGCAGGTTTTCGTCCCGGGACGCATCGGTGAGCGGGCCGCGAGAAGGCATTTTCGCCTGTCACCTGAGCAGCTGGTCGAAGTGAGCAATGAGTGGGGCTTCATCCTGGATCAGACGGCCGAATACGAATTTGAGCGGCTGCTGATAATGGGGCATCCGGGGAAACTTGGCAAACTTGCCGATGGCAACTGGGACACGCATTCGGCCAGATCCCGCAGCGCCGTGGGATTTGTTACAAGCCTGGCTGAAAGGCTTTTTCACCGAGATATCGGCGAGAGGTCGCCGACAGTTGAGGGCATTTTTTCATCCCTTCCGGAGAGTGAGCGAAAGCCCCTCGCGGACGAGCTGGCTCGTTTAATCGGTGAGGCCGCGTCCCAACGAACGGGCGAGCGATTCACCGTTGCAGTAGCGCTGGTCAATCTTCGCGGGGTATTCCTTGGATACCACGGGGACCTGAGACCTTGGCAATAAAGATAACTATAGTCGGATGCGGCCCCGGCTCTCCGGATTATCTCACCCGAACGGCGACTCGGGCGGTCCAAACGGCCGGGGTCATGGTGGGTTCGCAACGGTTGCTGGATCTGTTTCCTGATGCGGAGGCTGAACGAGTTCTTGTTGGCACGGACATCAATTTGGCCCTTGAGCTGATCGCGGAACATTGCGAACATAAGTCTGTGGCGGTCCTGGTCAGTGGCGATCCAGGGCTTTTCAGCCTCGCCAAAAGAGTGCTAGACCGCTTCGGACGGAAGTCGTGCGAGGTTGTTCCAGGCGTCAGTTCCGTCCAAGTGGCGTTCGCAAGGTTGGGTGTGGACTGGGCGGACGCGAGGATCATCAGCGCTCACAAGGAAAATCCCGATCAAGCCCTCCTTGAATCCCTGGTAAACGAGGACAAGCTTGCCATTTTCGCGGGCCGCAAAGAAGCGGTGGAATGGATAGCAGGTCTGGCTGGTGAACTTCGGGAGGACCGTCGCATATTCGTTTGCCAAGATCTTACGCTGGATGACGAACAGGTAAGTGAAGTGTCCGCGGAAGAGCTTTCCGGGCTTGAAGTGGGCTCTCGTACCGTTGTCCTGATTATCAAGAGCGCGATACTGGAATGAAGCGAGGAATCCTGTACGGAATAGGAATCGGTCCCGGCGATCCTGAACTTATCACGGTAAAGGGCGCTCGCATACTGGCTCGATCGAAGCACGTATTCGTGCCCAAGGCGCCTGCCGGTGATGAGAGCCTGGCCCTCTCCATCGCAAGACAGCATATTCCGGATGCATGTAATGTGACCATGATCGAATTCCCAATGACCAGGGACCGGGAAGAACTCCGGAAAAAATGGGAGGCTTCCACTGAGTCGATAGCATCGGTGTTGAGGGCGGGCGACGATGCGTGTTATCTGACCCTCGGCGACACGCTGATGTATTCGACGTACATCTACATGCTCAAGGCACTCCGCACGCATCTTCCCGATGCGGAAGTCGTGACGATTCCGGGTGTAACGTCGTTTAGCGCGGCCGCGGCTCTTGCAGGATTTCCCGTTGGGGTAGGGCAGGACCCTGTGATCGTCCTCCCGGCATCTGAAAAGCTTGAAACGATCGAACGCGCTCTGTCAATGGGTGGAACCATTGTTCTAATGAAGATTGGAAAGCAATTGGGGCCGGTGTTGCAACTTCTGGAAGCCTCCGGCCACATTGACAATGCTATCCTGGTTAGCAGGGCTGGACTGGCCGAGGAGCGAATCGAAACCGATCTGAGAAACCTCGGGCCAGGGTCCCCTAGTGAGGCTAATTTGAGCGTGATACTTGTGCACGCGTCCGATGAGGCGGTCGAATGAAGGTTCACTTTGTGGGAGCGGGCCCAGGCGATCCCGACCTTATCACAGTCAAGGCCGCGAGGCTGTTGAAGAACTGTCGGATCTGCATATACGCGGGTTCCCTGGTAAGTCCGGGCGTCATTGAGCTGCTTCCCCAATGGGCGGAGGAACACGACTCGGCCAAATTGAGCCTGGAAGAGATAGTGGACGTGTTCAAAGACGCACAAGAACGAGACCTTGATGTGGTGCGCCTTCATTCGGGTGATCCATCCATTTACGGAGCAATTCGAGAACAAATGAATGAACTGGACGCCCTGGGTATAGAGTACGAAGTGGTCCCCGGTATAAGCTCTTTTCAGGCCTCAGCAGCGGTGCTCAATGCTGAGTTAACCGCTCCCGAGGTGGCTCAGACGATCATCCTGACCAGAGCGCCGGGCCGAACTCCGGTGCCTGACGAGCAGGCGCTTGACCGACTGGCCCGGACCCGATCGACTTTGTGCATTTTTCTTTCAGCAGACAAGATAGAGGAGATAGCGGACCTCCTGGCCGGACATTACGGCCCGGAATGCCCGGCAGCCCTTGTGTACCGGGCCACTTGGCCGGATCAAAAGGTCATCGTGGGCGTTCTCAAAGATATTGCGAAAAAAACACTGGCCGCGGGTGTGAAGAAGACCGCCATTATCCTTGTCGGTCACGCGCTGGGCAAGAAGATCCCTGCGTCCAAGCTATACGACCCATCGTTTTCTCATGAATTCCGCAAAGGGACCGTCGAGTGAAAATTGCAGTTGTAACTCTTTCCTCTGAGGGTGCTGCCGTGGCAATGCGGCTGGCGGAAGGATTTCCCGACGCGGACGTTTTCCTACATGAGGGCGTTGGCGTTCAGTGGCAAGGGCATAGATTCGAGAGTATCGTCACCCTCACCAAGAAGATCTTCGACCGTTACCAGGGCCTCGTCTACGTTGCCCCCTGTGGTGTGGTGGTGAGAGCGCTTGCGCCTAATTTAAAGCACAAGAAGCAGGACCCTGGAGTCGTGGTGGTTGATGTTTGGCCGCGATATGCCGTGAGCTTGCTCAGCGGCCATGAAGGTGGAGCGAACGATCTGGCAGTGGCCGTGGCAAACATCATCGGAGCGGAACCCGTTGTCACGACTACCACCGATGCAAAGAAAAATCTGATTGTTGGAATTGGCTGCCGTCGGGGAACAGAGGCCGCGCGGATAGTCGCGGCTGTCAAGGCGGGACTTGATGAGGTAAAGGCGACCATCGAACAGGTCCGGTTGCTGGCTTCCGCGGACATAAAGGCTGATGAACAAGGATTGATCGACGGGGCCGCTGAACTCGGGTTGCCTTTAAGATTGATCCCCTCGCATGAGATTCGAAATTCGAAAAAGCAATTTCAACGCTCGGACTTTGTTGACGAAAAGGTCAACCTGCCCGCAGTGGCCGAGCCGTCGGCGCTTCTGGCAGGGAGGAGGACAAAATTAATTCTCCGAAAGAGAAAGTTCAACGGGGTCACAGTGGCCGTGGCTCAGGAAAGCTGTTTGTGGTAGGCATCGGGCCGGGCGGTCCTTTAGATCGCACCAGACGAGCCGAAAAAGCTATCGCCTCGTGCAGCGTTGTCGTAGGATATCAACGGTACCTGGAACTGATCGACGATCTGCTCGCGGGCAAGCAAGTCATCTCCTCAGGCATGACCAAGGAGCTGGAGCGATGCAAGACAGCTCTGGCGGCCGCGCGCCAGGGTGAGACTGTGGCCCTGATATCGTCCGGCGATGCGGGGATATACGGTATGGCAGGGCTGGCCCTGGAGCTGGCTACGACCACTGGAATGGACGTCCCCATAGAAATCATACCGGGAGTCACTTCCGCAACCGCTGCCGCGGCCAGGCTCGGCGCGCCCCTCATGCTGGATTTTGCAGCGATAAGTCTGAGCGATCTCCTTGTTCCGTGGGAAACCATCCG
>Ga0172371_10013540_pt1 | contig 10613 bp, 6 predicted proteins | sample Lak12m_FD_114543 | JGI IMG/M metagenome (GOLD analysis project Ga0172371, IMG submission 114543) | Freshwater microbial communities from Kabuno Bay, South-Kivu, Congo - kab_022012_12m | ecosystem: Environmental > Aquatic > Freshwater > Lake | place: Democratic Republic of the Congo: South-Kivu... | reverse complement strand
TTGGGAGCAGGTAAACAAGTTGGTTTCCGCATGGAGAACCCCGGGCAGGGCGGCGGCGTAATTCTTGAGGGCCGCCACGTCGATGACCTCCGCGATGTTGGTGCCGCAGTGGCAGATAAAGACGCCGATCCGGGGCTCCTCCTGGGTGACGCCCCGCTCGGGGTATTCCGGCTTTTGCCGGGCCAGGCGGTGGCGCGCCGCTGCCAGGAGTTCGCCGGCGGCCGCAGCTGCGGCGGAAGCCTCGGTGACCGACTGGGGGACGTCCTTGGGGCCCGGGAAGGCGCCGCAGACATAGATTCCCGGCCGGCTAGCGGCTACCGGGGCAAAGGGCGAAGTCTGGGCAAAGTGGTGCGCATCTACCGCCACTCCCAGGCGGCGGGAGAGTTCCACCGTCTCCGGCGTCACCTCCAGACCCACGGACAGGACCACCAGATCAAAGGTCTCGGTCACCATCTTGCCTTCTTCGGTGACATAACGCAGCAGCAGATTGCCCGAGTTAGGCACCTGATCCAGGCTGTGCACCCGGGAGCGGATGAACCTGACGCCCTGATCCACGGCCCGCTGGTAGTACTTGTCGAAGTCCTTGCCGGAGGTGCGCATGTCCATGAAAAAAATGGCGGTATCCAGGGGCTCTTTGCTGTGCTCCCGGGCGATGAGGGTCTGCTTGATAGCGGCCATGCAGCACACTGCCGAACAGTAGGGGTGATCTTGGGGATGCAGGTTTCGGGAGCCGATGCACTGGAGCCAGGCGATCTTTTTGGGCTCTTGCCGGTCCGAGGGTCTGATCAAATGGCCGGCGAAGGGCCCGGAGGCCGAGAGGATGCGCTCGAATTCCAGGCTGGTGACCACATTGGTCAAAGCGGCGTAGCGATAAGGCAGGAAGTGGCCGGGGTCGTATGGCTTAAACCCCGGGGCCAGAATTACCGCGCCCACCTCAACCTCTTCCCGGTGTGGCTGCTGGAGGTGGTCGACGGCTCTGGCCTGGCAGACTGCGACGCACTGCCCGCATTCGGAACAGGCCCCGCAGTTGAGGCAGCGGGCTGCCTCCATTTGGGCCTGGGACTCAGTGTACCCCAGGGCGATTTCATCGAAGCAGGCGCAGGAATGCTCCGGCGGGAGCTTCTGCATCTCTTGGCGGGGGCGGCTGGTTACGCCTTTGGGGATTTCGGCCCAGCGGGGGCGGGGTTCCTTGCCTGGCATCCGGCCCTCGGCTAAGTCCACCCCCCGCAAGTAGCGGTCGATGGACTCTGCGGCCTCGATGCCGCCGCCCACGGCCTCGATGGCGATCCAGGGGCCGGTGTACACGTCGCCCGCCGCGAAGACGCCGGAGCGGGAGGTCTGGTAGGTCACCTGGTCAACTTCGATAAAGCCGTAGCGGGTGCGTTTGATGCCCGCATCCGCCAGGGGCGAGAGGTCCGCTTCCTGGCCGATGGCCGGGACCACCATGTCCACCGCCAGCTCAAACTCGGCTCCCGGGATAGGGATGGGCTTCCGTCGCCCGGAGGCGTCAGGCTCGCCCAATTCCATCTTCTGGCAGACGAGGCCGGCGACCTTGCCATCAGGGCCGGTCAATACCCTCAATGGAGCGGCCAGGTAGACGGTCTCCACCCCTTCGCACCGCGCCTGCTCGATTTCATGGGCAAAGGCAGGCATCTCCTCCTGGGAGCGGCGGTAGACAATGGTCACCTGGGAGCCCAGACGCCGGGCCGTGCAGGCCACGTCGATGGCCACGTTGCCGCCGCCGATGATCGCGAGGCGGTGGCCCACGGTGAGGGGCTCCCCCAGGTTCTGGCGCCGCAGGAACTCCACCCCCTGGATGACGCCATCCGCGTCTTCGCCGGGAATCCCCAGGGGCTTGCCCATGTGGCAGCCCACCCCCAGGAAGATGGCCTGGTATTTCTCGTTAAAGAGGTCGTCCAGGCTGAAATCCCGTCCCATGGCAGTGTTGGTCCTGAGTTCGACCCCCAGACGGAGAATGTTGTTGATCTCCCGATCCAGGATGTCCTTGGGCAGGCGGTAGTCGGGGATTCCCACCCGGAGCATGCCTCCCGGCTTGTCCAGGGCCTCGAAAATGACGGGCCGGTAGCCCCTTAAGGCCAGGTGGTAGGCACAGGCGAGCCCTGCCGGGCCGCTCCCAATAACGGCGATTTTCTCGGGCCGCGCCTCCACCAGGGGCGGAACGAAGGAGGCCAGGTTAACCTGGTCCGCAGTGAACCTCTTCAAATTGCAAATGGCGATGGGCTCGTCCAACTCCCCCCGCCGGCACTTATCCTCGCAGGGGTGGGGGCAGATGCGGCCCAGAATCCCCGGTAGCGGCAGGCGCTGCATAATAAGCTGCAGAGCCTCCTGGTACTTGCCCTGTTTGATGAGCTGCACGTAGCCCTGGACGTTGGTCTTTGCCGGGCAGGAGAGGGTGCAGGGGGCCCGGTCCAGCTTTTTGATGGCAAAGGCCGCCGGGATGGCCTGGGGATAAAGGCGGTAAATGGCCTTCCACTCCGCCAATCCCTGGTTAAACTCATCCGGCCCGCTTACCGGACAAACTTTGGCACATTCGCCGCAGCCCGTGCACTTACCCGGATCGATGTAACGGGGCTCCTGCTCCAGGTTGACCGTGAAATGGCCCGGTTCTCCGGCAATCCCTCTGACTTGGGCCAGGGTGTGAATTTCGATATTCGCGTGCCGGCCGACCTCGACCAGCTTGGGCGACATGATTCACATGGCGCAGTCATTGGTGGGGAAGGTCTTGTCCAGCTGCGCCAGGGCCCCGCCAATGGCCGGCTGCTTCTCCACCAGGTGGACGTAGTAGCCCGAGTTGGCCAAGTCCAGGGAGGCCTGTATCCCCGCGATGCCGCCACCGACGACCATTACCGATCCTACTACTTTTTCGTCTTCAAGTGCCATGACCTTGCTTTCCATAGGGAACCTCTCAGATAGATTTTCCCCCCTCCCCGGCCTTGATGTGGAGGTGGTGGAACCAGTGAGGTTTAAGCCACCATTTTTTCCCTCTCCGCTCGAGCCTTCTGCTTCTTCAAGTCACAATATTGCAACACTTTCGCCAGGGCCTCTTTTTTAACGATGGGTTTGATCTGGGGACTGGGCTCCTCGATATATTTACCCATGGCCCCGGTCAGAAGGGTTTCCCCCACCTGCGAGCGGGTGATCACCGTGGTCCAGCCCTCTTCGGCCCCGATCCCTCCGAAGGAAAGGTCGGCAAATTCGCACGAATAGTCCGAGCAATAATTACAGGCATGCCTTTTCATGAAGTCCAGTTTATCCAGCGGGATGTAACGTACTTCCTGGTTGTGTAAATGGATCATAAGTTCTTCTTTGAGATTTATTTTAGAGACCTCCTCCCATTTGAAGTTGCCCAGGTCTTCCAGTTGTTGGCGTTCCTTTTCACCGAACCCAAAGTTGCCGATGCAGAAAAGGCCAAAGTAATATTTGATGGACTCAGTGGGCACGACCCCCAGGACTTCCATGCGGCGCAGGGTGTTGATCTGGCAAGGAGTGCCTACTATGGCCACCCGGTTCAGCCGTTTTTTGGCCACTTGCTCGAGTTGGGCAATGGAAGGCGAATAAGTGGAATAAACTTCGGAAAAGCGTTCCATACCGTGGGAGGTGTCGAAATGAAACCCGGCCGCCGCCATGATGTCATCCCGGCTGAGAGCCAGCCAGGGCTCTCTTTTAAACAGTCCGGCCTTTTTCGCCACCACGGCGCCATCAATGCGGCCTCTGTCCAACAACCAGAGTAACAAGGCGGTCACCACCCCGCCGTCCGTGGCACGGGCCCGTACTTCCGGATCCAGCGACCGGGCTACCGTAGTACCGGTTACCCGGCCAATGGGTGGATTCCAGGAGACGTGTTTTTTGGTCTCTTCCTCATGTTCGGTGATTTCCGGGCAGATTGCATAACAGATGCCGCATTCGATGCACTTGTCCCGGTCCTGGTAACGGGGCCTGCCGTCTTTATCCAGGGCCAGGGCCCCATAATTGATGGCGGTACAGAAGGTGACGCAGCCGCCACAATGGTGACAGAGGCCCGGTTTTTGGACCTCTTCGATAAGATCGGCAAAGGTTTTCATAACCCCCTCCTCATGGGCCAAGTACAGCCGGCCCTTACCTTAAAGCCATAGGCCATGGGCCGCCTCTTACTCTATTAGCCCATGGCCTCCGGCCTACCCCTAACTAATCCATAACCGCAACCCCCTTTTTACGCCTTGCCGATGGCATAAATGGGATAGCCCTTTTCCCAAACTTTGGCGATGATGCGGCCGTCCCTGGCCATATCCGTCAGGATCGGGGTGAGATTTTTCACCGGCTCTTCCAAGGCCCGGGCCAGGTCGGGTGGATTGAGGGCTTGATCACGCAAGGCCTTGAAGATCCGGGAGACCGTGTATTCCTCCTTGAGCACGTCCAGCATGGTTTCATCCGCATCCACCGCGTTGAACTGGGAGCCGGGGAACTCCTTTTCAGTGGGCCGCCGCAAGCTGGTCCCCAGGACCCACCGCACCCGAGGCCGGTGCAGGGTGGCGTGAATGGCCCACAGCCTGGCCCTGGTTTTGTCGTCCCGGGGCAGGGGCGGCAGCTTTTCCAGCAGGTCCATATGAGATTCCACCATGCGGACGAAGGATTCCGGCTCATTGACGTCGACATAGCCCATGGCGATGCGCCGCCGCTCCAGGCCTGCCAGGGAAAGGAGCTTTTTCACGGCGTTGACCCGATACCAGCAGTGATCGACCCCGTAGTGGTAGTGGCAGGAGTGGGTGGGCGTGCAGCCGGCCAGCATGATGCCCTTGGCCCCGTTTAAAAAGGCCATGGAAAGTACGGCGGGGTCGATGGAGCCCAGGCAGTTCACCGGGATAAGATAGATCCCCCTGGGGTAGGTAAGCCCTTTGACGCTAGCCTGCTCCGCCGAGGCCAGCCCGCCCCAGCCACAGACGAAGCCCAGGATCTCGTTATCCTGCATCCGGGCCAGCAGGGCCTTGATGCGGGCCTCCAGTTGCTGGGCGGTGTTGTTCAGGACCTTGACGGCTTCATAAGGGCAGGTGGCCGCACAGGTGCCGCCGCCGGAGCAGAGGTGGTTGTCAGCCTCCCGCGGTACTGGGCCGCTCCCCGGTTTGACGTGTTCAATGCCGCCACAGGGGCAGATCTCGGTACACAGACCGCAGCCCTCACAGAGGTCTTTATCTACGTGCACCACCACCGGACTCACCAGTCGGCCCTCCAGGGCCTTTGCCCGCAAACCCATAACCCCGCGGGCCGCCTTTTTGCCTTGCTGCAAAACCTCGTTCAGGTCGCAGGCCCCCCCGGCCGAGCCGGTGAAAAAGAGTGACTCATCGGGGAGCTGATCGGGCCAGAATTTTATTTTGCTCTTTTTCAGAACCCCCCCGTTTTCCGGGTAAATGGGCAGCCACCGCAGAAGTTCCTGGGTTTTGGCCGGCGGCTCGCCGGGTACTGCCGAAACCACCAGGTTGTCCCATTCCAGTTCATGTTCCAGGTGGTCCGCGGGACTCACAAAGGTCACGAAGCCGGACTGGACCACCGGGTGGACCTCCGGGGCGTAAGATTGGAGACCGATACCGTGACTCCGGGCCTCCACCAGGTCGGCCCCGGTGAGGGGGAGCGTGACATTGGCTGGATACAAGACGGTGGGTTTGACCTGAGGGTGGTCCCGGGCCAACACCAGGCTGTCCCGCCAGGCGGCCACCGTGGCGAATTCCTGGGCGGCCTGGCCGTGTTCGGGGCTGTTCACCCAGAAGACCATCTTGCCCGGCTGGAAGTCTTCTTCGTCGCCTTCGATCAGCCGTTCCTCCAGGTCCAGCAAGTCGCACACCCGCTCGCCGCCGCCGATATAGGCGGTATCCGCGGGGACGAATTCCCGGTCCAGGGCGGTGATAATGGCCGCGCCGGACATTTCGCTGACGCTGCCGTCAGGCTCCTTGAGCCCCACGCGGTAGTCGCCGACCCCGCCGATGATGTACTCTAGAGGCTTATCCGGCATCACCTTGATCAAAGGACTGGCAAACACCTCCCGGAGGAGTTCTCCGAGATCCCCGCAGTAGAGGCGGCAGCCGGGAAAGGTGCGATACAGCTCATCCAGAACCCGTTCCGGGGTTAGAGCCGGGGAAAACACCATGCTCTCCATGCCTTGGCGGGCCAGTTCCCGGGCCGCCGCGAAACCGGAGAGGCCGCCTCCCAAAATGAGGGCCGGTCCCTCGAAGGGCAACGACACCGGTTCATAAGGCTCCAGGAGCCTGAGATTGGCGAGGCCGCCGGCAATCAAGGCCGCCGCCTTGCGGGCCAACTCCTGGGGGCTGGCTTCGTGCACCGCAGCCACGTGGTCCTTCAGGTTGATCACCTCCACCTGGTGCCTCTCAATACCCACCGGCGCCAGGGCTTTGGCGAATTTCTTTTTCATGACCCGGGAGGAGCAGCCCCCTACCAGGATGCGGTTCAAACCCTTGGCCTGGACTTCCTGCCGCATGGCCGCCAAACCCGGGGCCAGGCAGGGATAAGGGTAGATCTCCACATGCCCCCAGGGCTCGTATTGGAGCAGGTCGCCCACCTGCGCCAGGTCAATGCGGCTGCTGATCTTGCCGCCGCACTCGCACAGGAAGATGCCGATTTTGCTTTCCGTTTTCATGGCCATTTCCTCCTATTGCCTGCATCTCAAGGGGCGCTGACCTGCGGGAACAGCTGTTCCATGGCACCGGTAGGACAGACATACAGGCAAGTCCCACATCTGATGCACACCGTGCTCCTTTGGTGATAAGGCGCCGTGACCTCTTTGAATATGCCCCGGTTGCCCAGGGATATGCCCCGGACTCCCACCACTTCATCGCAGGCCCGGGTGCAGAGTCCGCAGCGGGCGCAGGCGTCTTCCGGGTGTTCCACCTTAAAGCGGGTGGAGGTCACCCCGTGCTCTTTGGCCAATTGCCGGATTTGGCGGGACGCCGGGCAATTGGCCAAAAGCATCTCCAGGACCCAGCGCCGCACGTTCTGCACCTCTTCCGAATGGGTCAACACTTCTACGTCTTTCTGGACCGGGGTGATGCAGGAAGCCGCCACGCGGGAACGGCCATTCTGCTGAATTTCCACCACGCAGAGACGGCAGGATCCCATAGGTTGCACCGCCGGATGAAAGCACAGGGTGGGGATCTGAACTCCGTGTTGACGGGCGGTCTCCAGGATGGTCCAACCGTCTCGAGCTTGCACCCCCTGGCCGTTGATCGTGAAGCTGATCAGGTCTTGGTCCTTCTCTTTCTTGCCTTTTTTTCCTTTTTTAGCGCTCATGAACTCACCTCCTACGCCACCATCACCGCGTCCACCGGGCACACGTCCATGCACTGGCCGCAGCGGATGCAGGCGCCGGCATCGATGGTGTGGGGTTTCTTCTTCTCGCCGCTGACGCATTCCTGGGGGCAGTTGCGGACGCAGAGGCCGCAGCCGTTGCAGAGTTCCGGATTAATGGAATAAGTAATCAGGTCTCGGCATACCCCGCTAGGACACTTATGCTCCACCACGTGAGCCAGGTACTCATCCTTGAAATATTTAACCGTGGTCAGGATGGGGTTGGGAGCGGTGCCGCCCAGGGCGCACAAAGAGCCTTTCATGATGGCCCGGGCCAGACTGTGCAAGTCGTCAATGTCCTGAGGGGACCCCTGGCCCTTGGCAAACTTGTCCAGAAACTCCTGCATGGACTTCAGACCCAGCCGGCAGGGCAGGCACTTGCCGCAGGATTCTTCTTCCAAGAAACTGAGAAAGTAGCGGGCCACATCCACCACACAATCCCGTTTATCCATAACAATCATGCCCCCGGACCCCATGATCGATCCCACTTTACTCAGGGAATCATAGTCCACCGGGGTGTCCTTGAGTTCATAGGGAATGCAGCCGCCGGAGGGGCCGCCGGTCTGGACCGCCTTAAAGCGGTCCTGGCCCGGGACGCCGCCGCCGATTTCTTCAACGATACGGCCCAGGGTGATGCCCATGGGCACTTCGATCATCCCGGTGTTTTTCAATTTCCCCACCAGGGAAAAGATCTTGGTACCGGTGCTGTGCGGCACCCCGAGGCCGGCATACCAGTCGGCCCCTTTTTCAATAATCAAGGGCACGTTGGCCCAGGTTTCTACATTATTGATGATGGTGGGGCGGCCCCGCAGGCCCTTTTCCGCCGGATAAGGGGGCCGGGGGATGGGTTCGCCCACCCGACCTTCCAGGGAGGCGATCAGGGCGGTCTCTTCGCCACAGACAAAGGCCCCGGCGCCCCGGTTGATCTGGACGTCAAAGTTGAAGCCCGTATCCAGAATGTTTGTTCCCAGCAGCCCCAGGGCCCGGGCCTGCTCGATGGCGATGCTGAGGTGTTGGATGGCGAGAGGATATTCCATCCGCACGTAGATATATCCTTGATTAGCCCCCAAGGCATAAGCCCCGATGGCCATGCCCTCCAGGACCGCGTGGGGATCGCCCTCCATGAGGGTGCGATCCATGAAGGCGCCGGGGTCGCCTTCGTCCCCGTTGCCCACCACATAAACCGGCCCTGGGTTCTTGCGGGCGTTTTCCACCGCAAACCGCCACTTGCGGCCGGTGAGGAAGCCGGCCCCCCCTCGCCCTCGCAGCCCTGCGGCTTCAACCGTGGTGATCACCTCTTCCGGCGTCATGCTGGTTAAGACCTTGGTTAGAGAACGATAGGCGCCCGCCATGAGGGCGTCTTCGATCTTTAAGGGATCGATGCCGCCCACGTTTTTCAGGACAACCTTTTGTTGCATCTTGTAAAAAGGAACTTCTGAGGCAGACCGGTACCTGCTGCCGTTGTCGCTATAAAGCAAGCGCTCCACCGTCTGGCCCTTGGCCAGGGTGGTTTCCACGATCTCTTCCACGTCAGCCGGCTTTACCTTGACGTAGAACAAATCAAAGGGATCCAGGTTGATGAGGGGCCCTTGACTGCAAAAGCCATGGCAGCCGGTCTCCTTGATCAAGGGCTGAACGCTGGCCTCGACCTTTTTGGCTTTGATGGCTGACTGGAAGGCCAGAGAGACCTTGTTGGCTCCCTGGGCCAGACAACCTGGGCCCAGGCAGACCCTGACCACCGGCCGTTCCGGGTCAAGGGCGGCGCGGAGATTTTCTCGCCAGGCCTCAAGCTCTGTAACATTGCTGATCCTCTCCATCTTTTCCTCCTGTGACCGGGGCCGAAGTTAGAGTTTCTTCAACTCTTTCTTCAGAGAACGAATGTTGGCTCCTCCCAGATACTCCTCATCAATCATCACCACCGGGGCCATGGCACAGGTGCCCAGGCAACGAACCGTCTCCAAGGTGACACGCATATCCTTAGTGGTATGCTCTCGAGGCACATCCAACTCCCGCTCCAGGCCTTCCACCAGGCGGCCCCCGCCTTTGAGGTGACAGGCGGTGCCCAGGCACACCCTGACATCGTGCATCCCCCGGGGTTCGAGACTAAAGGACTTGTAAAAAGTGGCCACCGCCCAGCCCCGGGACAGCGGCACGCTAAAATAGTCGCACACCGCGGTCATCGCTTCCGGAGGAATATAGTTGAATTTGGCCTGCACATCCTGGAGGGCGCTGATCAGGTGCTCGGAACTGGGGGGATAATGCTCCAAAATATTTTCCAAGGCTTTAAAAGTCACGCTCATAGACCTTTCCTCCTCTGCCGGCAATTTTCCCTTGCCAGGTAATAAAGCAAGGAAAGGGCCATATAATTATCTGCCTGATATTATTGGAAATAAAGAGAAGGAGGTCAAAACCGGGGAAATTTTAGGGGGCTAATAATGGGCGGATTTAAGACGTTTTTAGGGGATTTAAAAATAAACTAATAAAATCAATAAGTTAATTTTAATAGAAAAATGTTTCAAAATTGAGCACGTTTCGTTTCAGAAAAACTGGATTTAAGAGAAATGTTGCAAAATTGCAACAAAAATGCGGGGGAGAGCAATTTATCTTGAATTTACAGGCGATTAGGTTGAAGATAAAAATGTCGCGTATTTGTTATATGTTCTATTTTTTAAAATCACTGTCGCTCATCTGGTAAAGCCGCATCTTGCGCCACAGTTTGCTGCGGCTGATCCTGAGCATCCGGGCCGCCTCCTGCTTGTTGCCCTGGGTCGTCTCCAGGGCCATGCGAATGGTTTTCTTTTCCAGGACCTGCAAGGGACTCATGGCCTTATCGGTCAAGGACAACAATTCCAATTCCCGGCCTACCCAGGCGGATTCCAGGCGGGGCAGGTGGCGTTCGGTGATCAGGGGGCCTTTGGCAAAGACGAAGCAGTATTCCAGGACATGCTGCAGTTCCCGGACATTGCCGGGCCAGGCGTGACGGCAGAGGACTTTCATCACCTTGGGGTCCACCCCCCGCACTCTTTTGTTGAATTTGCGGTTGAGCTGCTCAAGGAAGTATTTGACCAGAATGGGAATATCTTCCCGTTTTTCCCGGAGCGGCGGCAGATGGATGGGCACGGTGAACAGCCGGTAATAGAGATCATCCCGGAACCGGCCCTGGCGCATGGCTTCCTGCAGGTCCACGTTGGTGGCCGCCACGAGCCTGGCCTCCAGCGGGATCTTGCGGGTGCCGCCCACTCTCATGAAAGCCTTTTCTTCCA
>Ga0172371_10013538_pt1 | contig 10614 bp, 5 predicted proteins | sample Lak12m_FD_114543 | JGI IMG/M metagenome (GOLD analysis project Ga0172371, IMG submission 114543) | Freshwater microbial communities from Kabuno Bay, South-Kivu, Congo - kab_022012_12m | ecosystem: Environmental > Aquatic > Freshwater > Lake | place: Democratic Republic of the Congo: South-Kivu... | reverse complement strand
TTGACAAGACCGGAGAGTTTGGCAAACATATGGCGGTTGCGCAGATCGGATACAGTGACAAGGTATCGGCATTTGCCTTCAAGGCCTCCGAAGGAGATATTTCAGATCTGCTTGAGAGTGAAAAGGGGTTTTATGTCATGCGTCTGACTGAAAAGAATGATACCGGTTTCCGGCTGCTGGATCAGGAGATGAAAAGCAGGATTACGGCAGAGCTGGTAAGGGAGAAGAAGGGTGCGGCCATTGAGAAAAAGCTTGTTGCCATGTCGAAAAAGGCAGGCATGTCGCTTGACAGGATCGCTGCAGCAAATCCGGGACTGAATATTGTGTCGGCGGAGAATATCCAGTGGAGTGACGGCCTTATTCCCGGTTACGGCATTGACCGCCCTCTTGTTGAAGCCATGTCAGGCATGGTGGCAGGAAAACTCTCCTCTCCGGTGAAAACTACTGATGGCTATGCTCTGGTAGTTCTTGTGAAGAGAGCGCTGCCTGAGGGGCTTGACCTCAAAGCTGAAAAACTCGGTGTTGCCCCCCAGTTGCTCCGGGCCAAACAGGAGCAACTGTTTGCAGAGTACTTTGCGGCTGTTCGCAAAGGTGCAAAGGTTGAGGATTTGCGCCCCTGATTTCTCTCCAGCCAGAGAATCAATGAGCCGCCTGGAACTCTTCCAGGCGGTTTTTGATTGCCTGGGGAGTATTGAGCGTGAGGCACTCTTCGGCGAGCGCTTCGGTTTCGGCAATCGAGTAGTGTGATACCAGTGACTTAAGGTTTGGTATATCCGAAGCTACTACACTGAATCTTCTGAGTCCGCATCCAAGCAGGAAGGGCAGGGCGAGCGGGTCAGAGCCCATGTCGCCGCAAATCATTGCCCTGCAGTGGTTTCTTTTGGCGGTAACAATCACCCGATGCAACTGGCGGATAATTGCCGGATGGAATTTTTCGAACAGTTCCTGAACAACCACATTGTTTCTGTCCACGGCGAGCGTGTATTGGGTAAGGTCATTGGTTCCTATGCTGATGAAATCCACACACCTGGTTATTTCATCAATGAGCTCCACCGCTGCCGGAACCTCGATCATTGCCCCTATTCCCGGCCTGTCAATCTGCTGATTCATCTCCCTGGAGATCTCCTCAACGTGGCGGTCAATCACTTTGCGGACATGGTGAATCTCGTCAAGAGAGATGACCATGGGAATCAGGATATCGATGTTGCCGTGGATATTAGCCTTGATAGCTGCCCGTATCTGGTCATCGAGTATTTCAGGCATGTCAATCAGAATTCTTATTCCCCGCCATCCGAGGTTGGGATTTGGTTCCCTTACCGGAGAGTAGATCAGCTTGTCACCACCGATATCAAAGAGACGGATGTCAAGAGGCATGGGTGCTATCGCCTCAGCCATATCTCGATAATAGGAGTACTGATCGGACTCCTTTGGAACCTTTGTGCCGTCAGAGAAGAGGTTCTCGCTTCTGAAAAGCCCTACTCCTTCTGCTCCTGATGCCGTCAGGTTCTGGAGCTCCTCCTTGAAATCGATATTGGTAAAAAAGGTGATTCTGACCCCGCATCTGGTTGTTGCCGGCAGTGTAGCGGTCAGTGATGCACTCTCTTCATGCTCTTTTTCCTTCTCTTTTTTCCTTTCATACCACTCAATGCTCTCCTGTTCAGGATTGGTGATCACGACTCCCGTTGTTCCGTCCATGATCACCGTCATGCCGGTTGAAACCTTGTGTGAGAGGTTTCCGAGACCTACGACCATCGGAATGTTGAGCGACTTGCATATCAGGGAGATATGGGAGGTTGTTCCGCCTGAATCGGTCAGAAATCCCTTGACATTGCTTCGGCTGAGGAGGATGACATCCGCCGGAGAGAGGTGATAGGATGCGACAATGACCCCTTCCGGAATCCATGAGTGCAGTTTACGTACGTTGAGGTTTCTGATGATCCGGTCCTTGATGTCGATGAGGTCATCAGCCCGTTCACGGAATATCTGTTCTTCAGAGCTCTTGAATTTTTCAAGATAGAGGTTGAACTCCTCCTCGATGACCATGTGTGCAGGTTTTCTCTCGGAGAGAATGCGCGACGAGATGGTATCAATAAGCACCGGATCGTGCAGGATCATGATCTGGGCCTGAAAAAGATTGGAGTATCCTTTTCCGAGTTTTCTTGCCGTTACCCGCTCTATTTTCTTCAGCTCTTTCTCGGAACGGTTCAGTGCGGCAAGAAACCGTTCAATCTCGTCATTGATATCCCCATGCCTGAGCTCCTGGATTTCATGATGATCCGTCTCCTTTACAAAGCTGTAGCATGCGCCTATTGCTATCCCTTTTGAGGCGCCGATACCTGCATAGGTGACGGCCTTCTCCTGCCCCGCTTTGTCGCTGTTAATTATTGCCGGATCCGTTGCAATACGATTGTGTTCGTATTCCGGAGGCTGATTGCTGTTTGTCATATAAGCGGGTTAAAAAGGTGCTTCATCCTGATTTATGTATGCTCCGGTATTTGCTTGACCGGATTCCGGAAGCGAAGGCACGTAGCGCTCAGGCTCATGGGAAGCATTGCTCGCTTCGCCACCGGTAATATAGGTATTTGCCGTTGACTGAAAACGTCCGTAGTTTTTAAGGAAGAGCAGGCGGATGTCGCCGATCGGACCGTTTCTCTGTTTGCCGATAACAATTTCAACAACATCCTTGGTTGATGATCCGTCTTCAAATGTTGTTTTGCCGTACATCTCGGGCCGGGAGAGAAACATGACGACGTCGGCATCCTGCTCGATAGAACCGGACTCCCTGAGGTCGCTGAGCTGGGGTCGCCGGTCGCCCGAGCGTTGTTCAACCGATCGGTTAAGCTGGGCAAGTGCTATGACGGGAATGTCAAGCTCCTTTGCAAGTGCTTTCAGCGACCTGGAGATCTGTGCGATCTCCTGTTCACGGTTTGTTTTGCCGTCGCGTACAGGTGTGACGAGCTGAAGGTAATCGACTACTACCATGCCGATATTGTGCTCCTGTTTCATGCGCCGGGTTTTTGCTGCAAGCTCCATAATCGAGATGCCCGCGGTATCGTCTATAAAGAGCTTTGCTTCATTGAGCTTGTCCATGCTGTTGATGATCCTGCCCATCATTTCCGGCGTGATGCGCCCGGTTCTGACAAGCTGGGACTCCACATAGGCTTCGGCGCACATGAGCCTTACGGCAAGCTGTACCTCCGCCATTTCAAGGCTGAAAAATAGAACCGGAGTGTCAAAATCCACGGCAGCATTTCGGGCAAGTGCCAGGGCAAAGGCGGTTTTTCCTGCAGAAGGCCTTGCTGCAATGATAATCATGTCGGATCCCTGGAATCCCGCGGTCATCTGATCCAGTTCGGAGAATCCCGAGGCGATACCGGTGACGGAGGATTGTGATGCCCTGAGGGTTTCGAGCATCCGTATGCCGTTTTTTACCAACTCCTTTATCAGTGAGGCCTTCTTTTTGATGCCGGCCTGGGAGATATTGAAAAACTGCTGTGAGGCATGTTCGACCAGATCGAAAATATCCATTGATGAGCTGTAGGCCGCACCGGAAATCTTGGCCGATATGGAGATCATCCTCCGGTAGAGGTACTTTTCCTTTGCCAGGCGGGCATAATACTCGATGTTGGCGGCGCTGATAACCTTGCCGGAGAGCTCTGCCAGATAGTGCCTCCCGCCGACCGGCTCCAGTTCGTTCATTTTCAGCAGCTCTTCACTGACGGTGATAATGTCAATTGCCTGCCGTTTATGGTAGAGCTGCATCATCGCCCTGAATATGATCTGGTGGCGTTTTTCATAAAAAACCTCTTCGCCGTTATCACCGAAAATCTGGATGACCTGTTCAATCGGGTCATCTTCGAGAAGAATGCAGGCAAGAACCTCCTGCTCGATCTCGGTGGAATAGGGCGGAACGCGGCTCTCCTGACTGAAATCAATATCCTTGTCAAAATCTATGGCAACCGCAGCTTTCTTGATCATCATGCAATTCCCTTGTCGTGATTCGTTTTCATTCCTATCAATTTATTGTAATGGTGCATCATCATCTGCAAATCTTCCCAGCAGGCCCGTTTCCAGTTCGGGTTACGCAGCAGTGCCGCCGGGTGATAGGTTACAAAACAGTCAAACCCTTTCCATTCGATCAGCTTTCCCCTCATGGTGCCCATGGCGAGGCTGTTTTCAAGAATGGTGTTTGCGGCGACCTTTCCAAGAATCAGGATGATTTCAGGTTTTATTATCTGAAGCTGCTGCAGCAGCCATGGCATACAGAACCCTGTTTCATCCTCAAGCGGGTTGCGGTTTCCCGGTGGCCGACATTTCAGGATGTTGCATATATAGACCTCTTCGCGTTCAAAGTTGACGGCATGCAGAATTTTGGTGAGCAGTTGGCCCGATCTGCCGACAAAGGGGCGGCCTGAAGCATCCTCGTCGGCTCCCGGGGCTTCGCCGATAACAACAATTTTTGCACGGGAGTTACCTTCGCCAACCACAACGTTTTTTCTTGTTGCAGCCAGTCGGCATTTTCGGCACTTCTTTACGGCATCACGCAGCTTCGTCAGTTTTGCATCTGCCGAAACGGAACTGTTTTCATCGGGCTGAGTGTGCTCTGCATTGTCAAACAAGAGGCCTTGCATGTAATTATCGCTCATTTTAAGGCATCGTTCAAGCACAGCATTTCTATGGCGTCAAGGAGTTTTTCCGAGGCCTCCTTTTTTGTCAGTTGAGGCAGCTCTGTTGTTGTGCCGTTTCTCTCAATCAGGGTCAGAATATTGGTGTCAACATCAAATCCGGAGGTTTTGCGGTCAAAAAAGTTGAATGCAATCAGATCAAGCTGTTTTGCTTCAAGTTTTTTTCGCGCATTACCAATGTCAGCTTGCATTTCAAGCGCAAATCCTATGGCAAGCTGCTGACTGCTTTTCTGCAGGCTGAACCCGGAGAGGATATCAGGATTCTTAACAAGAGTAATGGCTATCTCTTCGGCATCTTTTTTCATTTTCCCTGTTGATGGCATAGCAGGGCGATAATCAGCCACAGCCGCAGCAGCGATAAAGATCCGGCAGCTCTGGAAAAAAGTTCGGGCGGCAGCATGCATTTCAGCAGCACTCTCAACATCGATGCGATCCACTCCTGGAGGTGTTTCAAGATGAACCGGACCGGTAATGAGGGTGACCAATGCTCCGCGTTTGGCTGCTGCACCGGCGATGGCGAACCCCATCTTGCCCGATGAGTAGTTGGAGATGTAGCGCACACCGTCAATTTTCTCTCTTGTCGGTCCGGCAGTTACCACAATGGATTTGCCATGAAGCGGGGATTGTTCTTTTGATGTTTGAAGCGCTTCGGCAAGAGCGGAGAAGATGGTTTCCGGTTCAGGCATCCGTCCGAGTCCGCATTGTCCTGAAGCAAGTTCTCCGCTTTCAGGTCTGAATATCAGGCAGCCCTGCTTTTCCAGAAGCGAGATATTTCGCTGTACTGAGCCGGAGAGAAACATCTGGCCATCCATAGCCGGAAAAATCAGTACCGGTTTACCTGGACGCAGTGTGAGAAAAGAGGCCGCAAGCATGTCGTCACAAAATCCGGCGGCAAGTCTGGCCAGTGTGTTTGCTGTTGCCGGGGCGATGACAAGCGCATCGGCCCACTCGCCAAGCGAGATATGGTGAGTAAAATCTGTTCCGGGTATATCGGCCGGAGGAAATATATTCCGGCAGACAGGCTCCTGCGAAACGGTTGCAAGCGCAAGTTCGCTGACAAAACGGGCGCCTCCGCTGGTCAGGGCAACCTTGACCTGAGCGCCCTCTTTTTTTAACAATCTGACCAGTTGCGGTGTTTTATAGGCTGCAATGCCTCCGCAGATGCCGATGATGATGTTTTTGCCTTTCAAGAGATTATTTCCTGTGGGTTTATTTCAGAACAGTTCTTCAGCAATTTACAAAAACAGCAGGATTTATTTTTTTTTGCCGGAAGAGGGTATAATTCGCTTCCAGAACTGATCCCATGAGTTGAAGCGCTCCCTGAAAGAAACACTTGCTCCCCATGTTTCTGCAGGTTTCTGCAGGTTGATGCTTGATGTTTCATTGCCGCCGGTCTGTCCATAAGAACGATAGGCTTCAAGGTATATTTTCGGAGTTACACGGTATTCAATTTTCTGTGCTGTACCGTAATAATCAGAGGTCACCGATTGTTTCATGGTCGGCGCGCTGCCTGTGCCTATAAAACGGACTTTTCCTCCGGTGCCGGGGACGTTGAGTGCAAAGTAAAGATCAAGTCCACTCAGTGCACCGCGTTTATCCACACCAACATTGACATTGAAGCTTTCGAGTCCGGCAATATCCTGAACAACTCTGGAGAGCTGGGATGAGATCATTCCGGTTCCTGTTGAAATGCCTGCGCTTGAGGCGAAACCGGTGTTCTGGCTGCTGCTGCCCGGTCTGATATACCACTGTTTTGAAAGCAGCATCGAGATGACATTGAGCTGTGCGTTCGGATCTATCTGGCTTGATTGTCCGCCGAGCATGTTGACAGAAGAGAATGGCTGGGATTGTTCGTTCAGGTAATAGCCCATTCCGACCTGTGGTTCGTTGAGTGAGCCGGTAATAGCCAGCAGCAGCTTGACATTATCCCGCTCTCCCGTTTGCGGGTTTACGGCGCTTACGTATTTGACACCGTAGAGATTATCCATCATGCCGCCCCGAATGTCAGCGTTGTTCCATGTTACCCTGCCGCCATCCTGCAGGTCAAAATTCGAGTTTGAAAATTTGTATTTCCCTCCGATCACATTCACCGAACCGAACAGCCGGTATTGCTGATCGTTTTTATTGACAATCAGAGAGAGATTGTTAACGGAAGTTTCAATCTGTTCTCCTCTGAGGCGGTCAAATACGACACCGCATTTGATCGGTTCATTACTGATGAGCCGGAGGTTTTTTATCTGGAGGATATCAAGCAGTGAATAGTGAAATTCAGTCGGCTTTGCGGCTATCCCGTTGCCGGCGATATCAACCGGGCTCTTTGAGGGATAGCGGGGAATAAATTCGATGAACTTGCTGACACCAAGATACTTTGCGCTTTCACTGGCTCCGATTCGACAAAGAGTGAAGTCAGCCGCATTGATGCGCAACTCTCCTTCTGCAAGCGGAGCGGAGAGTGTGCCATGCAATTGCAGATTGTTTGATGAACCGGTTATGGTTCCAAAAGAGGTTTCATCTTTTCTGTCTTTTTTGTTGAAGAGCAAAAGATTCTCAATCCGGCATTCGAGTGCCAGATCTCCGGGTTCCATTTTGTCAAGTTTTACCAGACCGTTTATTCTTCCGGTGCCCTTGATATTATCCCGGACTTTAATATCGCGAAGGTCGATGGCTTTTGGCGTTATATAGAGCTCCCCATTGAGCAGATAGGTGACCTGGGTGGGTTCAATTCTGATTTTTGTGTCGGAGAGACGGCTTGTCAGATAGATATCGGGTGTCGGTGTTTTCCCTTCAATTCTCAGTGTGGTTGGTATGATTCCTTCTGCATCATCAACGATCGGAAGCAAATATTTCAGAAACTGCGCGGAGAGGTTATCCGAGCGGAATGAAACTCTGACAGGCTGCTGCGGCAGGATTCTGATCTGCAGCGGATAGTAGCTGAGTTCCAGCGGTATGGTCCCGCTCCCTTCGAACGTATTCATCACGTTTTTTGGTTCAGCACTGTTTGCTGAAGCCGTGGAGCTGTTATGCATCTCAAAATGGAGCTGGCTGGCACTGTGCCGGGCATTGCCCTCAAGTCGGCCAAGCCGGATTTTATCATAGCGGATCTCCTCTCCGCTCATTTTGAAAGTAGTTGTTTTTGAACCGGGATTTCCACTTACCGTCAGGGAGGCATTGATGGCGCCGCCAAGCAGGCCAAGCGACGGGTTCAGGGCGAACTGCCTCAACTCTCCGAGCTGAACCTTGTAGAGTATGCATTGAAAGGTTCCGGGCTGAGAGTTGCTGAGCTCTCCATCAAGCACTATCTGCTGGGCGCCTTTCATCAGGCTGAAGCGGTTAAACTTTGCTGCTGTTTTGCCGAGCATGATATGTGACTTTTCAGATGCCTGCCATATCCCTTCGGCATCTTTAAGGGAGAGGTGGTTGAATGCCAGGTCATAGCTGCTGCCGATCCTTGTCGCTGTTACTTTTGCTGAAATGTTTTGCTGAGGCTCAATAACGGGCATCTCCAAAGAGAGATCGAGCCGTGACGGGCCGTAAAGCGCGGCAAGGATAGTCTCACCGGTTTTTTTGCCTGCAAAGGAGAGTGACGATGCCTTTGCGTTTATCGAAGCGTTTTTTGTTTCGTTACCCGTACACACAAGTCCGGCATTTGCGGAGAGATTCTCTATCAACAAACTGTTATTGGCTTCAATGCGTCCGGCTTTTATTGAACTCACCAGTGAACATTGTCCGTTACGGTACATGGCTTGCCCTTCAGCCTCTCCCTTCAAAGAGAGATTCTTTATCGGCAAGAGGTGTACAAAGGGGGAGAGATCCTTGAGGGTTACCTGATAGTTTACCGTGAACGGTCTGGTGAGTTTATCCGAACCGTTTTCGAGCAGAGGCATTGCCGGGTGCCAGATGTTCTGTGAGGCGATCTCCCGTGCAATCCCTGAACTTGCAAGCTTGCCAAGAGCAATCAACTCTTCAAGTGAAAAATTACCTTCGATCAGTGTGTCAAAAAAATCACTGGTAATGGTTGTTCTCGAACTGCCGGATTTTTGTACAATTTCGACAGATGCCTTTGCACTCTCTTTCAGCCTCAGGTTATTGATGGTGGAGGGGTCAAACTTCATTGTGGCAAATAGATTCAGGGCTTTCGGATCCAGACCTGAGCCGTTCATGCTGAACGTACTGTTCAAATCAGTTTGATACTGTTCCGACCCGATGATTTTCGACAGATCAAGAGCGGTGGTTTTTCCGGATGCCTGATAACGGGTTTTTTTTTCCTTCCAGTCGATGCCCGCATCAAGGCTGAGTGTTGAAAGATTGTCTTTCAGGAAGAGCGCAGCAGTCATCAAATCACTGCCGAAGTCAAGCTGCATGCTTCCCTCTTTAATTGCCTGATTCTGCCAGAAGGAATCGGCCAGCTTCAGATCAACTTTCAGACGGTTTATCTTATTGCTGATCACCGAGCCTTCAAAACTGCCTGATGCGTTGATCAGGCTTTTTTCTCCACCCGCTTCAATCAGTTTTTGAGGTTTCAGGTTTTTCAGCATCATCGTACCTTTGCCGGAAACATGTTCCGCTCCTTGCTTTAACAGCTCCGCATCCAGGGAGATATTTCCGTGAGCCGTGTGAACGGTCAGTTCGGACTTGACTGCTTCCATATTGCCTTTTGCACGTCCGAGAAAAGTAATGTCGCCGGTTTTTTTTGCAATCGCCTTATATGATCTCTCTTTCAGCAGAGACTCGATCAATGTTCCCTCAACTCTTGAACTGTCACATTCAAGCTGATATGCAAGGGCATTCTGGTTTTGCAGGTTAAGCAGTTCACCTTTTACGATGATTCTGCTATTCATGTGAGACAGAAGGGCATCAAGGATTTCAATTGTATCTTTTTTCCCTTTTGCGTTGCCTTTCAGGGTGTAGATGCCCTCAGGAAGTATCAGAGAGGGGAGAATCTTTTGCAGATCACTGCTGTGAAGAGAGCACTCCTGAATATTCAAAAATGAGTCTGCGTGCAAGAGCTGTTTTTGAAACCGGGAGGAGAAAATATTAAAGTGGTCCAACGTTGCCGAGAACCCGGCTCTGCTTTTATTTGCCTCGGCTTTCAGTGCGATTATTTCTGTACGGATGTCAGAAAAGAGAAAAGTTCCTGATGCGTTGCGCAGTGATATCTTCTCCCGAGGGAGTGTGAGCGAGAGTCTCTCAAGTTCTCCTTTGATGAACTTTTCCTTTACCGTGAACGACGAGAGTTTCAGGTTGATATTGTTTGCCGATAGCTGAAGGGCGTTCGGGTTGCTTTTTTTCCCGCTATAGGAGAGCGTACTGTTTGTCAGATTGAGTTTTTTTGTGAAAAAATGGTCCAGGAGAGCTTGTTTTATATTTGGATCGCGAAAAGCAAAGAGCAGTTCAAGATTGAGTTTGCCGTTCTCCTCTTCGATAACTCTTGCATTCAGCGAATCGGCATCAAGTCGTCGCAGATAGAGTTTTTTGATCTCAGGCAGAAGGAAGGTAAGGAAGTTTACCTTGACTGAAACCTTTCGGGCTTCAATCGCAGGGACGCGCGCTCCTGGACTGTAAAGACGGGGATTGATCAGCGTGATTTTATTGGGGAACTTCAGGTGCAGATCGCTCAATTCAAGACGGCCGGCAAAATTTTCGTTAAAAAAGGCAACTGTGCGCTCCTTGACCAGCAGGTCAAGTACTCCGCTGTTCAGGATAGTTAGAGCGGCAAGCGACAGCATAAGAGTGAATGCCGTGAACGCTATCAGCACTCTGATCGTGTAGCGCTTAATCCTTTCCACTGCCGGGTGATGAGTTTGTATAGAGCTGAAGAATTTTATCTATAATATTGCTTGTTGAACGGCCTTCGAGCAGTGGTACGGTCAGTACTTTGCCGCCATTTTCCAGGACAGCTTTTGCTCCGGCAATCTGTTCAACAGCCCAG
>Ga0172371_10013537_pt1 | contig 10614 bp, 14 predicted proteins | sample Lak12m_FD_114543 | JGI IMG/M metagenome (GOLD analysis project Ga0172371, IMG submission 114543) | Freshwater microbial communities from Kabuno Bay, South-Kivu, Congo - kab_022012_12m | ecosystem: Environmental > Aquatic > Freshwater > Lake | place: Democratic Republic of the Congo: South-Kivu... | reverse complement strand
TATAGGCAGTATAAGGCTCTCTAAGCTTCAGCCCCACCACTTGCAGGAGTTTTACAACAATCTCAAAGAAGAGGGCGTGAGCCTCCGTGACGAGCGTCTGGTAATATCCTGCGACCTGTCCCGGCTGCTAAAAACAAAGAACATTTCAAAGATAGCATTAGCCGAAACCTCAAAGTTAAGCGTCAGGACGATTTATGCGGCGTGCAGGAAAGAAAACATCAGCCTTAAGAGCGGGGAGGCTATTGCCGCCGCCTTGAACGTGGAAATTAACGATCTGTTTGATAAAGTGGACACCAATAAAAAGCTAACAGACAAAACGATCCTGCATTACCACCGGTGCATAAGCGCAATACTTCAAATGGCCGTTCAATGGCAAGTGCTTTTAGACAATCCCGCCAGACGCATGAAGGCCCCGAAGGTCGAGCGTAAGGAGGCCGCATATCTGGAGGATACAGAAGCCGTAAAAATGGCCGAATTGCTGGGTAAATCAGATATAAGATTTCGCACGGCAATGCTACTGCTGCTTTATGCCGGACTTCGGCGAGGCGAATTGTCCGGCCTGGAATGGAAGGATATAGACTTTAAAAACAATGTCGTTCACATTGTACGGGCAAGCCAATATGTGCCGCGCAAGGGGATCATTGAAAAGGATCCAAAGAACTACAGTTCAAGGCGTGTTCTCAAACTGCCCCAGGAGGCTTTTGATATCCTAAAGGAGTATAAAGCCTGGCAGAATACCGAACGTTTGAAGCTGGGCGATATGTGGATGGACAAGATTATCATTAAATACGGAAGCGGTGAGGAAAGAGAAACCAAAAACGATAGATTGTTCACGCAGGAAAAGGGGCTACCCATTTTTCCGGCGACGTTTAATTACTGGCTAAATAAATTCATCGAAAAAAATAGTCTTAAACACTTTACCCCCCATTCCCTCCGGCATACAAACATTTCCTTGCTGATCGCGGCGGGTGTACCCATTAAGACGGTCAGCAGCCGGGCAGGACACGCGCAGACTACCACGACGGCCAACATATACGCTCACGCCATAAAGACGGCAGACGAAATCGCGGCGGCGGCCATAGGGGATATACTGAACATGGATAAAATAAGATCGTCATAAAAACTGTTGCTATGAGCCTCCACAATACGGAGGCTTTTTTAATGCAAAATCTTCATTTTTCAAGGCAATAAAGATCAAATAAAGATCAAAATTTGTTTTTATGGGATTATAAAAAAATGGACCGCCTAACAAATGGTTTTGCTAAGCGGTTTTTTTGGTCGGGGTGACAAGATTTGAACTTGCGACCTCTTAGTCCCGAACCAAGCGCGCTACCAAACTGCGCTACACCCCGGACTCGCGATATCAATTTTATCATAGATAAAAATCATACACAAGAAAAAAAACAGAATTGTTTTAAAAAACTAAAACAATTCTATAAAAGGAATGCTTCCTCTATTTTATTCTTGATTAAAAGAATGCAGACATCGCAAATCCGGCGATGACCACGGATACAACAAATAATCCTAATCCTATGATGCCGAGTATCATGCCCGCTGTGGCCTTGCCGGCTTTTTCTGTGGGTAATATTTTCCGTTCCTTATTTCCCGTGGTGATTGCTATGATGCAGAGTATCAGCCCCACGATGGATATGATAAACGTCAGTGCCAGTCCGACAATGCCCAGAATCAGCGCTGTATTCCCTGTGTTTTCTTTAACATTTTGTGCTGTATCCGCTTGCGGCGCGTTCGGTTGGCCTGCGTCCACACGGGTTCCGCAGCGGGTGCAGAATTGCGCCCCCTCTGCCATTTCAGATCCGCATTTAACACAATACATTTTATCCCCCCATTTCCTTTTCCAAATAAAGAACGGCCTTTCAGCCGTTCAAGAGAGTTCGTATCTTGTTACATCATTGCGCCAAGGGCCCAGGAAGCTACGCTTCCAAGAATGGCTATCGTAACGATCCATGCAATCAGCACGATGATGCTGATAATCAGCCCGATGATGCCCAGGATAAATCCGGCAAGGGCCATTCCCTTCTTTCCTTCCGGCAGCGTCCTTTTGCCTTTGCCGCCCAGTACCACCGCAACAATCGAAAGGATCAGTCCAACAATGGGTACCCAGCATAAAACCAGTCCGATGATACCGCAGATCAGCGCGCCTATTCCAACGCCTGAAGACTGTCCGGGTTCCGCGGTCACTGCTGCCGCAGGCTGGCTGTACGGAACTTGTTGTGCCGGCTGTGCCGGCTGTTCGGACACTGTTTCCCCTGATGTTCCCGCCCCGCAGGAAGGGCAGAATTTAGCGTTGTCATCCATTTCTTTTCCACACTTTGCACAAAACATATCTATTACCCCTTTTTTGTATTTATTTATCATTATATTACCATTAAAAGTCGCCTAAAATCAATCGTTTTAACGAATTTTGTTCACATCTTGTTCATTTTCGGCCAATGGCCCCCGGTTTAGTTGCCGGCGGAAAAAAGGCACAAAATATAATCTTTCGCACGGGCGGCAATTTCCCTTAGGTCTCTGTACCACTGCTCCTCCGCCTGCCCCTGCGCCATAGCCCCCTTGGCCTCAATTCCGAGCGCACGCGCGTCATAAAGCGCGCGGGGCATATGATAAGACTGCGTAACAATAATCATGCTTTTTATCCCGTATAAATCCTTAGCACGGGTTAAAGAAGTATATGTGTTGAACCCTTCCCTGTCCAGAACGATATCCTCCGCCGGCACGCCTGCATCCAATGCATACTGCTGCATCACGCTGACTTCGTCATACCTGCGCTGGCCGCCGTCCCCGGTCAGCAAGAGCTTGGGGGCTGCGCCCTGCCTGTACAGCTCGACGCCGGTCAGCAGGCGGTTTTCCAGTATCACGCTGGGCGCACTGCCGTCCACGCGGGCACCCAAAACCAAAATGCATTCTGCTTCCGTTCCCTGTTCATCCCGTACGCCGGCAGTATCCTGCCCTGGCTGGTACAGGACGGCAATATTCGTCCAGGCCAGCCCCGCGGCAAACAGAGCGGCCAGTATCCACAGTGCTGCAATCCGTTTTCGATGCGGTTTTTTTGTTGAGTGCCTTGCTTTTTTCAAGAGGATTCTCCTCGTTTTTGTAATATCATATCATAACCACTTTGTTTTGCCTATACGTCCCTGCATGCTGATGGGTAAACAAAAGCCATCCCGAAAACGTTTCCGGGGTGGCATAGTTTGCTTTTAAAATATGAATTAATTATTCGTCTTTATCTTCCTCTTCTTCAAACTCGACTATCTCGCATGTTTCACCGGTAAAAGGATGCGAGTAAGTGGCCTCATCCTTTGGCACTTCCTCATCCACTTCAAATTGGGCGCGGATTACATGTCCGCTTTCCAAATGGCAAACGCCCTTCTTTTTCTTCATGCTGTTCTCCTCCTTGAATTGTTATCCGGTCACTATGCCGCCATAAGACCAGTCTTGTATGCCGCCCATATCCAGAACATGGGTATATCCCATATCCGCCAAAGACTGCGCGGCGATTGCACTTCTCCTGCCTGAACGGCAATAAACCAGAATCGTTGCGTCCTTATCGGGCAGCGCTTCAGGGGCGAGTTTTTCAATATCAGTATACGGGATCAGCAGGCTTCCATCAATATGCCCCTCATCATATTCCTCCTGTGTACGTACATCCAGCAGCACATATGGCTCGCCGCTTTCCATGATCTCTTTTGCCTCAAGCGCCGATATTTTCGTATATGCCGCAGCGGGTTCTGCATTTTCCGTGGTAGCGCATCCCGCCAATATCAAAACAGAAAGTAATATTACTGCAACAACCTTTTTCATAAGACCTCCGAACTTTTTATTTTCCGCCTCTGCAATCCGTATTTTATAAATAAACAGGAACCGGATCCCGCAAACGGTTTTAAAGCCTACACATTTGGCGGGTGTTTCAACTATTAGAGCAGCCCGTTTACTTGCGCCTTTCCGCCGCTCCGGACAACGGTGTTCCCTCCCTTGAGTTTCGCCTCATACAGGGCGCCATCCGCCTCTTTAAACAGTATATCCACGCTCGTTTCCTTTTCCGGAACCACTGTAACCAGCCCAATACAAATGGTAATTCTGAGTTTTGTATTCTCATATATCGTCTGGGACTCAACAATACGCCGCAGCCTTTCTGCCACCAGATCAGAATCTTTTTCATCTGCGCCCGGCAGTAGAACCGTAAACTCATCCCCGCCGTACCGGCCGAAATAATCATATCCCCTCAGGTTTTCCTGCACTACCCCGGAAACCTCTTTTAAAACAATATCACCCACATAGTGGCCGAAAACATCGTTCACCTTTTTAAAGCCGTCTATATCAAAAATCATAAAGGTAACCGGTTCCTTCTTTCTTTCAAAATACCTGATTATCCTCTGCCCCTGTTCAAAAAAGGCCCTTCGGTTTAGAACGCCGGTCAGGCTGTCTGTGTTTGCGCGGTATAGAAGCCGTATATCAGCCTGTTCCTTGGCCAGAAGAAAATATCCGGTGCTAGCAAGAATCATCATCACAAAAAGTGCAAAGTTTGCCCAGGAATAGCCTTCGTCCTGCATGGCCTGATCATGGCCGAATATACCGGCAACGATCAGCATCCTGGTGAATAAACCGGATATTATAAGGAAATATAGAATGCCAACAACCCGCTGCAGATATGATTTTTGTTTATTGGCCATAAGATATACCGCCGGATAGATAACCAGGACAATGCAGAAGAAAGATACCAGTGCAATCCTGATCCCCTCGCCGGCGCCGAAGGCATAAAACAAAGCATAAGCCGTCGTGAATGCGGCAGCCATAACAGTATAAATCCACTTTATCCGGCTTTGTTTTTTGAGATATAGTGCCGTTACGGCAAGTCCTTCCTGTGCAATTGCAATAATGAACAGGATGTTCCCCACCATCAGGGTCAGCGAACCCACATGCGGGTCATCGACTGCTCCGGCCGGCGTCAGGCTGAACGCCCAGGAAATAAAGGCTGCCATCTGGCATATCTTGGCGGCCAGGAAAAGTTTTAGCGGCCTGTCCTTTAGGGCATTCCGGTAACTGATGATCAGTATCATCATAAAAATATTAACCAGTATGATCGCAAAAACAATCGTTTGTGTGTCTATGGAGATTATCATAACCTTCCCCAAATCCTATTTAAATAATATTTTTTTAGGGATTGTTTTTCAGGTATATATAGTACACCATATATTTCTATTTTAAACTATTTAATCATATTATTAGAGCCTATGCCGTCTTCTATGTAATTTGTTGTTATGTTATATCCTTTATGCCAATTGATATGATCAGCACAGCACACTGGCAGCCTGCTCCGCAACGGCGTCCTCGTCAACCTTGTCCTTTGGGATGCCAAATTTGAACGCAATGGCGCCTAATTTATTTTCCACACGCTTAAAAACAGGGTCTGTCTCCCCGCCGCCGCTTGAAAGCACCAAGCCTATTTTATGCAGATTTGCCTTTTCCCTGTTTAAAATGGAATATACGGCGGGTACTGCGTTCCCCGCCCATACGGGGCCCACAATTAAAACACGGTCGTATTCGCTGAAATCAATATCAGGCTCAACCGTAATATTCGTCATTCTTGACCGTGCCGCATAAAATCCACCCCGCAAAAAGCCAAAAACGCCCTTCCAGTTTTTGTCATCCGTTATCTGTGACAACCCGCATCCCGCTCTTCCGGCTATTTTCTCGGCAATCCGTTTCGAATTTCCATGTAAGGTAAAATAACAAACCCTGCAATTCATATTTTTCTCCTTAATTTATTTGTTTTTTAAATATATTCCTTGTCCCTACAGTTCGATATGGATATATAAATATCCTTTCTTGCATATGCATTTTCTCCATATAATAAAAAAAACCGGCGCGGCGCGCCGGTGCGGGTTTTATAAAGAAGCTATTCGATCCTGATTGCTTCGGAAGGGCAGCTGTCGGCAGCTTCTTTTGCGCTGTCTTCCGCTCCGCCCGGTATCTCATCCACTAAAACCGTTGCAACGTCTTCCAGGCCGAATTCAAACACCTCCGGGCAAATATTGGGGCAAAGCCCGCATCCGATACAGAGATCCTTGTCAACATACGCTTTCATAAATTGCAATCCCCTCTTTCCTTAAAGAATGGTTTTTTTTTATTATATAACGGCCCGGCCCCGCCCGCAAGCCTAATAATCCGGTGCGGGCCAGACCATCCAGTATAATTAAAATTTTTAAGCCGGCGACAAGTACTGTGTTTATATAAAAAGAAGCGGCTTCCCGCCGCTTCCCTTTTTATATAAACTCCTCTTTGATCCGTAAAAAGCGTTGCAAAATATTGCCCGCGCTTTTCACTGGAGGAATATTATGAAAAAATTATCAGCGCCCGTTCAGTTGCTGTCTTGGTTATAGTGTAATAATAAACCCCGTTTGTGAAAAAATAACGATGATATAATGAAGTTTCTATGAACATTAATCAATGGAATAAAAAGAATACAAAAAGCGGGCAACTGGGATGCCCGCCTTCTGCGTGAGAAATCTATTATGATGAACTAATAAGCCCTCTATTCTCTTTTTATTATAATACAAAAAGAAATAATTTAAACCTTAAATTCATTTTTTTTTAATTTTTTTGTAATAATATTTTGGCTGCGGATTAAAATATAATTTTGCTGCGCTTTTTTGTTTTAAGCCTGTAATAATATGGTTATATATCGTATAAGTTCAATATTATACCAGGGGGAAAATATAATGCCGGAAAAAATTTTTATCGAAACGGACGTGCTCTTTCATGAAGACGGGAAAATGACGCCAAAATCATTTGTATGGAAAGGCAAACCAATAAAAATAGACGAGGTTAAAAATATTTCCATAACCCTGGGGTCTTTGACCGGCGGCCCTGCTGCCGCCGCAAAATATGCCTGCCGGGCGCAGGGGAAAGATATAAATCTCTATTTTGATGTCAACAGATGGTATGTGCGGGAAGGGGAAGTGCCTTTTTAAGTGTATAAAAAAGAGGGCCTTTCGGCCCTTTTTTTATACTTTCTAAATACTTTCCTTGCTGTTCGGGTTGTTCACGATGCCGAACCCGACCAGTACGGGCAGCAGCACATTCAGTATCCCGTCCGCTGTTTTACTGATGTCTATCCCCGTGAATTCCTTCACGCAAAAAGCCACAAGCGCCGCAACTGCCAGCCACAGCGCCCAGCTTTTGTATTTCTTCTGTTCCATCCTTTATCCTCCTCTCACATTTTACGCCGCGCTCTGTTTCTGGTAATAATCCTCCAGTGCGCGTTCCTTCGTTTTATAGTATCTGATCGCCTCCTCCACCTCCCCGTTGCATATATTAGCCCGCCGCATTGCTTTGGCGGCGGTATGCGCAAGATTCCCGATGCTGCGGGTATACTGCATCTCTGTTGTCCGGCAGTCAATCAGCTGCTGCTGTCTCTCTTCAGCCTTTTTATCCCTCCGGTTAACGGTCCGGATAAGCAGGGCCACCAGAAAACTTGTCGCGCCCGATGCAATAATTAAAAATATCTCAACCGCCGGCATGATGAACCCCTCCTTTGCTTAATTTCCGTCCCATACGCCGCCCAGCGTCCGCGTTGTATTCTTCCCCACGATCCCGTCAGCCTTTAGCCCAAAATCCGCCTGGAATTTTTTTACCGCTCCCTCCGTTCGAGGGCCGAATATCCCGTCTGCTGCTCCCGCTGCATATCCCAGTGTTCCAAGGTTCCGCTGAACCGCCCGCACCTCGTCCGCGCCGGGCGCATCCTTCGTTCCTCTTCCAAGGTTCCTCGTGATATGGAAGGTCGGGCGGTTCTCCTCCATTGTTTCCATCAGCGCAAAATCCCGTGCCTCGCCCAGCGGATAATAATTTCCCGGGCAGTCGGTATAGTCCGTTCCGGATATCTCACGGTGGCCCTTTATATCCGTAATGCGGTAGAAATCCGCAACATCCCGGGCCACACGGCAAAGGGCGTCCTTCTGTGCCGTTTCCATCTTTTCCAGATTAAAATTCCCCTGGCATGCAATCCCGACCGACCGCGCGTTCACCCCTTTTGTCCGCGGCGCCGCGTTGCTGGTATGGCCGCCTTCAAATTCAAGACCTCTTCCCCAGACGACTTCACCGCTTTTTAAGACCACGATATTGTAATCGATCCCCTTATGCCCGCGGGATATATGGTATGCGTGTACCGCCTGTGCGCTCGCCCCGCTCTCAAAATGGTGCAAAATGATCAGGTCGGTGTTTTTCCTCCTGGTATACGGCCTTTGGGGCATAAGTCCAAGGTCCTTCACATATTCAAACATCTTTAGTCTCCTCCCTTTCCTTTCAAATAAAAAAGAGGGGGTCTCCCTCTTAAAATGGTTAGTTTTTTCAGTTTTTTTATTAAAAAACACCGCCCGCAGGCGGCAGGTTTTTTAATTCAGTCCGGCACCTTTAAGGTTACCCAGCAGTTCCAGCGTTCCGGGCATTTCCCCGCCCATTCTCCAGAGGCCCACTCTCAAATATCCCAGCGATTTGGAAAGATTGAACCAGCCTGCAATCGTTTCGCTGTCCGCATACCATACGGTATGTTCGCTTCCGTCTTCCGCAGTATAATTGAAATATATCTCGCCGCTGTTTACGTCCCGTTTTATTTCCCCGCTTAAAAGCGATAGGTTATACGCTTCTGTTTCTGTCAACAGCTGTGCGTTGCCCGCGGCGTTCCAGTCATATCCGCCGGTCGCAAAGGCGATGCGCCTTTCACCCGGTATTTTCTCCAGTATTGCGGCCAGGCTGTTAATAAACGGCTCGTCCGCGTTCGGTCCGGGCTGGCTGCCCGTCCCGTAAAAATTAAAAGCCGTCATCACATACTGCGGCCCTTCCGGGAAGCCTTCCTCCGGTATGGAACTGTCCGGCCTTAAAACCACCCTAAGATCCATTCCGTTCTCCTGCAGCCGGCTGTTAAGATTGGAGCAAAACTGCGCATATCCGCTCAATGCGTTCCCGTTGATATTACGATAGTCTATTTCCACCCCGTCAAAACCGTATGCCCGTGCAAAAGAAACTATGTCCTCAATATGTTTTGCAATCGCGCTGTCCGTTGCCATCAGCCGGTCCAAAAGCCTGCCGTCTTCCTCCGTCCATTCGCCGTTCTGGTCCAGCCGGTCGTTGGACACCGTCAGATAAACGGGCGGCTCGTTATTGTTTTCATTAAGTCCAAGCGCCCGTACCATTTTTTCTGCGTCGTCGGTCAGAAACAACCTGTCGGCGGCGTCAAAGGACGCGGCAAATGCCTGTATGCTGTCCGGCATGCCGGCAATGGAATTTACATCGTTCAGGCCTTTTTCCCAATCCCAGCAAACCACCCAGACAGAGAGGTCAAATGTAGTCAGCGGCGGCTCAGTAGGCTGAACGGAACCGTCTGCCGAAGAACCGGGGGCAATTCCCTCCTCCAGTCCGGCAATACGTCCGGAGTCTTTGGTCCAAAGGCCGGTTAAAAGAATAAATGCCGCCGCTATACAGACCAGCAGGCTAATAAGCAACGCCTTATAATTGATCCTTTTGGGTTTCGCCATATCTCAGGTCCTTTTAAACTTTCAAAGCTTTTTATCGCTACTCAAGGCTTATAACCGCTGCCCGCTTTGCGTCCCCTATGCAGGGGATGCCGTTGGGCCGTGCGGCGGTCGTTCCCGCCGCTTAAAAGTTATGTTACCACATTTTTGCTTTTTATTCAACCGGCCCGCCTCTTGCTCTAATACCGGAAATCAGCCGTATTCTGCCGCCAGCAATAAAAACAGCGGCCGGGGATACCCCCTTGCCGCTCGCATGTCCTCCTGTATTTTTCCACATTACTATTTTACCACATTTGAAGTCCCAAAAAGTCGCAGACCATCCGGAAACATTTTTTAGCAACAGTACTACCTTTCAACTTGGTTAAACACGCTTTTTACCTGCTTCCCAGAATGATCGCTACTACTAACGGCACATCTCTGTGCGTCATTCAATTAAGGTACATCTCTATAATGCTCTATCAAGGCCTCCAATTTATTCTGCATATCTCTTAAATTAGGCCCCATGCCTTTCTCTTATTCTGATGTGTCTTTTATCTTATGCACTGTATATCTTGGGTTTGTTTTAATAAACGCCTCATAAAATTCATGGTCAAAAGACTGCTGTATAATATACAGCAATACTATTTGAGGCAAGTACATGCCTATTCCTAAAACTAAAGCTAGAATGATTATTATGGCAATTCTTAATTCTCTATATGTTTCTGCAATGGATTGGTTATGTATCAAACTGGCTACCATCAATACAATCAAAACAATAACTGTGGCAATAAAGAACCATAGCAATATCCATAATATTCTTTGGACTATTCTGATGTATTTTGTTTTTATTTTGTTTTTTATTAAAAAAAGCAACAAATACACAAATACTACCGCAGCTGGTATAATGAAAAAAACGGAGTTAAATGATTCAAGATAGATAAGATTGTAAGCAGCAAATATATCAGCACTTTAATTGAAAAGTTAAACGCACATATTTCTCAACATTTAGTCTTGCAAACGTGCAATTACTTTTGCAAATGCTCCTTTTTCCTTATAATCAACGTAGTTGTCTGACCAGGAAGGAGCATCG
>Ga0172371_10013536_pt1 | contig 10614 bp, 5 predicted proteins | sample Lak12m_FD_114543 | JGI IMG/M metagenome (GOLD analysis project Ga0172371, IMG submission 114543) | Freshwater microbial communities from Kabuno Bay, South-Kivu, Congo - kab_022012_12m | ecosystem: Environmental > Aquatic > Freshwater > Lake | place: Democratic Republic of the Congo: South-Kivu... | reverse complement strand
TCGTCGGTCAGGCCGTCGCAGTCGTTGTCCTGGCCGTCGCACAGGGTCTCGGCTTCCTGCCAACCGGGCACGAGCTGGTACTCGCACTTCCAGGCGCCGCCCTCGCAGCGCACGGCCGGCAGCCCTTCGGGGGTCTCGGCGTCGGCGTACACGAGCTTCAGCGCGCCGCACACTCCCTGCACGTTGCAGTCGGCCAGCGCGACGTCGAGCCCCTTGTCCGTCTTGTTGTCGCAGTCGTTGTCCTTGCCGTCGCACGAGATCTCGTCGGGCTCGTAGTCGGGGACGCTGGTATAGTCGCAGATCCAGCGGTCGTCGGCCCCCGCGGTGGCGCCCGCCTGCGGATTGCAGATGGCGCGGGCCTTGCCGCCGCATACGCCGTTTTTATCGCAGACCTTCGGGTAGAGGGTGTCGTCGGTCTGCAGCACGATGTCTTCGTCGGTGGAGCCGTCGCAGTCGTTGTCGAGGCCGTCGCAGGTCTTCTCGAGAGGCACGCCGTCGGCGTCGCGCTCGTAGGCGCCGAGGCCCGTGCTGTCGAAGTGCCACGCGCCGGTCTCGGAGTCGCAGGAGTGCGTGGCCGTCGCGCCGGCGCAGACGCCCTGGTGGAACCACTCGGGCTGCGGGATGATCTTGCACTTGTCGACGTCCACGTCGACCGGCGCGCTGTCTTCGGTGACGTCGGGGTCGGCCGCGTCGTCGTCGGGACCTGCAACGTCGCCGCTGATCGTCGGGCCGTTCGCCGTGAACTTGCAGCCCGGCAGGAAGCCGAGCGCCAGCAGTGCGACGACGAGGAAGAGGGCACGGGTAAGGCGCATGGACGCATCCTCTCGCTTGGGGGTCTGGGGGCCCTCCCCCAGGCAACAATCTAGGAGCCTGTCGGTGGCGTCCTCAATGGGTTGCGACGACGTCCCGATTCTTTCCACAAGTGGCTCCATGCCGGTTTCGCCCACTACGCTACAGGCTCCTAGAGATCGATGGTCAGCGAGAGCCCGCCGCCGCCAGTGGGCAGCACGGAGGGCATCACGGTGATCGGCGCGGCCTCGGGCATCAGCCAGTCGACCAGCAGGAACGCCACGCCGGTGAGCAGAACGGCCCCGCCCGCGGCGGCCGCAATCTCGGAGATCAGGAACTTCTGGTTTACCTTGCGCTCGAGGGAGTCGAGCCTGGCCTCGTCGGCGGTCGTCCACGTCGTCTTGTCGACGTAGCTGCGGACGTCGGCCATGTCCTTGAAGGCCAGGCCGGTGAAGACGCCGCCCGCCGCCAGCCCCGCGAGACCGGTGCCCACGAGCGTCCAGCCGCTGATCTTCCAGGCGCGCGTCGGTTCGGCCACGCGATAGATGGTGGGCACCTCGCCGCCGGAGCCGGCCCCCTTCGGGCCCTCGTCGCGCACGACCTCCTTCGGCTCGTCGTCCCGCGGCGGGAGGTCGGGCGGCTCGACGTCTTCGCCCTTGGCGATGGCGGTGTCGGCCACGGCCGCGCCCTTGTCGAGGCGCTGCTTCTCGAGGTCGGCCTGCACCACGTTCTCGTTCTCGCGCGTGAACTCGAGCAGCTTCTCGAAGGGCTCCAGGTCGCCGTAGGTCATGCGCAGCGTGTAGTAGCCTTCGCGCACGCGGACGGTGACGGGGGTCTTGCCCACCACGCGGCCGTCGACGGACACCTCGGCGCCGGACGGGCTGCTCTGCAGCGTGGCGTTCACGTAGAACTCGAGCTTGTCGAGCTTCAGCGCGAACTGCTGCGGCTTGTCGCGCTCGATCGTGAACGGGATGACGCGCTCGCGGTAGTCGTCCTTCTGAACGATCCACTTGTGCTCGCCCCAGGTCACGAAGACCTTGGCCGGCGCCTGCACGCGGAAGTACGGGTTGGCCTCGTCGAGGTAGACCTGCGCGTCGGGCGGGTCGATGGTGACCTCGACGAGCTCCTTGCCGAAGCTGGACTTGGTGCGGATCTCGTCGAGGCGCGCCACGACCGTGGCGCTCTCGTTGGCCAGCACGCCGAACGCCAGGTACTCCTGGTACCGGCGCAGGGCGTTCTCGTAGTCTTCTTTCTGATCGTAGGCCCGCGCCAGGGCCAGCACGTACTTCTCGTCGTGGTAGATGCGCCAGGCGGCCTTCAGGCTCTGGATGGCCCGGTCGATCTCGCCGAAGTCGAGGAACATGCGCCCGCGCTCGTACAGCTTTTCAGAGCGTACGTACGTCTCGGCCTCGGGCGGCGGGCTCTTGGCGAGCAGATCGGACGGCAGGGTGCCGGCGAGCAAGCCCGCGAAAAGCAGCGATAAAACGAAGCGCTCGAACGTCATGGTGAGGATCGACCCCATGCCCGCACGGCCATCTCTTCGCATTATAGAGACGAGAGAGCGTCCGACCAACGTTTTTTCCCAGGCTCAGGGATGGCGTCCCCTTGTGGGACGCGGCCCGATCGGATACCTTTCCCGCGACGCGACCGGCGGTCCCGGCGCGCCCCAACCAACGTGCGCGCAGGCGAGCCATGGCCCACTATCCGTTCGCAGACATCGAGACCAGGTGGCAGCAGATCTGGAAGACCGAGGGCACGTACCGCGCCCGCGACCTTTCGGGGCGGCCCAAGTACTACGTGCTCGACATGTTCCCGTACCCCTCCGGGGCCGGGCTGCACGTCGGTCACCTCGAGGGCTACACCGCCAGCGACATCGTGTCACGCTACAAGCGCCTGAAGGGCTTCGAGGTCCTGCACCCCATGGGCTGGGACGCCTTCGGGCTGCCCGCCGAGCAGTACGCCCTGGCGACCGGCACGCACCCGAGCGTGACGACCGAGCGCAACGTCGCGAACTTCAAGCGGCAGATCAACCGCATGGGGTTCGCCTACGACTGGACGCGCGAGGTCAACACGACCGACCCGGGATACTACCGTTGGACGCAGTGGATCTTTTTGAAATTGCTCGAGAAGGGGCTGGCTTATCAGACCGAAGCCCCCGTTAATTTCTGCCCGCACTGCCGCATCGTGCTGGCCAACGAGGAGGTCGAACAGGGCAACCACGAGCGCTGTGGCAAGCCCGTCGAGCGCCGGCGCATGCGTCAGTGGATGCTGCGTATCACGCGCTACGCCGACCGGCTGCTGGCCGACCTCGAGGGCCTCGACTGGCCCGAGAGCGTCAAGTCGATGCAGCGTCACTGGATCGGCCGCTCCGAGGGCGCCAACGTGCTCTTCGGCACCGACGCGGGCGACCTCGAGGTCTTCACCACGCGCCCCGACACGCTGTTCGGCGCGACCTACATGGTGCTGTCGCCCGAGCACCCCTTCGTCGCGAAGCTGACCACGCCGGGCCAGAACGCGGCCGTCGAGGCCTACGTGCGGCAGGCGGCCTCCAAGAGCGACCTCGAGCGCACCGACCTCGCCAAGGAGAAGACCGGCGTGTTCACCGGCGCCACGGCCGTGAACCCCGTGAACGGCAAGCGCATCCCCATCTGGGTGGCCGACTACGTGCTCTCCAGCTACGGCACGGGCGCCATCATGGCCGTACCCGCCCACGACGAGCGCGACTGGGAGTTCGCCCGGGTCTACGGCCTGCCCATCATCCCGGTGGTGTCGGCCGACGGCAAGCCGTACGAGCTCGGCGATCAGGCCACCATCGACGACGGCTTCGCCATCAACTCCGGAGCCTTCGACGGCACGCCCACGCCCGAGTTCAAGAAGCGCATCACGGCCTGGCTCGAGGCCGAGGGCCGCGGCCGCGGCGCCGTCAACTACCGCCTGCGCGACTGGCTGTTCAGCCGCCAGCGGTACTGGGGCGAGCCCTTCCCCATCTACCTGCTCGAGGACGGCACGGTCGTCCCCATGGACGAGGCGGCGCTGCCGTTGACGCTGCCCGAGGTCGAGCGCTTCGAGCCGTCGGGCACCGGCGAGTCGCCGCTGGCCACGCTGCCCCAGTGGACCGAGGCCGTCGAGCCGCGCTCGGGCCGCAAGGCGCGCCGCGAGACCAACACCATGCCGCAGTGGGCCGGCTCCAGCTGGTACTACCTGCGCTACGTCGACCCCACCAACGCCGAGGCCCTCATCGACCCGGCCAAGGCGCGCTACTGGCTGCCCGTCGACCTGTACATCGGCGGCGCCGAGCACGCCGTGCTGCACCTGCTCTACGCCCGCTTCTGGCACAAGTTCCTGTACGATCTCGGCGTGGTCCCGACCGTCGAGCCGTTCCAGAAGCTCGTGAACCAGGGCATGATCCTGGGCGAGGACAACGAGAAGATGTCCAAGAGCCGCGGCAACGTCGTGAACCCCGACGTGGTCGTGGGCGAGGTGGGCGCCGACGCCGTGCGCCTGTTCGAGATGTTCCTCGGGCCGCTCGAGGCCACCAAGCCGTGGAACACCCAGGGCATCGTGGGCATCAAGCGCTTCCTCGACCGCATCTGGACGCTCGCCGAGGAGGGCTTCGACGACGCCGAGCTGTCGCCCGACCTGCTGCGCGTGCTGCACCAGACCATCCGCAAGGTGTCGCAGGATCTCGAGGGGTTGCGTTTCAACACGGCCATCAGCGCGCTCATGGTGCTGGTCAATGCGCTGGTGAAGGACGGCGTGCGCTCGCGCCGGGCGTGGGCTCCCTTCGTGCAGCTGCTGTACCCCTTCGCGCCGCACGCCTCCGAGGAGCTCTGGGAGCGCCTGGGCGGAGCGGGGCGCCTGTGGGACGCCACCTGGCCGACCTGGGACGAGGCGTTGGCGACCGAGGACACCATCACCGTCGTCGCCCAGGTGAACGGCAAGGTGCGCGCGCAGTTCGACGTGGAGCGCGGCCTGCCGGGCGAGGAGCTGAAGGCCCTCGTGCTCGGCCACGAACGCATGCAGAAGTGGCTCGAGGGGGTGACCGTCGTGAAGACCATCGTGGTCCCCGACAAGCTCGTGAACGTCGTCGTGCGGTAGGGCCATGCTCAAGCTCGCCTCGGTCCGCGACTACCCCGAGGTGTTCCTCGCCCGCAAACTGCACGCGGTGCTGACCGACGACGAGATCGCCGCCTACGGGGACGTCACGGGGTACCACGGCCAGCGCGACTGGCTGCTGCGGCGCAGGCTGCTGAAAGACCTGGCCGTCGCCTACCTGGGTGTCCACCACAAGCGCTACTTCCCGCTGAACGCCCTCGAGGTGCGCGACACCCCCCTGGGGTACGAGATCTTCGCGTTGCTCGTGTCGCGCGAGGCTCCGGTGCTGCAGGCGCGCTGCGTGACCGACGGCGACCTGGGGGTGGCCTTCGCGGTCTCCGACCTCGGCGCGATGAGGGCCGGGTTGCGCATCCGACGCGTCGCGCGCATGTACCCCTTCCTCACGGACGACCGCCTGGCGCGCGAAGAGGAAGACCTGCTGCGCGCCCAGTCCGAATCCGAGCTCGACGTCACGGCCACGCTGCTCGTCACGGCCAAGCACCTGTGCGCCGACCTGGTGCCCGAGCGGCGCGACCCCGACGCCTTCGTCGTGCTGCACGTCGACGGCGACGATCGCGTACACCTCGATCGCGATCGGCTGGCGCTGGCTCCGCCGCTCGACGGGCTGCTCGTGCAGAGCTGGCACTGGGACGACTACGTGATCGTGGCCGGGCTGCTGTTCGACGAGACCCGGCGCACCAACGGGTTCGAGCCGTTGCGCCTCCTCGAGTGGGTGTAGGCGCCGCCATGCTGGACCTGGTCATCAAGGGCGCCGCGATCGTGACACCCGACGGGGTGATCGACGGCGACCTGGGGGTGAGGGGCGAGCGTATCGCCCGCATCGCGCCGACCATCGCCGAGGCGGCGCGCCGCGAGCTCGACGGGAAGGGCGGGTGGCTCTTCCCCGGCGCCATCGATCCGCACGTGCACCTGCGCGACCCCGGCTTTCCCCACAAGGAAGACCTGGCCAGCGGCACCCGCGCGGCGCTGGCCGCGGGCGTCACGACCGTGCTCGACATGCCGAACACCGATCCGCCCACCACCACGCTCGCACGCCTCGAGGCCAAGCTGGCCCACGCGCGCCAGGTGGCGGCCTGCCGCGTCGGCTTCTTCGTCGCGGCCACCGTGGACAACGCCGACGAGCTCCGCGCGATCGAGGCGCGGCGGCTGGCCGCCGGCGTGAAGTTCTTTTTCTCGGGCACCACCGGCACCGGCGCCTCGGGAGGGGCGGAGGCGCTCGAGTGCCTGCTGCGGTCCACGCGCCTTCCCGTGGCCGTTCACGCCGAGGACGAGGCGTTGATCCGCGAGCGCCTGGCCGCCCTGCCCGCGCCGGCGTCGACCGAGCGTTTCGCCGAGCATCACGCCGCGGTGCGACCCGTCGAGGCGGCACGCCGGGCGGTGGCGACCTGCCTCCAGGCGGCGCGCCACGCCGGGCGGGGCCTGCACGTGTGCCACCTGTCGTCGCAGGCCGAGTTGGCCGAGATCGAGGCCGCCGGGCTGCCGGGCGTCACCGCCGAGGTCGCGCCGCACCACGCGGGGCTGGCGTTCGACGGGCCCTGCGACGTCCCGGGGGCCTGGCTGAAGGCCAACCCGCCCATCCGGTCCGAGGCCGAGCGCGCGGCGCTGCTCGAGGCCGTGCTGGCCGGACGGGTGCAAGCGTTGGGCTCCGACCATGCCCCGCACACGGTGGCCGAGAAGTCCGCGGCCGAGTACGGGCGGGTCCCCTCCGGCGTGCCGGGGGTCGAGACGTTGCCGCTGTGGGCGCTGATGCTGGTCGAGACCGGTCGGCTCGACGCCGTGCGGGCGGCCGGGCTGCTGGCCGGAGGCGCGGCCCGCATCTTCGGGCTGGCCGACCGCGGGCGCCTGCGCGAGGGGACGCTGGCCGACCTGGCCCTGTGGCCCCGCCCCCTGCCCCTGGCGCCGTTCGATCCCACGCGCGTGCGGTCGCGCTGCGGCTGGAGCCCCTTCGCGGGCCGCGAGTTGGTGGCCTGTGGGCCGGCCGTGGTCGTGTTGGGGGGGAAGGTCGTGAGCCAGGCTACGGGCTAGGCCGAACCCTAGCGAATCGCGTCGGCGAACAGGAACAGCGGCTCCCCGAAGCGCTCCTCGGAGTACTTCGCCACCGAGCGTCCCACCAGCGGCAGCAGGCGCCACGCTTCGGGCTCGGGGTTCACGTCGGAGGGCGAGAAGGGCACGCTGACCACCGGGTAGCCGTTGGCGCCGACGCTGACCGAGAGCCACTCGGCGTTCACGGGAGGCGGGGCGGCCCAGGCCGGGAGGGCCCTGCCGAGCAGCAGCCGCAGATCCTGGAACAGCAGCGTGAAGAACGCGTCGGCCTCCTCGGACTCGGTGCGCGCCAGGCTCGGCTTCAGGAGTCCGGCCTGCAGCGCTTCGAGCCGCGGCCCGAGCCACGCGCGGGCCAGCAGGTCGCGCGCGAGCTCGGTGGCCAGCCAGTCGTCGCCGGTCGGACGCTCCCAGCGACCCTTGAATCCCTCGAAGCGGCAGGCCGGCTCCGGCGCCACGTCGATCTCGAGGGTCTGGCGTACGGGCTCGAGGTGGAGCTCGCCGTTGATCGTCACGGCCAGCGACTCGCGGCTCACGCGGCGCTCGCCCTTGAAGTGGCAGCGCACGGTCTCGGTCAGCTTGCCGGTTTCGGCCTTCAACGCGGCCTGCTGCGCGGTCACCTCGGCCAACTCCTTCTGGATCTCGGCTAGCTGCTCGGTGCCGCGGCGCTCCTCGAGCCCTGGCTCGGCTTGACGCGAGACCGCGCGTACCTGCGCCAGCCCGGCGAGGCGTCCCTTCAGGTCGGTCGCCTTGCGGGTCAGCTGCGTGACGCGGTTCTCGGCCATCGACAACGAGCGCGCTACCTTGGCGTACTCGGGGCTCGCGTACGCGAACTCGCGCGCCAGCGCCTCCTTGGCCGTGGTGGTGCCCAGGGGACGGACGACCTCGACGACGTAGCGGCGTTCCTCGTTCGGGTCGCGGACCGGGTAGGCCCGGGCGAAGAAGGCCTCGAGCTTCTCGGCCAACCCGGGCACCGCCTGGGTGTCGCCGGCGACCAGCACGCGGCCCGGCAAGCCCGTGGCCAGGCCCTTGAGCGCACCGTCGAGCCGGTCGCGCAGGTGCCAGTCGGGCGGCGCGAAGGGCAGGGCCAGCAGCACGTCGCGCACGAGCAGGCCACGGCGTGAGCCGGTCAGGAAGGCCGCCACGCGCCGGTAGAACGTGTCGCGGATGGCGTCGCGCAGCGACCGGCCGTCGCCGCCGTCGCTCACGAAGCCCGATGCGCGGATGGCGGCGTAGTCGTTGTAGAGCTCGAGCCAGCGCGGGACGGCCGTGGCCAGGCGCTCGGCCCCCTCGTCGGAGGGCACGGCGCCGTAATCGAGGCCGTCGGCGTCCTGGCGGGCCATGCGCACGGGTCGGTAGTCGCCCCTGGCCTTCTTCGGGAACAGCCCGGCGGCCTCGCCCGAGGCGAGCACCAGGTTGGCCTCGGCGTCGAGCGCGAAGCCCGGGTCCTCGACGATTGACGCGTACAGGTCGACGGGCGTCGACGCCTCGCCGTCTTCGACCAGGCGGCGATTGCCGATCAGGGTGCCGTGGCCGGCGTGCAGGCGCCCGGCGCCGGCGCCGCGCGAGAAGACCGGGCCGACGTTGTCGGCGAACACGCACGCCAGGCTGTACAGGTCGCCGCGAACGAGGATGAGCGAGGGCGCGCGTCCGCGTGCGACCAGCGAGTGCGCCACGCGCATCACGCGCCCGGGCGAGTCGAAGCGGGCCAGCGGCCTGCCCAGGTCGAGCGCGCGGACGTTGCGGAGCGACAGGTCGGCGTCGCGCGCGTCGATGGCGGGGTCGAGCACGAACGCTCCCTCGGCGCGTACCGTCACGTTCTCGAGCGAGAGCCCGCCCCCGTCGGTCACCCGCAGCCCGGCCTCGGAGATCAGCAGCTCGCTGCGGCCCTGGGCGTCGCCCACCACGCGCAGGTGCTTGCCCTTCACGTCGAGCACGCCGCGGAACAGGCCGGGCGCCAGCTCGAGCGTGTCGTCGGCGGCGGCGAAGAGGAGCGCCTCGCCCAGGTCGCGGTACGTCACCTGGTTCGACGCCAGGCGCACGCGCCCCATGGCGGCGGCCGCGTCGGTCCCGGCGGCGCCCGAGGTCCCGCCGCAGCCGGAAACGAGGATCGCGACCACGAGCGCCGCGACGGTGAAGCCCTGCCTGACGTGCATCCCCACCCTCCTCACGTCGTGTTTTTCCACGAGAATCGAATACGTGGTGTACCATGCCGCTTCCCTCGCGGCAAGAAACGAGCCTAGTATCGCCGCATGGCCGAGATCGTCGTCGCTGCGCTGAACGCGCGCTACATCCATCCCTCGCTCGGCAGCCGCTCGCTGCTCGCGAACCTGGGGCCGCTGGCGGATCGGGCGCACCTGGTCGAGGCGCTCGCGTCCGATCGGCCGCTCGACGTGGCCGAGCGGGTGCTGGCCGAGGCGCCGCGCGTGGTGGGGCTGGGCGTCTACGTGTGGAACGCCGAGGCGGTCGCGCGCACGGTGGCGATCCTGAAGCGCGCGGCCCCCGAGGTACGGATCGTGCTGGGCGGGCCCGAGCTCCTGGCCGATCCGGAGCGGCACCCCGCGGCACGGGAGGCCGACGTGCTGGTCGTGGGCGAGGGCGAGCACGCCTTCCGCGACGTGTGCTCCCGTGCGCTGGAAGGCGGCGACGTCGGCGCGCGGGTCGTGGTGGCATCGCCCCCTGATCTCCGCCAGGTCGTGCTGCCCGACGCGCTCTACTCGGACGACGATCTGGCCCATCGTTTCGTCTACGTGGAGACGACGCGCGGCTGCCCGTTCCGATGCGCGTTCTGCCTGTCGGCGCTCGACCCGTGCGTGCGCCCGTTCCCTCTCGCGCGAGTCCAGGCGGCCCTGCGCGGCCTGCTGGAGCGCGGCGCCCGCGGCTTCAAGCTCGTCGACCGCTCGTTCAACGCCGACCCGCGGCGCGCCGAGTCCCTGCTCCGCTTCCTGCTGGAGCGCTGGCACGACGGCCTGCACCTGCACCTCGAATGGCTCCCCGGACGCGTTCCTCCGCGGCTCGTCGAGCTTCTGGCCGCGTTCCCGCCGGGGGCCGTCCAGCTCGAGGTGGGCATCCAGACGTGGAACCCCAAGGTCTCCGGGCTCCTCGACCGACCGTGCCGGCCGGCGATGATCGAGCGGGGGCTCGCGACGCTCCTGGAGCGGACCGGCGTTCACCTGCACACCGATCTCATCGCGGGGCTGCCGGGCGAAGACCTCGCCTCGTTCGCCGCCGGGTTCGACCGGCTGGCGGGCCTCGGGGTGCACGAGATCCAGGCGGGTACGCTGAAGCTCCTGCCCGGCGCGCCTCTCGCCCGGCTGGTCGCCCCCTTCGACCTGCGCTTCGATCCCTCCCCGCCCTACGAGGTGCTCTCCACGGCCGCGATCCCCTTCCCCGAGATGCAGCGCTTGAAGCGCTTCGCCCGCGCCTGGGACCTGGTCGGGAACTCGGGCAACTTCGGCCGTACGCTGCCGCACCTGCTGGCGGGCTCGAGTGCGTTCGAGGCGTTCGACGCCTTCGCCGGGCAGCTGTGGCGGCGGCTGGGGCGCACCGGGGGCGTGGCGCTCGACACGCTCGTGGCCGAGGTCTTCCACTGGCTGGTCGCCGATCGGGGGCTCCCGGCCGCCGGGGTGGCGGCCGAGTTGGCCGCCGACTGGGCGGCCGGTGGACGGC
>Ga0172371_10013533_pt1 | contig 10618 bp, 11 predicted proteins | sample Lak12m_FD_114543 | JGI IMG/M metagenome (GOLD analysis project Ga0172371, IMG submission 114543) | Freshwater microbial communities from Kabuno Bay, South-Kivu, Congo - kab_022012_12m | ecosystem: Environmental > Aquatic > Freshwater > Lake | place: Democratic Republic of the Congo: South-Kivu... | reverse complement strand
CTTCGACCAGACCCGTCCGATAAACGAATACTCCTTCGTGGTCTGCGACACCGAGCTCACCGGGCTCGATCGAAAAAATGACGAAATCATCTCCATCGGCGCGGTCATAATCCGCGACCTGCAGATTGACTTGGGCATTTCCTTTCATCGCTACATCCGCCCGCAAAAAAACGGGCATACCCGAGCCACCCTCGTCCACCAGATCACCCCGCAGCAGCTTGCCGCAGCCCCTCCTCTTGAAGAAGTGCTGCCCGCCTTTGTCGAGTTCACCCATGGCAGCCTGCTGGTAGGCCACCACCTCGGCCTGGACATGGAGTTCATCAACCGGGCCACCCGCCGGACCATGGGCGGGATCATGAGCAACCCCGGCATTGACACCATTCGCCTGGCCCAGGGCTATCAGCGCACCCTGGAGGGCCATTTCAAACCGGAAGAAGGGGTGATCGGCAAATACACCTTGGAAAACCTCACCCGCCGCTATCACCTGCCCGCTTTCCCCCCGCACGACGCACTGGAAGACGCGATGCAGACCGCCTACCTTTTCCTTTTTCTCATAAAAAAATTCCGCAAGGGCGGGCTGACCACCCTCAAAGACATCTACCGGGCCGTCAGAGTCAACAGGCTCTGAATCCCCCCCTCTTCATCTCGCTTCTTCGACCAACCGGGGACAGCCCGGCGCTTTTGCCTTTCATCCTTGCGCGGAGAGTTTTTCTCTCGATCTCGCTGCGAAGTTCATTTTGCAAGAGGCTCTTCCTGATTGTGGTTTTGACAAGAGGCCACGAGAAAAGCGGAAAAATTTCATTGCACCCCCCATTTAATCAGTATATATACCCACCATTGCGTTTTTTTGGGCAGAAATACCCAAGTAGTAATACGCAAGGGGAAGCCCTGCCGGGCAGAAAACAACTTAAGGGAGAGGAGAAAAGCATGAGCAATGCGCAGAGGTACTGGCAGGCGAATTTACGGCTCGTCATGGGCTGCTTGTTCGTCTGGTTCATGGTCTCGTTCGGTTTCGGGATCATGTGGGTGGATCAGTTCAACGCCATCCGGCTTGGCGGCTATCAACTGGGTTTCTGGTTCGCCCAGCAGGGTTCGATGTACACCTTCGTGGCCCTGATCTTTTTCTATGCCTGGCGAATGGGCCGGCTTGACCGCGAATTCAATGTCGAAGAAGACTAAGGAGAGCCGCCATGTCTGATCTGATGCTCACAACCTACCTTGTAGTCGGCGCTTCCTTTGCCCTCTATTTTTACATCGCCATGAAAACCCGGGCCGCGAACACCAGCGAATTTTATGTGGCCGGCAAGGGGGTCCATCCGGTCCTCAACGGAATGGCCACCGGGGCCGACTGGATGTCTGCGGCCTCTTTCATCTCGATGGCCGGGATGCTCGCCATGGGCGGCTACGACGCTTCCGCCTACCTGATGGGCTGGACCGGCGGCTATTGCCTGCTGGCCATGCTCCTCGCCCCCTATCTTCGCAAATACGGGAAATTCACCGTGCCCGAATTCATCGGTGACCGCTTCTATTCCCAGACCGCCCGCCTGGTCGCGATCATCTGCCTGATCGTCGCCTCGCTTACCTATGTCATCGGGCAAATGAAGGGTATTGGCGTGGCCTTCTCCCGCTTCATGGAGCTCCCCTTTGAAACCGGCCTCATTGTAGGGATGGCCATCGTATTCGTCTATGCCGTTTTAGGCGGGATGAAAGGGGTCACCTATACCCAGATCGCTCAGTATGTGGTGCTGATCTTTGCCTACACCATCCCGGCGATCTTCATTTCCATCCAGCTCACCGGCCACCCCCTGCCCCAGATCGGACTCGGCGCCACCCTGAGCGGCACGGACGGGGTTTACCTCCTGGACAAACTGGACAAGACCCTGGTTGACCTGGGCTTCAACCAATACACCGCCCAAAAGGGCACCAGCCTCGATATCTTCCTGCTGACCATGTCGCTGATGATCGGCACCGCGGGGCTGCCCCATGTCATCACCCGCTTCTTCACCGTGCCCAAGGTCAAGGATGCCCGCTCCTCGGCCGGTTGGGCCCTGGTCTTCATCGCCATTCTTTACACCACCGCCCCGGCGGTCGGGGCCATGGCCCGCCTCAATCTGACCAACACCATCCAGACCGGCGAGGTCGGCAATCCTGAGGGCAACCTGAAAATCTCGGAAAAACCCCAGTGGATGGCCAACTGGGAAAAGACAGGCCTGCTCAAGTTCGAGGACAAAAACGGCGACGGCCATATCCAATACTACAAAGACCTGGGGATGAGCGAGGCGGCGGCCGATCTGGCCAAGGCCAAGAAGGAAGGCGGCGATGTGGCCGCGGCCCAGGAGAAGCTCAACAAGGCCACGGCCAAGCACGCGGAAAGCAAGTTTGCCGGCTATGGCTGGCAGGGCAACGAAGTGACCAAGGTTGACAACGACATCATGGTTCTGGCCAACCCGGAAATCGCCAAACTGCCCAACTGGGTCATCGCCCTGGTCGCGGCCGGCGGCATCGCCGCGGCCCTTTCCACCGCGGCGGGTCTCCTTCTCGCCATCTCCTCGGCCATTTCCCATGACCTGATGAAGAGCATGCTCACCAAGAACATTGACGACAAGACCGAGCTCCTCTACGGCCGGATCGCCATGAGCGGCGCGATCATCGTCGCCGGGTACCTGGGCCTCAACCCGCCGGGCTTCGCGGCCCAGGTGGTGGCCCTGGCCTTCGGCCTTGCCGCCTCATCGCTCTTCCCGGCGATCATGATGGGGATCTTCGTGAAAAGGGTCAACAATACCGGGGCGATCTGCGGCATGCTGGCCGGCCTTGGCTCTACCCTGCTCTACATCTTCTGGTACAAGGGCTTCATGTTCATCCCCACCACGGCCATGGCTCCGGACAACGCGGCCAACTGGCTCTGGGGCATCTCTCCCGGCTCCTTCGGAGCAGTGGGCGCCCTGATCAACTTTGCCGTGGCCTTTGCGGTATCGAGCATCACCAAGGCCCCGCCCGAGCATATCCAGCATCTGGTCGAGGATATCCGGGTTCCCAAGGGAGCAGGCGCGGCGCAAAGCCATTAAGCCTCCCCGTTTCCGGACAAACAAAAGGCATCCGTGGGCAATTCGCCCGCGGATGCCTTTCTTTTTACGGAACTCTCACTGGAATCGCAACGAGAAGCGGCAGGTCATTTCCCAACCTTGAGGCCAAACATCCCTTGGAGCGCCGCGGGCAGATCCGCAGGCAGGACCACGGTCTTGGCGTTTCCGGAAAGGCCTATCTCCTGCAAGGCTCCAATATATTTCTCGCCCAACAGATAGAGGGCAGGCAACTGCTCGTTGCCGATTCCCTGTTGCACCAGGGCCAGGGCATCCTTGGTGGCTTGCGCCAGAACGATGCGGGCTTCGGCTTCCCTTCTCGATGCTTCCAAGCCGCCCTCCGCGTCGAGAATGGCCTTCTGCTTCTGGCCTTCCGCCGTCAGGATGGCCGCCTGTTTTTCGCCTTCCGCCTCGGTGATGGCCGCCCTGCGGATTCTCTCCGCCGCGGCCTGCCGTTCCATGGATGCCTGCATGGTCGCCGAGGGCTTGATGTCCTGAATCTCGATACTCTTGACCGTCAAGCCCCAATCCTCCAGATCGTTGGCAATGGCCTGGATAAGTTTCACCTTGATCTGTTCCCGGGAACTGAGGGCATCATCCAGGTCCATCTGGCCGATGATGGCCCGCAAGTTGGTCATGATCAGATTCTTGGTGGCATGTTCGTAGAAATCAATACCGAAAATGGCCTTATGCGGGGTATGGATGTTGATGAAGGCAATGGCGTTGGTGATGATCACCGCATTGTCCCGGGTGATGACCTCCTGGCTGGGGATATCCAGGGAGATATCCTTTCTGGTTACCTTGGCGGCAATGGTGTCAATGTAGGGAATGATCAGGTTCAAGCCCGGCGTCAGCGTTGTATGATATTTGCCGAGCCGCATTATGACAAACTCGTACCCCTGAGGCACGATCTTGACCCCGTTGGCGATAGTCACAAACACCAGCACCAGAATGGCAACAACGATAATGAGCCCCACATCCATAATAATATCCCTCCAGGTGAAGATTAAAATCTGCTACAGCACTTTTTCCACTTTGAGAACCCGCTCTCCATGGTCTGAAACGAGAACCGCAATAACTCGAACCCGGTTGCCTGTTTCAATGGGTTCGTCGGCCAGATACACCCACGCCTCCTCCCCCAGCACCGGGACGGAAAACGTAACCCTGCCATGCTCTCCAGGAATCAGGGCACGGGTGGCGGCAATGCCCATCTGACCGATGGCCGCCTGGTCATCAGCCGGCAGGGTTTTGTTTTTTCTTCTCGGCACGAGGAAACGGAACCATAAAAAGGTAAACCCAAGGCTGGACGCGGAAAATACCAGTAATTGCCACTTCAGCGAAACGTCCGGGAGCGCGACCAGCAGCAGGCCGGTCACCACCGCCCCCAGGCCGAACCAGAAAATAGTGAACGACGGCACCACGATTTCCATGAGTACCAGAATAATTCCCAGGACAATCCAATGCCACCAGAGGATGTTTTCCATTGTCCTTCCTTGTTTTGTTTTTTTGAAGAGAATCGAGCCTACAGGGGCATGAAGTGGCAGGGCATGAGGGGCCGACGGTAAAAAACTTGTTTCAATCAGCTTCGTTTTCCTGCCGCGCGGTAAATCTCCTTATCCCTTCTGGGACCTACCGCCAGAACAAAGACGATTACCAGGGCCTCCTTCACTTGATACACCACCCGGCAATCCCCGACCCGCAGTTTACGAAAATCCGCCAGATCACCGGCCAGCGGAACCCCGAATTCCAAAGGATGGCGGGTAAGCTTTTCGTCAATAGCCCGCACGATACGGCGAGCCATGGCTGGGCCCACACTTTCAAGATCATCCTCAACTTCGTGATGGTAAATGACTTCCCAGGTCATTTGGCGAATTTTCCCATCATCTTGGCATGGGAAACGGCTTTCCCCCGCTGAAAGGATTCCTGTCTGACCATGGCCAGCGAGGCCAGCCTGAGATCTTCGATTTCTTCCTCCATGGCCTCGTAAGCTTCCATTGAGAGCAACACCGCCTTAGGGGCGTTGTTTTTCAGGATAATCATTTTTTCCGCCTCACCCCGGTCAAGGGCATCAAGGGTCAGGGCGGTCTTTTTGGCCAGGGTGGTGGCGGAAATGTAATCTATTGCGCGCATTATTGTGCCTCTTTTTATCGGATAATAATAAGCATATTATTGCAGACAACAGAAAAAGATCAAGAAGAAAAATCGCGTGCAGGCAATTGCAACCGATCACAGGGCATTGACTGCTGAAATGGAGTCCACGGGGATGTTTTTTTGCGGTTACCGGGACCGGGATTTTTTGTTAAGATAAAAAATCGGCAAGCATCCTTTTTTTATCCAAAATGCATCTCAATCCGAGCGAAAAGCATGGCCAAAATCCTGATCGTTGACGATGAACCGAGCATGCGGGAATTTCTCACGATCCTCCTGGAAAAACAAGGTCATGCCGTCCAGTCCGCGGCCAGCGGCGCCGAAGCTCTTTCCCTCCTGCAAGGCCCTCATTCCGATCTGATCATCTCCGATATCCGCATGCCGGATTTGAGCGGCCTCTCGCTGCTTGAGAAAATAAAAAACCTTGGCCTGCCTGTTCCGGTGGTGCTGATCACCGCCTATGCCTCCCCGGAAGACGCGGTGCTGGCCATGAAAAACGGGGCGTACGATTATGTCACCAAACCTTTCAAGGTTGAAGAAATCATCCGGGTGGTCAATTCAGCCCTCTCCGGTAAGCTGAGTAAGCCTCCCGGCATAAGCCGCGACTCTTTTGCCGGGATAATCGGCAGTTCTCCGGAGATGCTGAAAATCTACGACCTGATCCGGCGTATCGCCCCCACTGGAGCCAATGTTCTCATTTACGGCGAGTCCGGCACCGGCAAAGAGCTGGTGGCAATGGCCATCCATCAGTTGAGCGAAGCGGCCGGCAACGCCTTTGTCCCCATCACCTGCAGCGCCATTCCGGAAAACCTTATCGAGTCTGAGCTCTTCGGCCATGTCCGGGGCTCGTTCACCGGCGCGGTAAGCAACAAACCCGGGCTTTTCGAACTGGCCGACAAGGGGAGCGCCTTTCTTGACGAGATCGGCGAGCTATCGCCCCTGATCCAGACCAAGCTCTTGCGTGTTCTTCAGGAAAGAGAGTTCAAACGGGTCGGCGGCACTGAGACCATCAAGGTCAAGGTCCGGATCATCGCCGCCACCAACAAGACTCTCGAGGATGAGGTCCGGGCCGGTCACTTTAGGGAAGATCTCTTTTACCGCCTGGCCGTGGTGCCCATCCGGGTGCCGCCTCTGCGGGAACGGAAAGAAGATGTCCCTATGCTGATCGAGCATTTCCTGAAAAAATACTCTGCGCTGTTCGGCAAGGAGGTGCAGCAGATTTCCGCGTACGCCCTCAAGGTCCTGATGGATTACGATTTCCCCGGCAATGTCCGGGAGCTCGAAAATATCGTCGAGCGGGGGGTGGCCATGGAATCATCCAAGATTATCCTGCCGGAAAGCCTGAGCCTCTCCGGATACCGGCCCGGCCCCACGGCCCAAGAGGAGCCCCCTTTCCCGCCCGGTGGCGAAGAAGCGCCATTTGCCATGGGTCTTGAGGAATATCTTGCCGATCTTGAAAAACGTTTCATCGAAACAGCACTGGATAGAACGAAAAATTCGCGGATGAAGGCGGCCGATCTACTGAAGATGAGCTTTCGTTCCTTCCGTTACAAGGCAAAAAAATATGGCCTGTAGCAGGGTGTTGAAAAACTTGTTTTTCGAAACCCTGCGTGCGATCCATGGATGGATCGCCAATTTCGACGAGTGCCAACTCGTTGAAATTGTGAGATCGGGCAGAATTAACTTCTGGCCGATCGTGGTTGAAAAAAGCCAGGACGGCTTTTTTCAACATCCTGCTGAGGCGGCGCAATGACCCCGGCCCCCGTCTTTTCCCATCATGCCGCAGGGCTTGCCGACGAGCATCTGCGCCGGCAGATTCACTGGCTGCTCTTCTTGCGGGTTCTTTTTCTCTCCCTGATGCTGGGGGCCAGCGTTATTCTCCAGGCGACCAGACCTTCCGGTTTTCTCCCCTCCCTTAATAATCTGGCCTATTTCATTGCCTGGCTCTATCTGCTGACCATTCTTTCCGCTCTGGGCCTGCGGATGGTCCGTCGCTACTCCCGCTTCGGCTACCTGCAGATATCCCTCGACACCCTGCTCGTCACCCTGCTGGTCATGTTCAGCGGAGGCAGTCAATCGGTGTTCACCGTGGTCTATTTCTTCCCCATCGTCATGGGGGCCTTCATGCTTTTCCGGCAGGGCAGCCTCCTTTTTGCCTCCCTTTGCTCCCTGCTTTTCGGGGCCGTGCTTTTCATGGAATACAGCGGCAATGCCACCCGCTTTCTCAAGGCCTTTCCGGGGCCGCCTTCCGACCCGCAAACCCTTCTGCACCTTTTTACCATTTACTGTCTGACCTTCTTTCTGGTTGCCATTTTAAGTTCCATGCTTTCCGGCAAACTTCAGAAAACAGAAGCGCAGCTCTTCCAGGCCACCACGGATTATGACCGCCTGTCCTCCCTCTACAAGCAGATATTCGAAGACATCAGCGCAGGCATCATCACCATTGACGCCGTTGGGCGGATAACCTCCTGCAACCGGGTCGCTGCGCAGATAACCGGCTACGGTCAAAGCGAGCTTTCCGGCCGGTATCTTGCCGAAACCCTGCCTGGGCTTACCAGGATTGTCCCTGACCAGGGCCGGCATACCACCACGATTTTCCGCAAGAACGGCGAGATAATCCCGGTGGGTTACTCATCTTCCCGTCTCAACACCCCGGAACATGGCGCCGTTTACACCCTTCAGGACCTCAGCCTGATAAAAAAGATGGAGGCCCAGGTGCAGCAGGCAGAAAAAATGGCGACCATCGGTGAAATGGCCGCCGGCATTGCCCACGAACTGAGAAACCCATTGGCCGCGATTTCCGGTTCCGTTCAGTTGCTTGACTTGGAAAGCGGCACGGATCCCGCGAACAAAAAACTTTTTGCCATCATTCTGCGGGAGGCGGACAGGCTCGACACGACCGTCCACGAATTCCTCCTCTTTTCCAGGCCGATCAACCCGGAAAAAGAATGGTTCCTCCTGCTGCCGCTGGTCCGGGAGGCTATTGAAACCCTGCGCCAGGACCCGGGCTGGGATCAGGTCATTGGGCTTAAACTTGAGATTGACGAGAAACTCGAGTGCTGGGGAGACCCGCAACTTATCCGTCAGGTACTGATCAACCTTATCGGCAACAGCGGCAATGCCTGCCGTAACATATCCCACGGAGAGATCGCGGTCAGAGCGAAGGAGCAAGCCGATGATCAAGCTGAGTCAATCAGCTTGCCCGCTCATACGAAACTTGCTGAACTTGCAAAAAATATAAAATCAGACGGTTTGCCACAAGAAATTAACAGGCTATGCAGTTGCCCCGTCGAAATCGTGGCTTTTGACGATCTCGACAAACTTATCCCCGAAGAGGGTGAACAGGAAGAGGCCGTCGCCGTTATCATCGAAGTGTCTGATAACGGGCCGGGAGTGGCCGAAGAGCTGAAGGAGAAGATTTTTGCGCCGTTTTTCACCACCAGAGAAAACGGAACCGGCCTCGGCCTGGCCATCGTCAGCCAGATCGTCCACAGCCACGGCGGGGAGATATACGTAAACAACCAAACGAACGGAGGGGCGATTTTCTCCGTTCGCCTGCCGCTTCCTTAAAGCTTATCCACATATAATTTCCTGGTACTCTCATCCGTCTTTTGGCCGGGTTTGCCGGCTCTTCAATCCCAACGGGCGCAGAATCTTCGCCGTAGCGCGCTGCTACGGCGAAGATTCTGCTCAATCCAATGTACTCTGTAGCAATCGCGTATTCTTACGATTCCGACAAATTCATCTCAAAATCCGCCGCGATCCCTGAAAAGCTTATTTGTGGATAAACTCTTATCTTATTTTTTGGCCATCGGCGGAGTCGGCACATTGCCGGCGTGGCATTCCATGCAGTTCATCTGGGCGGTAATCCCATAATCCTTGACCGGAGCATGGGTGGACTTGCCTTCGTACTTGCCGTCCTTCCAGGCGTTCAGCAGCTCGACCACCTTGTAGGCGGTGCTGGCCGCGACCCGGGCACAGCGGTCTTTGCGTTCCGGGCTGCCAATGGGCTTGTTGGCCGCCTTCATCCACTTGCCCACCGAAACATGGCAAAGCGGGGACTGACTGGTGGTCTTGACCAGCTCGCCGGCAATCCTCGGCTTGGCCGGGGTGAAAACCGGCATGGAGGCCTCGGAATACCACTGGAGGATATCCTCGGTCATGTGATGGGCCGCCGGGTTCCCGGAAATACGGGGGCCTACGATGCAGTTTACCACCAGGGAGGCGCCGGCCGGCGAGCCACAAATGGTGCCCCAGCCGACATGCCCGCCTTCGAGATAGACAAAGGCATCGGCCGGGAAAGATTTGTAGGGCTCGCCGATCTTTTCGTTGAGCTGGCCGAAGATACTGTTGATCACCGCGGAGCCGCAGAAAACCCGGTACCATTCGTTGTAGCATATCTCGGCCGTCTTGGCCGGATCGAGTTTCTCGTAAGGCCAGGGCCAATTTTCAAAAGTGCAGCCAACCGCGCCGGCTGAGTTTAAAAAGCCGCCGAAATGAGTAATGGCCGCGCCGGCCGCCATGACACCGCCACCAATCATCAATTGCCGCCGGAGCATTCCTTTGTCATCCAGTTTCTCTTCCACCGTCATCTCTTTCCTCCTTTGGTTAAGGGCACAGCCCGTTCGCTTGTGATGCACACGTTGTGGCACACCACTTTGCGGTACAGGTAACACAGAAGATGAAGCTGGAAAATGTGGCAAATTGTCGCGGACTGTTAAGGGTTGCCGTCCATGGATTCATTAATTTATTGTTTTTCAACCGACTTATCCCTTGATAAAGATAACTAAATCTATTATTCCTTTCCCTAACATCGGATATTTTCAGAGCGAAATCACACGGGAGGCAAATATGGCTATAATTACCTGGCAGGACAAATACTCCGTCGGCATCAAGGAAATTGATATGCAGCATAAGCAGTTGATCGCCATGATCAACGAACTAAACGACGCGATGCTGGCCGGCAAAGGCAAGGAAGCACTGCTTCCGGTGCTGAACAAACTGGCCGGGTACTGTGTCAGCCATTTCGCGGTGGAAGAGAAATACTTCGACACCTATGCCTATCCCGAATCCGCCGACCACAAAGACAAACATCGGAAGATGACCGCCAAGGTCAAGGCCCTGATTGCCGATGTCCAGAGCGGCAGAAGCACCATCAGCGTCGAGGTCATGAGTTTTCTCAAGAATTGGCTTGACAAACACATCATGGAAACCGACAAGAAATATGGTCCCTATCTCAACAGCAAGGGTTTAAGCTAAAAACAAATGAGCTTCTTGCAAAATGAACTTCGTAGCGAGATCGAGAGAAAAATTCTCCGAGCAAGGATGAAAGACAAAATCGCCCGGAGGCGTAGCAGCGCTACGGTGAGGACGATTTTGCCTTGAAGACG
>Ga0172371_10013531_pt1 | contig 10618 bp, 8 predicted proteins | sample Lak12m_FD_114543 | JGI IMG/M metagenome (GOLD analysis project Ga0172371, IMG submission 114543) | Freshwater microbial communities from Kabuno Bay, South-Kivu, Congo - kab_022012_12m | ecosystem: Environmental > Aquatic > Freshwater > Lake | place: Democratic Republic of the Congo: South-Kivu... | reverse complement strand
GCTCCGGCGGCGGCAAGGAAAAGGGGTTAAAGGGGAAAAGGAATTGCCGCCGCCTCCGCTATTCGCATTAACTCAGTCGCGCCTGCGGCTCGCTCCTCGCGATCGTTTCGCTCACCCCGCCTGTGGCGGGGTTCGCTTGCCTGCCGGAAAAATTTTCGCCGTTTTGTTTTTCTCTTAAAGTCAGCTTCAACTTTGAGCATAAAAGCCCTTGCATTTCCGGTTGGAATTTGATTGACTATATAGTAGGAAGATATTAATTTCCGACCAAAATATGTATGTTATGGAATACTTTAACCAAACCAAAAGTTCGGGCCACAGGCCGCACTCACTCACTCACTCACTCACTCACTCACTCACGTAAAAGCTTAAAAGTTTTTTCTTCCGGTTTCAACTCCAACCTGGCTTTTGATTTTTCTGTTTCAGTTATTTTATTTGATGACAGTTAGGCCGCGCTTGTGCGCGGCTGAAACTTTTGCAAAAGGCGGCCAGCCGCCGCCTATTGCTGTTGAAAAATGATTAAGAATATATTTCATCATCTATTTACAAGAAAGATAACGATTGCCAAGTGGCAACTAAATCTTTTTGGCGTCATCTGCCTAACCATCGGCCTAATTACCGGATCATATCTTACTCTCAAAGGTCTTGCCCACGTCTTCGCCACTTCCAATTCATCAGTAACAAAAGACACCGATACCGATTTTAATCAAGGAACTTTAACATCCACTTCCGTCTCCGGTTCCGGCACCGCTGCAGTGGTTCAACTTTCAGGGGCATCTGGACCGAACGGAACACAATACAAAAAGGCAATAACAATTACGAATTCATCCGGTGGAACTTTAACAAACTATCCCGTTTTAGTAACCATAGATACGGCGTCTTTAATTTCTGCCGGCAAAATGCAGGCAAATTGCCCAGATATAAGATTCCACGATTCGGACGATTCAACAAACATCACAAACTATTGGCTCGATAATTGCGGTGCTGGTGGAAGCGCAACTTCTAGAGTTTGGGTAAAAGTACCTTCTATTCCTTCGGGTGGAACAACAATTTATTTTTACTACGGCAGTGCATCTGCAACCACTCAAAGTTCGTTTGCAAATACGTTTGTTCAACCAACATCAATAACGGGACTAAAAGTATGGTTAAAGGCGGACGCGATTGCTGGTGTCAATGATAACACTGCTCTTAGTAGCTGGCCAGATTCCAGTGGAAATTCAAATAACGCTTCTGCAACGGGAGGTCAAACGCCTACTTACCGAAGTTCTTTGGGTTCCAATAACATGCCAGTCGTAGTCCCTAACGGATCTTCAAATTACATGGTAGGAACAACGGGGCCTGGTATTACTGGAAGCGGTGCTAGGACATTTATTTTTGTGGCGAATTTTACTTCTGAATCTGGCAGGACAACGATATCAATCGGAAATCACAATGTATCTTCACAGGCTTTTGCTTTTGGAAGAAATCAATTATTCCAATGGGGTAATGATCCAACTTTCACTACGGCATTCCCAACAGGTTGGGCCGTCCATGTTTTAAAATTTAGCAGTTTACTAAATACTTGGTCAAATGGCACAGCAAAGACGGTAAATCAGAATATTGGTACACCAAATACAGCAGATGTTCCTTACCAATTGTTTAATTGGCCAAATCTTGATCGTGCCAGCGCAACTTCCTTATCAGAAGTAATGATTTTTGGAGCAGCTTTATCCGACAGTGACAGACAGAGTTTAGAACTAAACCTATCAGCAAAATATAATTTAGGTTTATCAACAAGTACATCTTCGTCTTTAGGAACCGAGTCCGTAGCTCTACCCTCATCGGGCACTTGGGAATCACCAACAAATTCAAATGTAATTGATACTATTTGGAATGGTGGGTGGGGAGATGGAACGAGCGGATCAACGGCATTTTCGGCCACAGTGGTTTCTGTTGGCGCCAACAACACGATTACTTTCTGGATGAAAACCGCAGCAACAACCGGCGGGTTATCATCAGCAACTTATCAACCAATCGCCACCGCTTCCGCCGGAACAACAGTTACAGCAACAAAGGCCCAATTGGACGCTTTGGGCATTGGCACGGGAACGAACAGGTATATCCAGGTCAAAGCCGCTTTTGCTCAAACTTCCGGCACTAATCCGCAACTGGATAAATTTACAATTTCTTATCTTTCAGACAACACCGCACCGGAAACTAATGCCACATCTATTGCCATGCTTCGAAGTGCCGGAGGAACCACAGTCACTTCCAATGGCTGGACAAACAATTCTTCGCCCTATTTTTCCTGGACAGCCGGAGCTGATTCGCAATCAGGACTGAAAGGTTATTGTTTGTATTTAGGAACGGATACTGCGGGCGATCCCGCAACAGCTAAAGGACTTTTGGGGACTTCACCAGTTTCTTTGACCGACTCAACATGCCAATTTATTGTTTCAGGAACTTCGATTGATTTTGCCACTTCGTCGTATAAGGGCGGTACTTGGCTGTCCACTTCCAGCTCGCCTTATTACGTAAACATTAAAGCCATTGATAACAACAATAATATTGCCGCTTCCTCCACTCAATTTCAATTTAGATATGACAACACTGTTCCTACTAACGTTACCTATATTTCCTGCGCTTCGGGAAATTTTGCCAATGTGGCAGACATGAGTTTTAACTGGCCAACATCAGGAAGCGCCGCTTCTTCCGATTCCAACGCCGGACTGTTGGGTTGGCAATACCAGATTAACTCGACATCAGGGACTTGGCTGGGAACGACCACAGAATCAAGTTTGGGAGTGGGAAATTATATTACTTCTTCGGAAACTTCCCGTACTTTAACCGCCGGACAAGACGGCAGTGCGATTGTCACCGGAAATAACATTGTCTATTTTAGAACTGTTGATTCTGCCGGAAATGTGTCTTCGGACGCAACCATCAGGACTTGTAACTTAACTTACGGTGGAGCGGCGCCAACTTTTTTACAAACCGATTCGGTAACCGTCACACCTTCAACTTCCACTTCCAATTCTTTTGCATTATCCTGGCCAGTGGCCACTCCATCAAACGGAAGAACCATTACTCATTATTACTACATGATTAACACTGCTCCACCGGCAGCTTTATCAACAATTACCGGAAACACTTCAACATATATTGATAACAGCACAACCAGAACGGTAACGGCTGCGGCTTTGGCAAATGTCAACAAAGGTAGCAACACCGTTTATGTCGTGGCAGTTGATGACCAGAGCAATTATTCACCGAGCAACTATATTTCCGGGACTTTTACTTTGAATTCAACGACACCGGATAATGTGGGCAATTTAGTCGCTTCCGATTCGTCAATTAAATCCCAATCCCAATGGAATGTCACTTTAACCTGGACAGCGCCAAGCTATCAGGGAGCCGGAAATTTAACGTATCTTGTCAAACGGTCAACGGATAATTCGACCTTTACCCAAGTGGGGACAACGACAGGATTATCTTATGTGGACAATACCCCCACTTCGGCCTTGTACTATTATAAAGTGTTTACTAAAGACGGCGCCAGCGCAACTTCTTCAGGAACCAATGCCGTGTCGATTACCCCAACCGGCAAATGGACATCAGCCCCCAGTTTGTCCACCGGACCGGATGTGGGAAGCATTACCACCAAAAAGGCCACTATCACTTGGTCAACTTCCAGAAGCGCCGATTCTAAAATTCAATACGGAACCACTTCGGGAAGTTATGGCAGTGTTGAACCCAGTAATTCTTCCCAAGTTTCTTCCCACTCAATACAACTGACCGGTTTAACTGCCGGAACCACTTATTACTATAAGGCCAAATGGACTGATGAGGACGGCAACACTGCAACAAGTGACGAAAAAAGTTTTACCACGACATCAGCACCAACCACCAAAAATGTTTCGGCTAAAAATATTGGGCTGACCGGCGCTACCATTCAATACACCGTGACCAATGCCAGTTCCATTAAAATCTACTACGGCACAACAACCTCTTTTGGCGGAGCCACAACGGTTTCCACTTCGACTTCCGAGACGACTTACACCACAGAATTAACCGGACTTTTGGATGGCACAAAGTATTATTACAAAATCAACACTTTTGATTCGGACGGAACGGAATATGATAACCAGATAAATGACCTTACCACTTTACCCCGGCCAAAGATTACTAATGTGCGGATTCAACAGGTGGCCAACACTGCCCAGTCAACTATTTTAGTCACTTGGACAACCAACACGGAAGTTTCCTCAATTATTACCTATTACCCACAGGGCAGTGTTTCAGGCGCGCGAGATGAAGTTAATGTCACTTTAACTAAAGGCGACCACCGGATGATTATTCGAGGGTTACAACCGCAAACCGATTATATTTTGATTGTCAAAGGACGGGATAAAATCGGCAATGAAGCAACTTCTGATTCTCAAAGACTAACAACGGCAACAGACACCAGACCACCGCAGATTTCAGAACTGCATGTGGAAGGAAGTAATATTCCGCCGGTTTCAACTACCGCCCAAGAACAAACAGCCCAACTGATTGTGTCCTGGAACACAGACGAACCGGGAACTTCCCAAGTGGAATTTGGCGAAGGCACCGGAATCACTTATTCCCAAAAGACACAAGAAGATTCCAACTTGACTCTAAACCACATTGTGATTATTTCTAATCTTACGCCATCAAAAGTCTATCATTTACGCGCCGTATCAAAAGACAAAGCCGGAAATGTTGGCAACTCGATTGATACCGTCACAATTACGCCAAAAGCCACAGAAAACGCTTTGAATTTGGTGATTACCAATTTGCAGGAAGCGTTTGGATTCTTAGGAGGACTTAAAAAATGAGCACACCAATTATTAAAGTCGAAAATATATCCAAGTCGTTCCATGTTGGAGCCGGTGATGTGCCGGTTCTCAAAAACATTTCTTTTGATGTGACGTCTGATGACTTTATGATAATTTTTGGTCCATCCGGCTGCGGCAAGTCAACCCTGCTTCACACCATTTTAGGACTGGAAGCGCCCAACAAAGGCGATTGTATTTTCCTAAGCAAGAATCTTTATTCAATGACTGAGGACGAACGAAGCGATTTTAGAAAATCCCATATTGGTATGGTGTACCAACAGCCAAACTGGATTAGGGCTTTGACCGTTTTGGAAAATGTGGCTTTTCCACTGGTTTTGATGGGCAAACCGAAAGCGGAAGATTTGGAAAAAGCCAAGAAAATGCTGGATGCAGTAGCAATGACTGACTGGGCCGGATATATCCCCACGGAATTATCATCCGGTCAACAACAAAAAGTTTCTTTGGCAAGAGCTTTGATAACAAACCCGGAAGTAATTATTGCTGACGAACCAACCGGAAATTTGGATTTTGAATCAGGACAAGAGTTGATGGAATTATTAGTCAAGTTAAACAAGGAACAGGAGAAAACAATTTTAATGGTTACCCACGATTTGGAATACTTAAAATTTGCCAAAAACGTAGTGCGGATGTTTAACGGTGCCATTGCCGGAGAATACGACGAAAAAGACAAAGATAAATTGTTAAAAGAAATTCATGGAAAACGCGGCAACGGCAATAAATGATATGAGAACATTCAGAGAAAAAACAAAAAATTTATTGTTAAACCTACGGACAAGTTCCTGGAAAATGGGAACTTTTGTTTTACTGCTGATTGTCTATTTATTGGCCAAAGCCGGAAATATTATTGTGATATTCTTGGAAACTAAAACAAGAGGCGTTGGATTAAAACTCACAAGAAGTAATATTTTCCAAAAATTAACCGCCAGGTCAACAGTCTTTTATGAACGTTTAACCACTTATCTTGATCTGCAAAGAACCGGAACCATTTCTCGGATTGAATTGATTGAACTTTCCTTGCGAAACATGCAGGCCAAAAAAACCAGAACTTTTATTACCGTGGGCGGAATGATGATTGGCATTGGAGCCATTGTTTTTTTGGTTTCCGTAGGATACGGATTTGAAAGGCTGGTAATAACTAGAGTTGCCAGACTGGACGAAATGAAACAAGCGGATGTTTCTCCCCAAGCCGGAGGAAAAGTAAAAATCACGGATAAAACATTAAGCGATTTCAAGGAAATTCCGATTGTTGAAAGTGCTTTGCCGTTAATTGCTGTCGTGGGACGGGTCAGTTACTTAAATTCGGTGACGGATATGGCCGTTTATGGAGTAACCACAGAATACTTAAAACAATCGGCCATCAAACCGGTGACCGGCAAAGTTTTTGACAGCAATGAACTAGCCCTTAACGTTTCGGATTTACCAACCAGACAAGTGGCGGGAGTTTCAACGGAAAGAAATTTTGGAAGTCTTGGGGATACTATTCAAGATATAGATTTTAACGTTGATCCGGGGACGTGGATTAGAGTTCGGGAAAGCCCATCAACTTCTGGAAAAATTTTAGGATATACCAAAAGAGTCGAAGGCCAGGACAGCGGGCAGGAGGTTTGGGGAAGCAAATATCAGTCAGATAACAATACCGGAAATTCCGGTAGTGATGAAAACGGCAACGCTTTGGGGAAATGGATTAAGGCTAGTGTACTATTGTGGAAGAACGAAAAATGCGATCCGGCAACGCAAGGAGATTGCGAGGGCGGAAAATATTTAATCGCAAGAGATGACAACAATCATCAAGTCCAAAAGTCCGGCTATTTTGCCGAAATTGGGGTTAAACTCTCTGGAGTTAATATTAAACCAGCGCCGCAAGTTTTGGGATTATCAACGACTGCCAGTAGCAGTGCCACCCCGTCAAGCTCAACGACCAATTCAAATATTGACTGGGTGGAAATTGCTTCGGAAGCCGGGATTGTCAAACCACCGGAGACAAAAACCGTGGATTTATCTACAAAGGCAATCAAACAAGCCGTCGTCAATCGAGCCATGTTGTCAGTTTTAGGAATCAAAGAAGCAGAAGCGATTGGCAAAAAGTTTATGGCGTCATTTGTGGTGGTTGGTGATTTACTGTCTGATCCTACAGCCAATATTGAATCAGCTCAAACAGAATATACTATTGTTGGTGTAACGCCGGAAGAAAAAACGCCGGTCTTTTATGTGCCGTTTATCGATTTAAGAACTTTAGGGATTACCAATTTTTCTCAGGTTAAGGTCGTTGTCAAAGATCAAAATCAACTGGAAAAAGCGAGAAGACAAATTGAGTCAATGGGATATATCACCCGTTCGGTAGCTGATACAGTAGCACAGATAAATTCTTTATTCGCTACGGCAAGAACTGTTTTAATGCTTTTAGGAATGGTGGCATTAGCTGTTGCCGCTTTGGGAATGTTTAACACCTTGACTGTTTCGCTTTTGGAAAGAACTAGAGAAGTGGGGTTGATGAAGGCAATGGGAATGAAGTCGTCAGAGGTACAAGAATTATTTTTGACGGAATCCATGATCATGGGATTTTTCGGCGGAATTTTAGGAATTGTTTTAGGCTGGATTTTAGGAAAATTAATCGGCATTATTTTATCTTTCTTTGCAATTTTCAAAGGGGTAGGTTTTGTGGATATTTCCTATATCCCCCTACCGTTTATTTTGGTGATTGTATTTCTATCGTTATTAGTTGGCCTAGTCACCGGAATTTACCCGGCCAGACGGGCAACAAGAATATCTGCGCTTAACGCGCTAAGATATGAATAAAGAAAGAAAGGAGATGAAATTATGCAAAAAGTATCATTAAACAAAGACACTCAACTTTTGATTGATTCGTTTTTCAAAATTAAGACTAAGAAAAATTTAACAGGTTTTGTTGAAGATTTGTTTTCACCAGAAGAAACACTGGATTTAGCCCAAAGACTAAAAATTGCCAAGTTAATTTTGGAAGGAAAAACGTACGAAGAAATTGCTGCGCAGATTCCAGTTAGTACATCAACCATTTCAAAAATCGGACAGGTAATTAAATTCGGTAAAGGCGGGTTTACGCTCTTGCAGAATAGTACAAAAGCACAAAATGTTAGTAATTCTAAAACGGAGGGAGGTGCAAAATAAATAATGAGTATTAATTTGGAATTTCAGATATACCATTTAGTCACGGGATTGGCTGGCGGATTAGTTCGAGGATTGGTTGGCATAATGAAGCAAACCAGCAATCCAGATGAATTTAAGGTTCACTGGCAATATTTTGGAGCAACGATGCTTGTCTCTGGAATAGTCGGTGTTGTTTCAGGATTAATTGCCGATGGTGATTGGAGAATTAGTTTACTGGCTGGCTACGCGGGCACTGATTTTTTGGAAAGCCTTTACAGGTTAAGGTTTCCGCAAATGTTTAATGTGGCGCAGGTTGCTAAAACCGTCACCCAAGAAACGACGACAGTCACGACAGCACCATTACCCAACGGGAAAGCGGCCACAACACCGGTTACAGTTAATAATCCAGTTCCAACGGCAGCACAGTAATGAGTTGAGTAAATATTTAACTCGGATTTATCTTTGAGTACAAAAGTTGCTTAATACTTTGGTATTGTACAAGAGTAAAGTGCTTACTTACTCCAAACGCCGCGCTTTTCTTTTTTGGCTTCTTCCTGAACGGCAAGAAGTTGGTCCTGATAGATAAAAGGTTTCTTGTGTTGGTAGATAACCACTGACGCCATGCCTAACCTGGCCATTTCGATAGACACGTTTTTCCCATCAGGAGTAATTAAGTAAGCTAATATCCGGCCAAACTTATCCGCTTTGTAATTATCGTATTCCAGCTTGACAGTTATTCCTTCGACTAACTTCCGGTTTGCTTCCGTAGCTTCTTTTTCAAATGGTTCACCGGTTTCAGGGGAAGTGATACCAACATATCTAACAATCGTACCGTTATGTAAAACTATCGTATCCCCATCAACAATTCGCTCAACTTTACCATCTTTGGGAAAATAGGAAATGTTTTGGGTTTGATATTTACCCGTGTTTTCCAGCAGGTCTTTGATTTTCTTTTCCAACGGGTTTCCTTTAAGAAAAGGCAGAACATCTTTCAAAATGTAAGTTGGGATAGTAACTAACCGATTATTCATAAAATTTAGTTAAATGGAATATTTAGTTCCGCCTCTTTCTCCCTCTTTTTTCAGCATACCACGATTAACCATTTCCGTTAAATAATTAGTAGCGGTTGATTGGGAAACATGAAGAAAATCCCGCACTTCATCATTAGTTACTACTCTTTTGCTTTGGACTAAAGAAAAAATCTTGGTGAGATTATCTTCTTTCTTTTTAGCACGGGCTTCGTTGGCTTTTTGTCTTCGAGCATCAAGTTCAACTTTTAATTTCTCATCAACTTGTTTTTGAATTTCTTCGGGAGTATGGGGTGTTTCTGGTTGTTGGGTTTGTTCAATTGGCTGAGGTGTTGGCTCGACTGGTTTTTCTGGACCGTAATTAATCGGCGGAACTTCTTCAACTGGCGGTTGTGTTTCTACTGGCTTGGGCTGTTCTTGAACTTGTTGTTGTGGAGTTTCCGATGGTTTGGTCTCTTGTGGCGGTCGTTCTGGTGGTTTTTGTTCTTCGGCTGGCGGATTTTGTGCCTCTTGTTTTGTTTCTTCTTTTTGAGATGACAACGAGAGATAAGAAGACGGATCGATAAAACCTAAATAGCCATTGTTGGAATCTGGATTGTTTGGTTTGATAGCAAAGTGTAAATGCTCCCCAAAAGCAGCACCGGAAGAGCCGGATAAGCCAATCACTTTGTTTTGTTGAACTTCATCATCAACTTTAACTTTAGTTTCTGATAAATGAGCATAAAGAGATTGCCCCCAGGAATGTTGAATAGTAATTGATGTCCCAAAATCACCATTATCTCCCGATAGTATAACTTTTCCAGAATCACAAGAAAAAACTTCTGTTCCCGTACTCATTCCAAAATCTAAACCATTATGCCCAACGATTCCCCACTCGCTAAACTTTTTCTTGATTTCCTCGTTGTCTGATTGCGCCCCAAAAGCAAAAGTAACCGGAATGTTACCGGAAAACGGATAGTGTAAAGCGGGAATATCAATAACTGGCGGCGAAACAGGCGGTTGTGTTTCGGTGGAAGGAGTAACCGGTGGTGTCTGTTCCGGCTGTGGCGGAGTCTCATTCGGCGCTGGTGTTTCTGGTTGAGTTGGTTGAGAAGTTTCAGAAGGTTGCGGTTCTGGATTTGGGGAAGTTTGAGTTTCAGAAGGAACAGAATTTGGCGGCGTTTCTGTTTTTGGTTCTTGAGTAGGTGGAGTTTCCACCGGCGGCTGATCAGTCGGAGCAACTGGTTGCTGTGTTGTGTCCTGATTTGTTGCTTGAGATTGATTGGAAGAATCGTCCATATAACCAGTTTAGCAAAAGCGAGCAGGAAAATCTTTGTGTCTTTTTTGTTTTTTTCTTTTTTGTGTTGGCGGCTCCGCCGCCCCCGCCCCCTCAATAGCACCCAGCTAAAAAGGAGGGAACGCGACAGAAAGCGGAACGAGTTACCACCTACTCTAACGAGCGTTCCCGACTATCGCGAGCCCGCTGAAATCTTTCCTTGTTTTAAAAGAAAAGAGCGGGCGAGCCCATGAGAGTCCTCGCGAGGGTTCTAAAATTTTTAATTCCTTATGCGTGAACCCGAGCCCCTAATAGCAGGAAGGGGTACAAATAAAGAAGGCGGGGGCGATAAGCGG
>Ga0172371_10013528_pt1 | contig 10619 bp, 7 predicted proteins | sample Lak12m_FD_114543 | JGI IMG/M metagenome (GOLD analysis project Ga0172371, IMG submission 114543) | Freshwater microbial communities from Kabuno Bay, South-Kivu, Congo - kab_022012_12m | ecosystem: Environmental > Aquatic > Freshwater > Lake | place: Democratic Republic of the Congo: South-Kivu... | reverse complement strand
TATGTAGCCCCCGCCTCATGGCCTCGGCCTCGGTCAACCCGACGCCTGCGACCTGGGGCCACGTGAACACGGCGTAGGGCACCTTGTCGTAGTCCAGGGGGTGGAAGTGGCCCTCCCTGAACCCGTGCCAGACGATCTCCGCCTCCTTGTTGGCGACGTGCTTGTACATCGCCTTCCCTATGGCGTCCCCGAAGGCCCAGATCCGTTTCTTGGTGGTCTCGTAGCTCTGGTTGACCACGATGTAGCCTCTCTCGTCGAGCTGGACGCCCGTCTTCTCGGTGCTGAGGAGGTCGGCGTTGCTCCTTCTGCCTGCTGCGACTAGGATCTTCTCGGCGGTGAACTCCTTCACCTGTCCGTCCCCTGTGGCCGCTTCTACCCAGACGCCCTCGCCGCGCTTGTGGGCCTCCTTGGCCTCTATGCCCGTCTCCACGTGCATCCTCTGCCTCAGGTTGGCTGTGAGCACCTCGCTGACCTCTGGCTCTGCGCCCTTCAGCAGCCTGGGGTTCCTGCTGAGGATCGTGGTCTCGGTCCCCATGGCGGAGAAGAAGTGGGCGAGCTCGCAGGCTATGAGGCCTCCCCCGACGATCAGGATGCTCCTGGGCTGCCTGCGCATCTCCCATACGTTGTCGCTTGTCAGGTAATCCACGTCCGCGATCCCCCTTATAGGGGGGATCATGGGTCTGCTGCCCGTGACCAGGAAGATGTTTTCGGCGCTGACCTGTTTGTCGCCTACCTTCAGGGTGTAGTCGCCGGTGAACTCGCCGCGGGCCGGGTAGTATGTGAGGCCCTCCACATGGTCTGCGCTGTCCTCCATGGGCTTCCTGTCGTGCTCGACCAGCCGCCTCATGCGCTCCATGATGTACTCGAAGTCTATCCTCTCGATCCTGGCGTGGACTCCAAGCTTCTCGGCGTGCTTGATGACGTTGACCAGGTCGGCCGGGTATATGACCATCTTGGACGGTATGCACCCCGTGTTGAGGCAGGTGCCGCCCAGCCTGCCCATCTCAACGAGGGCGGTCCTGAGGCCGCTGTTGACGGCAGCCTCGGCGATCATCATGCCGCTCCCGCTGCCCACCACGAGTACGTCGTACTTCTCCATGTGGATGCCTTGGGAATGGCGTGAAATAAAGGGGGGCCTACTCCAGCTTGACTACGCCGTACCTTCTATAGTAGTCCAGCCACATGGTCTTCAGCTCGGGCGTGAGGCTGTCCTTTATGAGCCCGTAGATGCTCCTGATGTTCTGGATGCTGTGGATCCTTACGCCCAGCTCCTGCTCCATGTACTGCACGGCGCTTCTGGGCTCCACCTTGTTCTTGTCGCCCATGGCCTCCTGTCTGTCCACGGCTATGACCATGCCCACCACCTTGTGCTCGCCCAGGAGCCTGAGCTTTTCTATGGTCTCCACCTTGGTGATGCCCGTGGTTATCGTGTCGTCCACGACGAGGAGCCTCTGCCCGGCCTTGAAGTAGCCGGAGCCCACCAGCACCTGGTCGCTGCTCAGGTCCCCGTACTCCTTCGCCTCCTTCCTGTCGTACATGTAGCGTTTGCCCATGCCGTAGAGCTCGTTTAGGCCCTCGCATGTCAGGGCGGCCAGGCTTATGCCCTTGTAGCTGGGCCCGAAAACGTAGTCGAAGTCGGGTATGTCGCCGGTCTCCATGAGTAGGGCGATGTAGCTGGCGAAGGCCCACTTGACCTTGGCGAGGCTCTCGCCGTCCGTGAGGGCGCCCAGGTTGATGAAGTAGGGGCTGGGGCGGCCGCTCTTGAGCGTGAAAGGCTTATCGGGGCTCGTCTGCAGCCTGAGGGCTCCGCCCTTCAGTAGGACGTCCAGGAACACCTGCTCTATCTTGCTCTTGCTCACTAGGCCGCCGCGCTCTATCCTGAACCTCTCGTTCTGTATGTTCTCCTGGATGGTACCGTAGTACGTGATGCTTCCGCAGTAGGTGCAGTGGAGCTTGGTCTCCTCCAGCCTGCCGCCTGTCTCGACCCTGAACTTGGTGTCGGGTGCCCCATACCTGGCGTTGGTGGGGCACAGGACGTTGGGGCAGTTGAAGGCGCCCTCGATGGTCTCAGGGATGGTGATCCTGCGCTTCTCCTTGACGCGCCAGTCGCTTATGATGTTGAGGGTGGCTTCGGGGGCCACGAGGGCTATGATGTCGATCTCGTTGGATGTGAGGTAAGTTCCCTCGATCTTTATGAGGTCCTTGCTCCCTAGGCTTTTGCTGTCAACGTTCTGGGCTATGAGGGCTCGGGCGTCGGCCGGCAGCTTCAGCAGCTTCAGCACTTGGAAGGCTCTGCCCGCCGGGATGTGGTCGATCACTATGCCGTTCTCTATCTTGCTTACGAGTAGCTGCCTCTCAGACAAAACGTCACCCACTTGGATGGGCTTCGCTGCCTTGAAAAACCTTGCCATAAAAAAAATTGGGGGTTAAGATGTTTACGGGTCTGGGTGAACCTGTCCGCAGAAGCTTATGTCCACCAGCTTGTAGCATAGGCCAAGATCGGCCGCTTTCTGCTCCACTTCGCCGGTTCCGCCCTCTAAGTTGTCGTAGTAGCACTCCGTCTTGAAGTTGGTGTTGAATCCCGTGCACTCTGTGAAGACGCCCAAGAACTCTTCCACGTGGAAGCCTACTGGGTGTAGCTCTCCGTACTCTATTCTAAGTAGTATCGTGGTCACTCCCGGTTGGATGTACTGGAGCCACTCCAGTCCTCCTCCGCGGAGGGCGTAGCAAGTGTAGTAGGTGTCCTCGGCGGTGTACCCGTAGACTATGAAGCCCACGGTCTCGTTGAGGTCCTTGTATGTGGAGACTATGGCGTAGCCCACATCGTCGTCAACTGTTGTGCTGTCGTACCAGAGCTCATCGTCGGGCACCATCACCGGGTCCATTCCCTCCCAGTACGGTCCCTGGGTCGTCCGGGCCCAGCAGCCTGGGGCGTAGAACCCGTCGCCGTACTCGGAGAACACGAAGGCGTCGGTGAAGTCGTTGAAGTACTCTGCCGCTAGGTTCACTAGGGGTCCGCCTACTACGATGACGTTGCTGCTGCTGATGGCGTACGGGTAGATCTTCTCGCCCGACCAGTCGTCAGGTGTGCACCAGTCGTCCTTGAAGGCCGACCTGTTGTCGCCGCCCATGTGGTTGTACTGGAAGTCGAACCTGCCCTCGAGCCCTGTGGCGAACCGCCTCATTGTGTAGGGCATTGTGGGGCCGAAGACCTCTGACTGGATGTCCAGTCCGCTCAGCCAGGTCTCCACGCTCTTCCAGTCGCTCCACGCGGCTGCAACCATGCCTGTGCCAATGCTGTCGGAGGCTAGGCTTGGCTCGCCGACGACGATCCACTCCCATCGGCCGACGTGCCATGGGCTCTCCTCGGCGTCCATAAGGTACGTGCTGTAGAGCACCTTGTAGTAGTCGTAGCCGCTGAATGGTTTGAGGAAGTGTATGGTGAAGGGGGTTATCGTGTAATCGACTTCTCTTTCAAGCAGCAGGGCAGGCAGTGCGCCCGCCGAGTCGTAGAGGATGACCTTCTCGTCATCGTTGCAGTAGTAGCCCCACTTGGGGTACTTCACTAGGGTGTGATTCTCTTCGAGGCAGGGCCTCTCGTTGCCGTACTTGTCGTGGAGATGGGCTTCAAGCGCTATGTCGGCTCCTGTGTAGGTGCCCTTCTGGGCCCACCGGAACGTGTCCTTGTCGGCCGCGTCCTTCAGGTCCCACGGGTTGAAGACTTCGTTGAGCTGGTAGGTGACCTCCTTGTCGATCCGGTAATAGCCATTCAATTGTCCTGGCATGTCGGGGTCCAGGGCGTTGTTGTAGTCGGTGAGGCCGTAGACGGAGACGCACCTGAACTGCTGTGTGCTGTTCTCGGGGTGGTCGTAGTCTAGGTCGAAGTCCCACTCGGCGAACACGTAGGGCACCTTCGGCTCCGCCAACATGCCGTACGAGAATTCGTCAGCAGGAAGCTCGTTGCACTCCGCAGGAATAGTAGGATGTTCCTCATGTCCCTTCATGACTCTCTTGTACACGATGCAGAACTGGTCACCGGGCACCCAGTACTGTGGGTTTATACACACGTAGCCGTTCCAAGTCCAGTGGATGCCTGGGACGAGCTTTATGTACTCTCCCTGCGCGTTCTTCTTGAACACCCAGGGCTCGTCGCTCCACTCGCAGGCTCCTCTCGGATACTGTACGAGGTCGTCCTGCAGGTCGATGACCAAAGTGTAAGGTCCTGGGGTCGGAGGCATCGGTACGAGCCACAAGTAGTTGGGCCATATTACGTTTGGTGGTAGGGCCGTTGGTACGCTGATGTACTTTTCCTCCGTCTCCATGGTCTCAAGCTTTCCGGGTATGTCGTCGCCGCCCAGGTGGTCGAGACTATCTACGTTGGTGACCCATTTGCTTATGAGGTTGGGCCAGAAGGCCGCGAAGCCGACGATCTCATTGTCCTTGTCAATCATCTGGGCTACATCAAAGGTTACAGGATCGCCTCCATCACACGGGTAGTAGAAGGGGTGTTTGTAGTATTTTGTCTCGAAGCCGTCGTAGAACTCGGCGTAGGCCTCGTTGTTGGTCTCCATACCGATGTCCCACTCGCCCCTCTGGCTGAACTCGATCTGGAAGGGTCCGTCGAACTTGTTGTCGTCGATGCGTTTTACGTCCTTGATCTCCATGACGTACTTCTTCACCTTGTCAAAGACAAGCTGAACGGTGATCTCCACGAGTGGCTTCCCGGTCTGAAGGGGGTCCTTGTCGTAGATGGTGGTTTTGAGTAAGTAGATGGCCTTCCTCGGCCCGTCGTAGATGAGACGGATGTCGTCCGTTTCAGCCCAGCCGCTTGTTCTCCTTCCGCCGTGCTGGTCTCCAGGCGCGCTGCCGTCCTTGGACTGCTGCATCTGTTTCCAGTTGCCGCCTATCCCGCTGACGTCGCTGTTGTCAGAGTACAGGGCATAAGCCCAAATGCTTCTCAGCTTGTTCTGCTCGGTGTAGTGTATCTCCATGACCCAACCGTTGCTCCACTTCCACATGGGGACGGCGGGGTTCGCGAACACCTCGTAGCCATCGTATTCCAGCCCTACTCCATCAACTCCGTTGATGAGTTCACCGTACTTGCTGAAGCCGATGTTCAGGCTCTTCTCCTCGTAGGGGTATAGTGTGTAAGTGTCGCTGTGGAGCACTCCCTCGTCGCTCATGTACTCGTTCCCGACTGCGGGCGGTGTCACCGCTGCCGCCATCGGTACGAGTGCGGATAGGAGGAGTACTCCTATTATCAGTAAGGAAGTTACTTTACGATCTGTTCTAGTTGATTCCATTGCGTTTCCCAGAAATATCAAATTGCCCAGTTTACTAAACGATAATGCAACAAGATTGCGTCTTCTTAGGGGACAACCTGTATAATAGACAAAATCTAAACTAGCATAATTCCTCTAGATAATCTTCAAGAGCTGCTACATGTCTGCGCCAAGTGTACCTATTCTCTACGAACCGGAGGGCGTTTTGGCCCATTGAGTCTCGGAGCGCCTCGTTCTCCAATAACTCGATGTGGCGTCCAGCCATCTCCTTTAAACAGTAGGGTTTTACCCTGAACCCTGTTTTTCCATCGACTACCGTTTCTTTTGGGCCCGCGTAGTCCCACACAACCGAGGGGACTCCGCACGCGGCCGCTTCTAGTGGGCCCAAACCAAAGTCCTCCTCCGGCGATGTGAATGTGTATATGTAGGCGTTCTGGTATACCCGGATTAGGTCCTCTGAGGGAAGATTCCCTGTGAAAACGATGTTATCTGTTACCTTAAGGTGTTCTGCCAATTTGATTAGGTCTCGACTGTATTTTGTGTACGCTCCAGTCACTATACATCTGATATCTGGGGCCCTCTTTGAGATCAGTTTAATGCATCTGATGAGATAGTCGAGCCTTTTTTGTGGGTAGTGTCTATTGGTGCTGAGAACGTACTTGTGTTCTTCTACTCGATTCTTTGGCACAAACCGCTTGGTGTCGACCCCCGGATGCAGGACCTGTGCCTCGACTTTATAATACTGCTTAATTTTTTTCTTGATCCACTCCGAGTTGGTTAGAACGATATCTGAGGACCTTACAGTACAAATATCGGCTTCTTTCAGGACAACGTTGCCTCGATGTACAGCTTCAAGAAACTTTATGCTGCTATCTACTCCCCAGCCAAATTGCTTATCCACATTTCGCGGTGAAAAGAATCTATTAATTTGATGCAAGTAAGCAACGTATGGGGTTCGATATCTTTTCTTCAAATTCATGGCTATCCAGCAGCTGGGTTGGCCGTGAGCAACTATAGCATCGAAATGACTAAGTTGCCTGTATGGAATGATGAGGCTCGAGTAGACCATACCTAAACCACTCCGTAAGGGTATCTCATCGGGCAGGACCTTAGCCGTCTCCTCGATCTTTATCTCTGATCTCAACTCGGGAAAACACTCGGCCTTCACCGTGGGTGAGAAGACCTTTACTTCATGCCCTCTCTTCTTTAACTCTATGGCTTGACTGAGAACTGTCCTCTCTCCGCCACCGTTGTAGAATAGCCCCATGTGAAGTATCGCGATTCGTATTTCTGGTTCCCCTGAAATCATCGCTTGGTGATTAAGTTAGTGTTCTGTGCACTGAACCACGTTTCATCGGAGTCACGCAAAGCAAAGTATAACTAACATGTAACTATAAACTGCGATTCCCCGAAACTCTACTTCTAAATCATTTTTGCATCTTATCTTTTCTATAGGGAAATTATCATGGCCTGCAAGGTTACGGTGATTACGCCTGTCTATAATGAGAGTAAAACGTTGGAAAGAAGCGTGGCTCTCATTAAAAAGGCCCTTGAACGCATGCCGCATGAGATCATCATCGTTGACGATAATAGTCCAGATGGAAGCGGCGTCATTGCAGACCGTCTAGCGTCCTTATACGAGAACGTTAAGGTTCTGCACAGACCTAGAAAACTGGGTTTAGGAACGGCGTATAAAGAAGGCTTCATGCTATCCGAAGGCGACCTCATCGTTACAATGGATAGTGACCTCAGCCATGACCCTAGTTACATCCCACTAATGATTAAAAAAGCCTCCAACCATGACATCGTCATAGGCAGCCGCCTTGTACCTGGAGGTAGAATACTTGGAAGGACGCCCACAAGGGATTTTTTAAGTATTTACGTGAACAAGGTCATCAGGTCATTCACTTGCATCGGCATCCACGACTGGACCAGTGGTTTGAGAATATATAGAAGAGGGGTCTGGGAGCAGGTTATGCCCCTCGTTCACTGTGACAAATGGGACTTCCAGTTCGAGAGCCTGTATAAAGCATATAAAACAGGATACACCGCCACTGAGCTGCCTATAACCTTCTATGAGAGAGCCGAGGGGGAAAGCAAGTTCAGTCTAAGGGAAGGCCTAGTTTTTCTAATGTCTTTCATAAAAATAATGGTGAAAATAAAATAGAAGACTTTAGACCTCGCTCTCAAGAAGCTCAATGATGTAAAGTAAAGCGTTAGCCATTACCGCGTTTTCCCAGTTCTCCGTATCCGATACCATGTTAAGCCCCTGTTTGATGGCCGCCACCCCCCTCTCGGGGGGCTCCACAGGGTCAACTATTATGTAGTTCTGGGCTATGAAGCTGACCTTAGCTCTGACAGTCATACCGGGCGCAAGCTCGTTGAACAGCACGTTCTCGCGGTTAAATAAAATGACGCGGCCGTCCTTCATTCTGCTTATTATGCTGTCCCCTTTACCCTTAAGCACTAATACCGTTAATTCGTCCCCCAGACTAATATCTGGACCTGAATCCATTTGATACAATTCAAATCGCCTATATTCTATCTTTCACTTATATATTTGAATTTTTATATATAAAACACTACTCCTTTGGTTAAGTGACCCAGGATTCTTTATTAATCTATGAAAGTAGCTATTGTAAAATGGAGTTATATCGAGGAAATAGGTTATTATGGAGTAAAGAATCCCCCAAGGGAGAAGTTTTAAAATATAATAGAGATGTTAGTTAATCTTGTATTCTCATAACTACATCTCTGTAATCTTTTGCAGCCGATCTCCAATTTTCAAGTACTATTGTTTTTCTTATAGAGTTCAGCACATCTTCTATAACATCATATTCTTCTTTAAAAAAGTTAACTATTTCATCTGTTGAATAAAGTAATGTAATGTCATTATTAATAATATATAATAAGTCTTCTTTTATGTCTTGACTTAAGTCAAATAATAGACATAATCCACACATTATTTTATAATCTCGTATATTCATAGAAATTAAATCTTCAAATAAATACGTATTTCTTTTTGATATATGTTGCTTCTTGTAATATGTGGTGACTCCATGATGTAACCTTATTCCATGTTTTTTTAATTCTCGTGGAAACTTGTCAGAGAGATAATTTATTCTGTCATTAAGAACATTATTCTTTTTTACTAGTTCAAGTTGTTCACGTGCATAATTATCTAGTTCCTTATCCGTATGTATGATTTTAGAGTCGACTCCTTTTTCTGAACTAAGGCTAACATTTCTAAATAAGAGGACTAAAATAATGACAGCTGCCACGATTAAGGCAGTTAATAGCGTTTCATCAACAAGCAACTGAGCCAATATTTTCTCTAACACATAATCGGAATTACGTTCATATGACTTTTATTATTAAAAATAGGGAAAAATCACATTCTATCCTGACAACATACGATTGTTAACAAAAAAAGGGGTCTATCCCAGCAAGGATCACAAACTATCAGTGACGCCATCCTGTCCTTCATAGAATGCTGGTTAGACGGACCACCTTTATCCCGCGGTCAACATCCTTCTGGTTTCATCTATTAGCCTGAACACTGTACCATCATCTTTCTCTCTGATTCGACCAGAGAGGTTGCTTACCCACTTTGTCTTAAAAGCCCTTCTCCCATAAAGTGCACCCATAGTAGAACCAACGATCGCTCCTATTGTATCATTATCCTTCGTATTGTTCACTGCTTGCACCATTGCTTCTTGTGGATCGTCAATATACTTCTGCAATATGTAAAGCACAGTAGGAACAGTCTCCAGTAAATACGCGCCGGACCCTATTCTATCACTGAAGTCTTCAATCGAAAGATCATTCTTGATCCCATACTCAATCATCTCCCTGAAGAGCTTTGACACAGTATCGCTCTCCCCTATTCCTCGCATTCTACCCTTATACCCTTTCTCTCCAACTATTTCCTGTAGTGTTGAACAAAACCTACTAAGCAAGGTACTAAATTCAGGTACTCCATCATTAATAAGAAAGCTGGTAAGAAGCTCGACAAACGCAACAGAAGAGCCAATAGCCAAGGGATCGTTGTGAGTAAGCATCGTGGCCAATACAATATCCGCACATAACGCACTCCTATTGCCTTCATCCTTTAAATATGGAATAACCACGGGAGATATCCGCATCAATGCACCATTCCCAGCAGACTCAACCCCAGCCAAATACCAGGGACATTTCAAGTCCTTATAATTCCTTAAAAAACTCCTAACAGTGTTCCCTATACCGAACATACGATGAGAAGCAAATATTGATGCCAGCTTCTCCATATCTAAATAGCCGTTATCTAAGATCACGAGTAAAGTATCAAATGTTAGCTGCGTGTCATCCGAAGGCAATCCTACACGTTTATTGTTAACATGTCTATTCGGTAAATAATCCTCAATAATTCCGTATTTCCCTCTCCTCCGACGGGGCAACATTCCCTCAGAAGTAACTCCTAAAGAATCCCCAATAGCTACGCCTAGCAGCATGCCTTCAACCCTTGAAAATTCAGCTGGACCTAGTTTAGGTTCACTTGTGAGGATCCTTGATTTCGTTGCGTTAATTAGATTCCGAGAAAATAGTTTCTCCATAACAATACGATTATCTCGGTTTATCGCTTCCAGCCTATATCCTCCCATCTGCGTTTAAATGTCTTAAATATTATAAATGATTTAAAACTAATTATTCAAATAATCGATGATTGAATCTACAGGAGACTCTAAAGGGTGAAGTGTTCCTACTGTGGAGAGGATACATCACGTGAATGGTACGACCATAAGGGACGAAAAATATCTTCATTTCCCTTCAAATGTGAGTACTGCGGACTTGTATATTGTTCTGAGCACAGACTCCCAGAAAGACACGCTTGTCCAGGAATAATAACTGAAAAACGCTCTTGGGAGATCTTTAACAGATTTCGAAGAGGAGCTCTCCAAAAACCACAGCAATCAACACCGCATTCTTCCGAACCAATCCAACACGAGGTTCTTTCAGAATCCACACAGATATACCCAACCAAAGAAGAACCCGAAATCGATGAAAAACAAAAACCAATGGAAACTTCTTGGACCAGAAATGAAGATAAACCAATTCAGCGCGAATCAAAACTTGATTACGAACCTATACCAATTCACGATATAAAACCAAAAAATGAGAGCAGAACAGTCCCCCAAAAGTGTAGCAGATGCAATATTACCTCTCCTCTCTACAAGTGTCAATATTGTGAAAACTTTTACTGCGATGAACACATACAACCCGAAGACCACGCATGCAAACACATCCTAGAAGACAAACATGAGAGACCGATTCACGTACCCGCTACACAAGAAAAGGTTA
>Ga0172371_10013526_pt1 | contig 10620 bp, 6 predicted proteins | sample Lak12m_FD_114543 | JGI IMG/M metagenome (GOLD analysis project Ga0172371, IMG submission 114543) | Freshwater microbial communities from Kabuno Bay, South-Kivu, Congo - kab_022012_12m | ecosystem: Environmental > Aquatic > Freshwater > Lake | place: Democratic Republic of the Congo: South-Kivu... | reverse complement strand
TTACACCTCGGAGTTTCTACCGCAAAGCGCGCGCGGAAAAGTTAAACCGGTGATGGAAGTGATGGCCTCGATTCCATCGGTTGTCCTCGGATTCATAGCCGCGCTTGTCCTCGCTCCGTTCGTGGAGACTTGGATCGCTTCAGTCATATTGGTGTTTGTTGGAGTTCCCTTCGGACTTGTGCTGGCAGCCTACCTGTGGCAGCTCTTGCCTTCGCGCATGGTCTTGCGTTTCCATGGGTTGACGAAATTCTTTTTAATGTTTGTGGTTGTGGGAGCGGCACTGTACCTGGCGTACAAGGCTGGCCCCTCCTTTGAGAAAATTTTCTTTAACGGAAACTTTCAGGGTTGGCTGAACCGCGACACGGGTCGTTCTGCGCCGTTCATTTTTCTACTTACTTTGCCGGGAATGGCTGTGATAGTGAGTTTTGGCGCGTCTCGCTTCTTTGGCCCACGCTTCGGGGTCTATCTTCGCACTTTCCGAATGCCTTATTCTGCATTGCTGGACTTGATGCGCTGGGTCGTTATGTCAATTGCAGCCGCCCTGTTGTCCTACGGACTTGCTCTGTTTCTGGAAGCTTTAGGAGCGGATCCGAGAGGAGAGGTGGTAGGCACGTATGTTCAGCGAAACACTTTCATCGTCGGCTTTGCTATGGGATTTGCGGTTATCCCGATAATCTACACACTGGCCGAGGATGCCCTCAACGCGGTGCCGGACCATCTGCGGGCCGCAAGCCTGGGATGTGGCGCCACCCCCTGGCAGACAGCAATGTGGATTGTACTGCCGACTGCCCTAAGTGGAGTGTTTTCCGCGATCATGATCGGCATGGGTCGAGCAGTGGGCGAAACCATGATAGTGGTGATGTCCGCAGGTAATACACCTCTGATAGATCTCAATATTTTTAACGGATTACGAGCCCTTTCGGCCAATATTGCTGTGGAACTACCCGAAGCGCCCAAAGACGGTACGTTGTACAGAGTGCTATTTTTGACTGGACTGGTCCTATTTGGGATGACCTTCGTCATCAATACCGTGGCCGAATTGGTGCGATTGCGATTCCGCAAACGAGCGATGCAACTGTGAAGTGAAGGCGGGAAAATCTCCGGGACGTTGCAGAGTTTCTTCCGGTCAGTGGATTTTGTGATTGTGGCTTCACGAGAAAATTTGGAATGAAAAATAGCTCAGGTGGGTTCTATGGCAGCCGATGATCGTCCAGTGAATGAGACCGCTGCGCCGCGTGAACCGGGTATCATGATAGACGCGACCAGGAGGCCCACTGCCGAGAAGCACGGTCCCGAACCGTTGAACCCCGCGGCCGAACAAGATCCGAACGCGCCGAGAAGGTCCATGATCTGGGACTTTAAAGCTCGAGGTGAGCCTTTCCTCTGGGGGTTCGGCGGTGCGTTGGCTGTCGGCATTCTTATGATAGCAGCCTTTTTAGCGCTGGTCCTTTACAACGGCATATTGACCTTCTATCCCCAGCCAATTGAGGTGATCACGCTTCGCGACGGAACCATGGTCGCTGGCGAGCTTTTTCGATCCGAGGTGTACAAGCCTGGTCCGGAGTTGGTCGCACAACTCGCGGAGCCGGTCCGCAAGGAAATCGAGAGCAAGGAGGGGCTGGTCGAACGGTTTCTCTACAGAACTGGCAATTTCGACCTCTACAACCAGGATTTTCGCTGGGTGTCGGATTACGAAATAGCCAAGGTCGCCAAACCGCCCGGTATGGTTTTTTTCGAGCGGATTGAATGGGGCCCCTTTGTTGGCACGATTAAGCAGCTTGACCTTAATGGGACCATTCTGGATGGAAAGTCTCTGTCATGGGCTAAATTGAGAAAAGAACAGGAGTCCGCGGCGCATCGCCGCGACCGCATCCACAATATAGAACGAAATGAAATAGCCACCGTGAATTATTACCTGGAACAGGGTAGGTTAAAACTCAGAAAGGTGGAATTGACCTACGGTCTAAATAGCCTGGAATATCAAGCGGCCCAATCGAAGTTCAAGCAAGCGTCCGAGAAACTCGACGCTGATTACCGAGACCTGTCAGCAGAAGCAGCAGCTATCAAAGAAAGGGACGCCAAGTACACCATCACTCTCGCAGACGTCAGCGAAAAAGAGAAGACGCTCAAATTGTCGGACATCGTCCGTTTTTATCAGGCAAACACTTTGACTTTCAATGGGAAACTCGGTGTGTACCTGTCGCGCTGGTGGGAATTCCTCAGTCAGGAGCCTCGCGAAGCAAATACCGAAGGCGGGGTGATGCCGGCAATTTTTGGGACTTTGTGCATGACGGTTCTGATGGCACTGGCGGTTTCCCCATTCGGTGTCATGGCCGCGCTATATCTGAGGGAGTATGCTAAACAGGGACGGCTGGTTTCTATAGTCAGAATATGTGTAAACAATCTGGCGGGCGTCCCTTCGATTGTATACGGCGTCTTTGGCCTCGGGTTCTTCGCGTACGTGTTAGGGGCCGGCATAGATCGGATGTTCTTTCCTGAGCGGCTCCCAACTCCGACTTTTGGGACGGGAGGGCTGTTGTGGGCATCCCTGACCCTTGCCCTGCTGACCGTCCCTGTGGTGATCGTCGCTACTGAGGAGGCGCTTGCTTCCGTCCCGCAGTCCATGAGGGAAGGATCCCTGGCTTGCGGCGCTTCCAAATGGCAGACCATAAAATATATCGTGCTCCCAAGAGCCATGCCTGGAATCATGACGGGGTTGATCCTTGCAATGGCCCGGGGCGCCGGTGAAGTGGCCCCGCTGATGCTTGTGGGCGTAGTCAAGATGGCGCCGGAATTGCCGTTTGACCATATCTTCCCGTACATACATCTGGAAAGGAGCTTCATGCACCTCGGGTTCCAAATTTACGACGTGGGATTTCAATCGCGAAATTCGGAGGCGGCTAGACCCATGGTTTACACTACAACGTTGTTACTGATAAGTTTGGTTTTTGCTATGAACGCGGCGTCGATCGTGATTCGCAACCGGCTGAAGCGGAAATTTTCGATGGGTCAGTTTTAGGGGGAATCGTCATGCCCATAAGGGAAGAGGGTTTCCTCGAGACAGTCTATCACTTGAAAGAAGGCCCTCATGGCCGCGTGCTTTCCATTGAGCAATTCTGTCTCTGGTACGGTGAAAAGCAAGCTCTTTTCGACGTAAACATGACGGTCGAGAAAGGTTTGGTGACCGCTCTCATCGGGCCTTCAGGCTGCGGGAAATCCACTCTCCTTAGGGCGATCAATCGAATGAACGATCTTATAGAGGGACTGCGCACTGACGGCAGAATACTGCTGGATGGCGCGGACATCTACAGTCCTGCAGTAGATGTAATAGGATTGCGCAAAGCCATGGGAATGGTATTTCAAAAGCCCAATCCATTCCCCATGTCAATCGCGGACAATGTGATTTATCCGCTGAAAGTGGATGGCGTTCGTGACAAGAGGGTTCTCCAGGAAACCGTGGTAAACGCGCTTGAATCAGCGGCGCTCTGGGATGAGGTTAAGGACCGCCTTCACGAAAATGCGCTAGGATTGTCGGGTGGACAGCAACAGCGGCTTTGTATTGCTCGGGCGATTGCAGGGGAACCTGACGTGCTCCTCATGGATGAGCCCTGCTCGGCTTTGGACCCGGTCGCCACGGCCAAAATCGAAGACCTCATGGACGAGCTGCGCGGACGCTATACAATTGTCATTGTGACCCACAATATGCAGCAGGCAGCCAGAGTCTCTGATAATACCGCCTTCATGTATTTGGGAAAGCTTATCGAATACGGCGAAACCTCAAGGATATTCACAAATCCCAAAGTGGAAAAAACAATGGAGTACGTAACGGGCCGTTTCGGATAATTGTAGCAAGTGTCAAAAATAATGTCCGATTACGAGAAGTGCCCCTTGGGCATGGGTAGGTGCCGGCCTCCGTGCCGGCACATTTTTCGCTGATAAATCAACTGCATCGGCCCGGCAGGGACGCCGGGCCCTACCGATTCTTTGCAATTTGGATTTCGTATACGGTCAAATATTTTGACAACCGATATAGGGGGTCTCAAAAGTTTTGTCTGAATGGGATCGCACTGCTGGGCAAACCAGCAGTGGCACCCACAAGTCAATCCGTGATTACTGTCGAGAACTGCTATATACGCTCAGTGAAAGAAATTCTTGGGGAAAAGGAGGCGCGTCAGATCATGTCTGCGAAGACCCTCTTACTCTTCATGAACCAGACGTACCCTAACTGCATCAAGACCAGCGAAACGAGTGTCACCGCGAGCCACCAACCCCATTCAATGGGTTGGCCCCACATGAGGGTGCGTCGTGCGTCTTCAAGAATAGTGGTAAGCGGGTTCAGCCTGAGAAACACCTGAAAAATTGGAGGAGCGGCAGACAGCGGATATATTACAGGCGATGCGAAAAAGAGCAGTTGAAGCAGTATCACGATGGCCTGTCCCACATCCCTGATAAATACTCCTATTGACGCCAAAAACCATGCGACGCCCAGGCTCAGTGCGCATAGCGGCAAGAGAACCAGAGGAAACATGTACATCGTTGGTGACACGTTTGGGGACAGGATCAACAACGCGGGAATCAAGATGGCCAAGCCGAAGCCTGCGTTGACGATGCTTGCCACTAACATGGCAACCGGCAGGATCTCCAGGGGGAAAACAACCCTTTTCACCAAGCTGGGGTTCTCATAAATAGCCGAGGGGGCCTTGGAAGCGCATACCGAAAAGATGTTGAAAATAATTATGCCGCAGAAGAGGGCCAAGGCGAATTGGGCCGTACCGGTCTCCGCGTCCGGAACAAACTTGGCTTTGAAGATGACCCCGAATACCACCGTGTAGACAGCCAGTGTAACCAATGGATTCAGCAACGACCAGAAAAGCCCCAGATACGTGCCTTTATAGCGTCCTGCCACCTCCCTCCACGCGAACTGCCTGATTATTTCCCGATGGGAAAACAGGCTGCGAAACATTTCAACGGGATTGACAAATTCGGCTGAAGAAGGGGCAGTGCCGGTTATTCTTGTCACCTGCATTACTCTCATACCTCGTTACAGTGTTTGCCAAAATGTAACCGTTCACCGGGACAAGTTCAAGCACATGGAATCACGATGGAGAAAGGTTTGGTCAAGCCATTTCATTCTTGGCGGCTTGGCTGAGATTCGCATTTAGCCGGGTTTGCCTGGCGACCCAAGCATCAGTTCGTCATACGGAACTTACGGGCCTGAAAAAGACGGTTGAAAAATGGCGCTGGCCTGCTATCATCGTAATCCATCCGTTGTTCAAAATGTCTATGGGAGAGAACTCATGGATAAATGGTCATTCGGCATAAGTGTGACAATCGTGGGTATGGGGGGGACGCTCCTCACACTGTGGCTTCTTAGCCTGTTGACAAGGATCCTGAAAAATGCCTTTCCGCCTGCGGAGGCGCCGAGTTCGACCGCGCAAAACCAGGGAGGAGAGGCAAAATGATTGAGAGCATTTTTATTGCGCTTTCAGGTCTCGGCGCGGGGTTTGCCTATTTGGTCACGCAGGGACTCCCAAACGTGGTTATGATGCTTATCGGAGGCGGGTTGCTCTATCTCGCGATAAAGAAAGACGTGGAGCCCCTCTTGCTAGTGCCAATCGGTTTCGGTTGCCTGCTTGTGAACATGCCCCTGGGAGATTTGATGGAGCCAGGCGGCATCTTGCGCTTCTTCTATGATACCGGGATCATTACCGAACTCTTTCCTCTGCTGATTTTTGTGGGGATCGGAGCCATGACGGATTTCGGCCCCTTACTTGAGAACCCGAAAATCCTGCTATTAGGAGCGGCAGGACAATTTGGTATTTTTCTTGCCTTGCTTCTTGCGTTGGCGCTTGGATTTACGCAACTCGAGGCTGTGTGCATCGGAATTATCGGCGCATGTGACGGCCCGACCGCGATCTATGTAACCACCCAGTATGCTCCACACCTTTTGGGAGCCGTGTCCGTGGCGGCCTATTCGTATATGTCACTGGTTCCGATAATTCAGCCGCCCATCATGAGGCTGCTCACGACTCAGCGCGAAAAAACCATTCGCATGGAAATGGTGCAGGGGACCATTTCCAAGACAACAAGAATCCTGTTCCCCATCCTCGTGACGGTGGTGACAGGGCTGATAGCTCCGAAGGGGCTTCCGCTAATGGGCATGATCATGCTTGGGAATTTTCTCAAAGAGAGCGGAGCCGTCGCCCGGTTGACCTCCGCGTCTGAAAATGAGATAGCAAATGTAGTCACGCTATTTCTTGGCCTTGCCATTGGTGGGACCATGGAAGGTCACGCCTTCTTGAAAGCGCAGACGCTGGCCATTTTCGCGCTGGGCCTTCTTGCCATCTGTCTCGACACTGTGGCGGGCGTCATGTTCGGGAAGCTCATGTGCTTTCTCTCGGGAGGGAAGATCAATCCCCTCATCGGCGCAGCGGGCATTTCAGCATACCCGATGGCCGCCCGAGTGGTTCAGAACCAGGGGCGTCTGTATGACAAAAAAAATTATCTGCTCATGCACGCGATGGGCGCCAACACAGGCGGCCAGATCGGATCGGTTATGGCAGCGGCGATAATGCTTTCTATTCTAAAGGGAATGGGGCTGGTATAGTTCTGGCCCAAATCGCATAATACGGCCGCGCATGCAACCAAATGAGAACCCTTGTATTTGTAATCCTTAACCTGGCCCTGTGTGGCTTCTTTGTTTTTCTGCTAAGGAAACCCGCCCTCCTGACCACGTACATGGGCGGCAGAATGTGGCTAACGTGGCTCGCCGTCGCGGTCATTACCCTGATGGACGAGCTTAGTTCCGTGTTCTACGCCCCTGCCGAGGCCTTTCGATTCATCGGGCCCAGTGCGGTAATCTTCATAGCCTTCACCGCCGTCTTTATTCACTACATGACCACTCGGCTTGTGGAGATCGCCGAGATCCTGGAACACCATGGAATATTTGGGGGAGGGGTTTACTCGTTTTCGTACCTCGTGTTAGGGCCGCTGGTTTCATTCGTGGCCGTGGCCTCCATAATGGCGGCTTATATTCTCACTGCCTGTATCTCCGCAGTCAGCGCCGTCGAGAATGCAACCTCCTTTTTCGTCGTGCCTCACCAGACAAAGATGGTCACGGCTATGGCAATAGTGTGGGCTGTGGCCGGCTTGAATATAATTGGCATACGGGAAAATGCCCGCTTCACCTTTTCGATTTTTATCTTTGCCGCATTCATCTTCTTGAATCTAATCGCAGGCGGAGTCCTCGCTCTGGATAACGATTCTTTTATCCGGTTCAAGAGTTCAGTCGACCAAACAGTGACTCGTTTAGAAACCGACTCATTCGCAGTCGGATACGGCGTTTTCATCGCTTCCGTGGCCAGTTGCATCCTGGCTTATTCAGGCGTGGAGTCCGTTCTGCAAACGGCCGGGCTGGTGAGAACCTGGCGAGAAATCGGAAGGGCTTACATTTTTCTTGCATGCACAGTCGGCGTTGTGACCCCCGTGGTGGCCGCCTTGGCCTTGACAGCTCCAATTGATTTCGCCGGCCATGAGGGAGATCTTATTACCTATTACGCCACGATGGTAAACGGGGTTCCCTTCGGCGTCGGCGTGGCCGTGCTGGCAAGTCTTGCGCTCATCCTGGCGGTTAACACCGCATTTGTGGCCTCTGGCGAACTGTTGGAACGCGTTGCGCACCGATACAGTTTTCATTGGCTCATTGCGGTGAACCGGAAGGGGTCTCTGTATCGCATCCACTTGCTGAATGCAGCTTCCTTTTCAGTAATAATTATCATCACCCAAGGGAGCCAGATGATCCTGGCGGATATGTACGCGCTGGGACTTATCGCGAGCTTTTGTATAAACATGGGTTCCCTCCTGATTTACCGCTATTTCATGGGCACGAAGGAGATTATTCATTTTTACACGAGTCGTTCCATGACATTGGTAATTTTCCTGATCTTTGTAAGTTGCTTTTTTTTCCTCGCATGGATGAAGCCCCACGGCACGCAATTATGGGCGACAATTACCGGCCTTGTGCTGGCTGCCGGCCTGCTTGTGGCCAAAAAAAGAGCCCCGGAGATTCAAGAGATCGCTCAAACCGACAGCCATATGGATCTAATTTTACACCTGGCCGAATCCGCCGATCCGGAGGTACACATCTTCTTTCGAAGGCCCAGAGAACAAAGCCTGGAAGCCAGCAAAGCGAATGAGGCCTATGTTACCTTCTACCATCCCCGCCAGGGGGCTCCACCAAGGCTTGCTTCCAATCACTTCCGTTTTAGCGCGACGCGAAGAGGCGTTTACCAGCATATTGTTGCGCTACTGAAGGTGATTGAATACGAGTTGACCGATCGACGGGTCACCATACATTTCGGTTGGCCCTTGTCGTCTTGGCTGGACAGAATTTCCATAGGAGTGATGGTTTTCAATTTGATGAGGCTCCCACGGCAATTTCCCCACTTTAATTTTGTCATGAACTATCCCGGCAGACCGTATCAGTCCCAAGAGTCGAGTTGACCAGTCGCTGCAGTTGTGCCTTGACAACACCTGCATTGCCGGATAAAAATGTCAGTGGGGGCAGGCTGGAAATTCAATTGCTTTCTTTTGCTAATCTTATTGGACGGCAACCCGGTCGCGTGGGCTTGTATCTTGGGAGCCGACCCGACCAGGTACCGGACTCCCAACCCTTAGTGAGTGCAGCGGCCGCTGAATCCTTAATTCTTTCGTCTTTAAAAGCAAGGAACTCAACGAGGCTGTTTTTTGTCATAAGGGGGGCCCGGAAACGAAAACGGGGGTTGATTAAACAGGGCCTTGCACCTTATCCAAAGCCGTAAGCCTACAAGCAGCAATAGGACCGAAGCTATTTTTGGGGGATGGCCGCTGAAAAATAGGGAACCAGGCTGAAATCGACTACAAGCGGGAGGCTGATCCATGCACTGAGCGTGTGCCCTTTCGATTTCCTGCACGAGTACTGCTTCACCGCGGGGGACGGGAAGTGAACTGATGACTGAGCTGATTGTTCCACCTTTAGAAGTTCGAAACCACGGGCAGACTCATGACAATGGCACGGAGACAATTGATCTTACAGGCCTGCTGAAACGAAACATCACATTGACCGGAAGCTTTGATTTGCGCGGAGTCGAGGCGCGAGCCTTGACCAAGCTTCTGGACAGTCTGCCCATGCCTGCTCTGTTGGTGGATCACACCTGCGCTGTAGCCTTTGCGAACGAATTTTGGGACAAGACCATTGAAGATGGCGACAGAATACAGGGTCGGCCTCTACGAGATTTTTTCCCCAACCCTGCCCAGGCGCAACATGTCCAGGACTTGCTTGAGGTGACCTTCGCGGACAGGAAACCGCGCACCAGGAGACTGGCGCTAAACACGCGCTTTAGGCAACTCTGGGGCCGGATGCACCTTCGGTCGCTCAGGGTGGCGGCAAGCAGGTACATTCTAGTCCTCTATCAAGATCTTACTCCTGAAAAGGAACAGCTCAATCTCCAAAAGAAGTATTCGGAAGAACTTCAGAAGGCCCACGATGAACTGGAAAGGCATGTCGAGGCTCGTACCGTAGAATTGAAGCAGGCAAATGCAAAACTGCTCTCGGAAATAGCGGAGCGACAGCGAACGGACCAAGCCCTCCGGGAGTCGGAAGCTAATTACAGGGCAATTTTTGACGCCGCGAATGACGCTATTTTTGTTCACCATGCCGAAACATTCGAGATACTCGATATAAACCAGAAGATGTCCGAGATCTACGGGTACGCCCCGGAAGAGGCGCGTCAACTGACTTGGCAGGAATTAACCTGTGATGAACCGCTTTGTCCTCAAAAAGACGCTTCTGAATTCATGAGGCACGCCGCTCAAGGCGAGCCTCAGCTTTTCGAGTGGATGGCCAAAGACAAGAGCGGGCGGTCATTCTGGGTCGAAGTTAACCTTAAGCGGGCGCTCATAGGTGGAACAGATCGTCTGTTGGCAGTAGTCCGGGACATTACCCAACGGAAGCTTCTGGAAGAACGACTGCGCCAAGCACAGAAAATGGAGGCGGTTGGACGTTTAGCCGGAGGGGTGGCACATGACTTCAACAACATTTTGACCGCCGTTATGGGTCACTCAAATTTGCTGCTCCAACACCTGCCATCTGATTCTCCGTACCGAAAGAAAGTCGACCAGATACTTCAAGGGGCTGACAAGGCAGCCCGGCTCACGCAGCAATTGCTGGCGTTTGGACGCAAACAAGTGCTTGACGTGAAGGTGGTAGATCTCAACGAAGTGATAACTGAAGCATACGGCAGGTTGACGAATCTCCTGGCCGAAGACATTCGGCTGATCACCCTTTTTGAACCGGCCCTGGCAAAGGTTAGAGCTGATCGGGGGCAGATAGAACAAATCCTGGTGAACTTAGCCTCCAACGCACGGGATGCCATGCCAAACGGCGGCGAACTCATAGTGGAAACCTGCAACATCACCCTGGACCAAAGTTACACTCGCGTCCACCCTGACGTCCAACCGGGATCATATGTCATGATCGCGGTAAGCGATAGCGGACACGGGATGAATCCTGAAACTGTTTCCAGAGTGTTCGAGCCTTTTTTCACCACCAAGAGCCAGGGGACGGGCAGTGGCCTGGGACTT